>Ga0208825_1002709_pt1 | contig 11336 bp, 7 predicted proteins | sample AD_UKC113_MetaG_FD_184450 | JGI IMG/M metagenome (GOLD analysis project Ga0208825, IMG submission 184450) | Active sludge microbial communities of municipal wastewater-treating anaerobic digesters from Hong Kong - AD_UKC113_MetaG (SPAdes)... | ecosystem: Engineered > Bioreactor > Anaerobic >...
GTGAGGAAGAAGATGGAGACGGGTGGGCAACCGGCGTTCACCCGGATGACCTGGAACGGTGCATATCGATATATCTCTCTTCATTTGATAAAAAAATCCCATTTTATATACAATACCGGCTGCGCCACCATGACGGAACATATCACCGGATTGCTGACTATGGTGCTCCCTTATATGATCTGAAGGGCGTGTTTACCGGATATATCGGATCATGCTACGACCTTGATGGAAAGGAGATCTTATGATACGGGTTCTCTATGTTGATGATGATCCCCTGCTCCTTGATGCCGGACGGCTCTATATCCAGAAGTTAAGTGATTTCACGGTCGACATTGCTGAATCCGCAGCTGAAGCAATAATCAGGCTTGGACAGATCTCCTATGATGCGATCATTTCTGATTATCAGATGCCGGTCATGGATGGCCTCTCGTTTTTAAGGCACCTTAGGGAAAACAAAAATACCATCCCCTTTATTCTTTTTACCGGGAAGGGAAGAGAGGAGGTAGTCATTGAAGCACTCAACAATGGTGCTGATTATTACCTGCAAAAAGGCGGACAGCCACGGGCACAGTTCACTGAGCTTATCCATAAAGTCAGACTTGCCATTGAAAAACGTGATTCTGAAAAAGAACTTCGCCGGTCACACCAGCAGATTAAAGATATTATCAACCATCTCCCGGACCCAACCTTTGCCATTAACCTGAATGGTGAAGTAATCGCCTGGAACCGGGCACAAGCGGCTCTTACCGGTCTTTCCGGCGATGAAATTATCGGGAAGGGAGATGGGATCTATGCAAAGGCGCTGTACGGGGACATCCGTCCCATGCTTGTGGATGCGATACTGAATGAAGACATTTTAATCTCGAATTATTACCGGGAGCTATCCAGAGATGATGACACGATCACCGGAGAGACTTCATGGATACAAACGCCACATGGAACCCGTATTCTCTGGGGAAAGGCAAGTCCGCTCTATGATGAAAACGGGACCATAACCGGGGCAATCGAAACAGTCAGGGATATCACATCAATCAAAAAAACGGAGCAGGACCTTTTAAACGCAAACCAGAAATTATCAGATATCATTGATTTTCTACCGGATCCAACATTCGCCATCGACACAAAGGGAGTAGTCATCGCCTGGAACCATGCTATTGAGGAGATGACCGGTGTTATAAAAAACGATATCATCGGGAAAGGGGATTATGTGTATGCCATCCCGTTCTACGGCGAACGAAGACCGATCCTCATTGATTTTCTATACAAAAACTGGGAAGAGATCAGGGATTCATATGACTATGTTCATGAAAATAATGGACATCTTATCGCTGAACTGTATAACCAGAAGATGTACAATGGCAAGGGTGCCTACCTCTGGGGGATTACTGCCCCGCTCAAAGATGTAAGGGGAAATATTGTCGGAGCAATAGAGTCCATACGTGATATTACTGAGCGCAAACAGATTGAAGCAGAGATATTAAAGCGGAATGAAGAACTCGCTGTAGCCTATGAAGAACTCAGTGGAAGTTATGAAGAAATTACAGCCAGCATGGAAGAGATAAGGGCACAACAAGAGCAGACTGAGAGGAGCGAAACCAGATTTCAAAGCCTTATCGAACATCTGCCTGATGGAATCATCATTGTGCAGGATGAACACATCCGGTATGCAAACCCAGCGGCCCATGAAATGCTCACCTACAACCCTGAAGGGGGCCTCATTGGCAGACACCTGACACATATCGTTGATGCCTCTTCATTCCCAAGGTTCTCATTTCAGTTGTCCGGTGCTGAAAATCTTCGGGGCTCATACATTGAAGAATACTTTATCCGATCTGACGGGAGGCAGATTCCCGTGGAAGTCGCCTCATTCCCCTGCACTGACATGAAGGAAGGGGACAGAATCGTCATCTTCAGGGATATTTCAGAACAAAAACGATCAGTTGATGCAATTCGCCTGGCACATAAAAAAATGGAGATGTTATCCGGCATTACCAGGCATGATATCAGGAATCATATCAGTACGATTGCGTCCTTAATGGAATTTCTGACGCCTGATACCCCTCAAGAGGAGTTCCAGCCCCTGATAGAGAAGATCGATGCAGGGATTTCCATGATCAAATCTGACATTGAATTCTCTAAAGATTATGAGCAGCTTGGCAGCAATATCCCCTGCTGGTTCTCCCTGAAGGAACTTTTTACATCTGCATTTTCAAACCGGGAAAGACAGGATCTGTCATGGTCATATACAGAACCGGATGCAGAGATCTATGCCGATCCCTTGATCGCCAAAGTGCTCCCGAACTTAATTGATAATTCAATCAGGCATGGAGAACGGGTCACCCAAATTTTTATCCTCGTCGAGTCATCACCGGATGCTCTGAATATCATATACCAGGACAACGGATGTGGAATTCCAGATGATGTGAAAGAGCTTATCTTCCAGATTGGATATGGAAAACATACCGGTTTCGGACTCTTTCTTATCAGGGAGATCCTGCAGATAACGGGCATTACCATCACCGAGAACGGAACATTCGGGGAGGGGGCTCAGTTCGTTATCTCGGTTCCCAAGGGAAGGTTCCGGAGAGGTTCGTGATAAGGAATATTTTTTAATACTATTCTCGCAGGGCATTTCACCGGTAATTCTAACAACCAGGACATATAAGTGTACAATCATCAAAACGGAATGAAATACTCAATTCACATGACGCAGAGAAAACTTCCCATCGGCATTCAGTCATTCCAGGAGATTCAAACAGGAGGATATGCATATGTGGATAAAACGCCATATATTGCGTCACTTGTGCGGGAAGGAAAATACTATTTTCTATCTCGCCCACGGAGATTCGGGAAAAGTCTTTTCATTGATACCCTCGATTGTGCTTTTTCCGGAAGGAGTGATCTCTTCACAGGTCTGTATCTTCACTCATTGGAACCCGGTTGGGATTTTACACACACATACCCGGTTCTCAGAATTGACTTTGCTGGAGGAACACTCCGAAGTTCATCTGACCTGACAAACCGCCTGCACAGGATCCTGGATAGCTGGGAACATAAGTACTCAATAGGACATTCAAATGGTTCTCCTGGTGACCGGCTCCTCACCCTCATCCCCCAAATTTCTGAAAAAACACAATCACAGGTCGTTATACTTGTTGATGAATATGATAAACCAATCCTGGATAATCTGGGTGATTCACACCTGGCCACTGATATGAGGGATCTGTTAAAGGATTTTTATGGAGCGATAAAACCACTCGACGTTCATGTGAAATTTGTTCTGCTCACCGGTGTCTCAAAGTTTTCAAAGACCGGAATATTCTCCGGACTGAATAACCTGAAAGATATAACGCTTGACCGCCGGTATTCAGCAATATGTGGGTACACACAGGAGGATCTGGAGAACGTATTTACAGAATGGCTTTGCCAGTTTCAAAAGCATGAGGTCAAAGAGTGGTATAACGGATACAGCTGGACAGGCCAGCCAGTCTATAATCCCTTTGACATTCTTCTGCTTTTTGACCAGGGGATATATAAGGCCCACTGGTTTGAAACCGGCACTCCGACATTTCTCATTAACCTGTGGAAGCAAAGCCCACGCCTTCCTGCAGAATATGAAAATCTCATCGCGGGTGACGAGTTACTGGGATCCTTTGATACCGATACCATCCGGTTAGAGACGCTGCTCTTTCAGACAGGATATCTCACGATCCGGTCATGGGTAAGCAATGCTACTGAAGGAACCTGGTATACTCTGGGGTTTCCAAACAGAGAGGTCAGGGAGGCATTTAACAAACAAATACTACTCCTTTTTAATTCAAAAAAACAGGTTCCCCTTCCCTTAATCAGGACGGCTTTTGAGGCTGGAGATACTGAAGAATTGCGTTCACTCATACATGCATTCTTTGCATCCATCCCCCATGACTGGTACAGAAAAAACCAGATAAAAAAATTTGAAGGATTTTATGCCACTGTCCTGTATGCTTACTTTGCCAGTCTGGGGTATGAAATTATTCCTGAAGACACGACAAATAAGGGAAGGATTGATCTTACCGTAAAAACCAGAACAGCGATATGGATTTTTGAATTCAAAGTACTCGGCCTTGATACCTCCAGGGATACAAGCCCTCTGACCCAGATTAGAGAAAGGAGATATGCAGAAAAGTACTATTCCTATCAAAAAAAGATTTATGAGATTGGAATCACATTTAACCCGCAAACGAAAAATATCGATAAATGGGAAGTTGGATAACCTATAATTCACCCCGCTCCAGAAGTATCGAACTCACATCATATACCTTGTATCCTGTATTGCCAAAACAGGAGATGATATGAAGTGACAGATCTGCTTCCGGATATCAGGTTTGGTAAATCCGGGCATACCCTCAAGCTGAGGATGAAATGCTATAACGTCTGCGATATTATAGCAGATGTAAGATTGTCAATCGTGATCGGGAGAATACCGGTAATAAATATGTTCGCGAATGCACCTGATTGCCTCCCGGCATTTCGACTTGAAAGATGGATTTTAAAAATAATTAAAAGAAAAAGACGGTTAAGATTTATATCTTAAATCGTTTCATCTCATCATTTGTTACCGAAACAACCTCATTAATCTCATTAATTATAGTTGTTATCTGCTCAACCACAGTCAGGGCCTCCTCTGCAGTGGCAGAGGAATTCAGGGCATCTTTTGCAGTGTTCTTGACAAGTCCGCTCATCTCATGAATGCTTGCGGTAATCTCTTCAAAAGAAGCAGCCTGTTCTTCTGTTGCTCCGGCCACACTGGTCATATTATGACTGATCTTTGCCACTGATTCAGTAAGATCGGTGAATGCCGTTATGGTCTCCTGAACTGCTCTCTCACCCTGATTGATAGCAGAACCAGCCTGTTCCATGGCAGTGACAGCTTTCATACTCTGTGACTCAAGATTACTAATCATTGTCGCGATCTTCTGTGCAGATTCACCGGTCTGGTTTGCAAGTGCCTTTACTTCACCAGCAACGACGGCAAACCCAAGACCGGCTTCACCGGCACGTGCAGCTTCAATTGCTGCATTCAGGGCAAGAAGATTGGTCTGCTCCGATATGTCGGTGATGATCCCGATGATCTTGGTAATTTCATTCATCTGCGACTGGATATCCCTAATTACAACTTCGACCTCAGCAGATGAATGTTTGATACTCATCATCCCATCTTCAGCACTTGCTGCAGAATCCACCCCCTTTCGTGCAAGCTCATCTGCTTCATTACCGGCCCGGGCAACCGCTTCAACATTGGAAGACACCGATGCAACGGTACTGGTAAGATCCTCCATGGCCCGAAGAACCTGGGAAATTCCTTCCTCACTCTGCTCTGCGTTGGTCTTGGTCTGTTCAGCATTATTAGCAATGATCCCTGCACCACGCCTGACATCATCTATACCAACCGTTGCCTTTGTAGCATGAACCGCCAGATCATTCATCTGCCGGGTCACAATCTCAAGTGCCTTTGAGACCTCACTTCCAATGGCATCAAGGGCCTGCCTGAATGCAAGGAAATCACCCATTACCTGGATATCATGAGGGAATCGTGCAGTAAAGTCGCAGTCGGCATAGCTCTTTGCGAGATGAATCGCTCCGTTCAGTGGATGGATAAGTGCTTCCAGTGTTGCGTTAAAACCAATAATTATCTCACGATATGAACCTGCCAAATTACCTGGATCTCCACGAACGGTAAGATCTCCGGCTGATGCCCGCTCAGACAAGGACTCCAGTTCATGAATCACGGATTGTAATGACGTAAGGGTATTTTTAAGAGCAGGAGTGATCTGATCATTTCTCCCTCTTACTGTGAGATCTGCAGTGAGATCTCCGGCAGCAATCTGGTGCATGGTCCCGACCACGTCGTGTTCAAGATAATCAGAAAAACGGTCAAACATACCGGCCATTTCTCCAACTTCGTCCTTTCGTTTCAGATGCAGACGACCGGAAACAACACCCTGACTCATCTGATCAAACTGCTCCATCACCTGACGAAGGGGCAGAGCAATACTCCTTGTTACAAGAACTGCAAATCCCAGAGCAATTGTTACTGCAAGAATACCCAGGATTATCATTACCGGAACTATCCGATCCTTTTCAGCACGACCTTCCTGTGCAATCTGTTCAGCATGGGTGAGAATACCGGATTTTAGTTTATCGAACGTATCGACTGTAGCCCGGCGTGCATTTGCATGACTTCCACCATTTGCTATGGCAACCAGTGCCTCATCATTCTTCCCCTCAGATAATAATGAGAAGACTCCCTGCGCAGCCGATTTATACGCATTCCATTGTTCTTCGAATTTTTTCAGATTCTGTTGTACATCGGATGATAATGAAACTGTTTTCAGATGCGCAATCTTCTCATCGATTTTTTGTATCTCACCAGTAATCCGATCATAATCCTGGGTCCGCTCTGCAGGAATAGCGACAATCCGAAAGACGAGTGCACGAATCGAATTGAGTGAGGTTTCGATCTCTGATACCTCAAGAAGCGGTATTGTTCCATCAGAATAGACCTTATCCATCCCGATGCTGATAGAATTCATCCCGATAAAAACCAATCACTCCAACAAGGCCCATCAGGAGGATGACTATGATAAAACCGATAAGAAGACGCGGCCCTATCCGAATATTTGAGATTGTATCCATTATGCTCATGATATCCACTGATGATAACGTTCGCTTAAACAAAATAATATGAGAATTAATTCAGCTTTTATTCTTATATGTGAACTTTTCCATCTCGGTGCCAATCGTTTTGACCACTTCATTAATCTGGCCAATAACATTTGTTATCTGATCCACAACCGCAAGAGCCTCTTCACTGGTTGCAGATGAGTTCAGGGCGTCCTTTGCCGTATTCTTCACAAGCAGACTCATCTCGTTCACACTTGCAGTAATCTCCTCAAATGATGCTGCCTGTTCTTCTGTTGCACTGGCAACCATCTCCATATTCCGGGTAATGTCCTCAACCGATGTGGTCAGCGTATTAAATATGCCAAGTGTCTCTGACAGAGCGGCACTTCCTTCTGCAACCGCCGTTCCTGCTTCAGCCATCGCTCCGGATGCTGCATCACTCTTCTTTTGCAGATCACTGATCATGTCTGCAATATGTTCGGCAGACTGTCTGGACCGCTGCGCAAGTGACTTGACCTCCGCTGCAACCACCGCAAATCCCTTTCCTGCCTCACCGGCCCTGGCAGCTTCTATGGCGGCATTTAATGACAGAAGATTGGTCTGGTTCGCAATGTCAGTGATGAGATCCACGATCTTCACGATCTCATGCATCTGTGCCCTGATCTCTGCAAAGATCGTCTCAACTTCTTCGCTCGTCTTGGTAATACTCTGCATGCCTTTATCTGCTTTTCCAGCCGCACCAATCCCCTGTTTAGCAAGATCATTCGCCTGGACACTCAGACCGGCAACCCGCTCGGCATTTGACGATACTTCAGATATTGTCCTGGTGAGATCTTCCATGGTCTGCAGGACCTGATTGATACCATCTTCACTCCGCTCGGCATTCTGCTTTGTCTGTTCTGCATTCTTTGCAATGAGCTCAGCTCCCCTGCTCACATCCTCTATTCCGGTCCCTGCTATCTCTGCCTGGTGAGCAAGTTGTTTCATCTCCCGGGCGATAACTGAGAGGACTTCAGAGACATTCATCCCGATCGTATTCAGGGCATCTCTCAGGAGGGCAAGGTCCCCTTCAATCTTCAGATTCCGGTCAAACTCCGCTGCAAAGTTGCCTGACGCATATAAATTCGAGATTCTCTGGATCTCCTGAATAGCGCTCTGAACAAAAATACCGATATTATTTAATGAGTTTTTAAAGAGGACAAAATCTCCTGCAACACGGAGGTTCTCATCAACACGGGTTGAAAAGTCAGCCTTCGCATATCGTTCAGCAACCCGCATCGCCTCTTTCACCGGACCGATGACAGAATCAAGCGTATTATTCACACCTTCAACGATCTTCCTAAAGTCCCCCTGATGCTTCGTGGCATCAGCACGAGTATCCAGTTTCCCATCTATTGCAGCCTGTGCCAGGAGATTAGAATCAGAAATCAGAAGATTTACCGCATCAATACACTGGTTCAGGTTATTCTTGATCTCGTTGAAGTCTCCGTTATATGAATCAGTGATCTTCGGGGGGATGTCACCTTTCGAGATTCGATCCACATACTCGGCGGCGACATTCAAGGGGCCGATAACTGCATCAAGAGTGGCATTCACACCTTCGACGATCTTCCTAAAGTCACCCTGATGCTTCGTGGCATCAGCACGGGTATCCAGTTTCCCTTCAACCGCAGCACGGGAGAGCAGACCGGCGTCAGCGATGAGATAGTTGACGGCATCAATACACTGGTTCAGGTTATTCTTGATCTCGTTGAAGTCACCGTTATACGAATCAGTGATCTTCGGGGGGATGTCACCTTTCGAGATACGATCAACATAATCGGCAGCGACATTCAAGGGGCCGATAACTGCATCTAGAGTGGCATTCACACCTTCGACGATCTTCCTAAAGTCACCCTGATGCTTCGTGGCATCAGCACGGGTATCCAGTTTCCCTTCAACCGCCGCACGAGAGAGTATACCGGCGTCAGCGATGAGATAGTTGACGGCATCAATGCACTGGTTCAGGTTATTCTTGATCTCGTTGAAGTCTCCGTTATACGAATCAGTGATCTTCGGGGGGATGTCACCTTTCGAGATACGATCCACATACTCGGCAGCGACATTCAAGGGGCCGATAACCGCATCAAGCGTGTCATTAATCCCTTTGGCAAGCAGGAGAAGGTCGCCCTCATATTTATCCGGATCAACCCGTGTATCAAGCTGGCCTGCTTTTGCAGCATGAGTCAGACTGATAATATCCCTGACTGCTGTCTTCTCCGCAGTTTTATCCACATAAAAATTAATAACCGAGAGCACATCGCCATTGTCGTCAAGGATCGGGAGATAGAGGTATTCAAGGACTTTCTGCCCTGCCGGGACATCAAGCTCAAGTTCCCCGGAGAGCACCGTCTTCATATCAATCGCTTCTCTTGCCGTTCTTCCGGTGCGTTTAGTCACCGTAATTTCAGAAAGATTCATCTTCAGAAGCTTTTCCGTTGGGATTCCTGTGACCTGTGAATATGCAGAGTTGGTTTTCACGATAGAGAGATCCTGATTAATTTCAAATATCGGGACCGGGGCATTCTGTATGATAAACTCTTCCTTCCTCTGCAAAAGTCTGCTCTCATGTGCCTGCCGGTTTATATCATGCATCAGAATTGCCCGGTTGACTGCAACCAGAATAATATCACCAAGGGCATCTATCAGAGCTCGTTCTTCTTTTAAAAACGGTCCCTCGTCCATGACCGGCTTTTCTTCCAGGTATACAACCTCAAGGACACAGGGGTGCCCGTCTGATGCAGTCATCTCAACGGATAGGGACCAGGGGGTCTTTTTAAATTTCCCGGTTTTTTCCTGCACAGTTGTATATTCAAAAGATGCTTCACAGATCTCAGGGTACTGGAATGCATCCGGGATATCCCGAAGGACACGGCGGATAGCATCCTCGAGACTGAGTGATGTATCTCCGAGGATGCGTGTAGAATCCAGGAGTAATTTCTGCTCTTTCAGGCGTTCTATATACTGTGCAGCAAGTATTTTCAGTTTTTCATCTTCGCCTATCTCTGCTTTGAGCAATTCTTCAAGACCTGTAAATCTCATTATCTATCCCCTACCAATGCAATTAATTAAAATTTATTCTGATACAACCCGAAACTGCAATGTGCCATACAGGCGGTCATATACGATAAGAAATAATTTCATGATTAAGGTATAAAAACTCATGCCATGGGATGAGAATATTCCAAATTCACTATATTATGGGTTTTTATTCAAAATCTCAATCAATTTTTTGATTTATGATGACGGAAGATAAAAAATCAATGAATTCCTAAAGTTAGGAACAAAATTTCCCTAAATCGAATATATTCTTTACTACCCTCTTCTTTAATTCTATGCAAAGGGAAAAAGTATGTTGTTGTCGGAGATTCCTGATATGAAATTGAATCATCAATATCAATATTCAAAATTGTCCAAAATTGATGAAATCCACTAGATTTAGCATTTTGATGACTCTTCTCTGCTTCACCAAGGCGATTATGAATATTTGAATAATCCGTTCCACCCTTTATCTCAATCGAAACCAAAGGATGCTGTCTGTTTAATGCTTGTTCAGATATACTAATATCAGGATCACTTGAAAACGCAATGGTGATTTTCCTACCTGAATCGTTCATTATTTCAATATTCTTTGGATCAGCATTCCGAATGTATGGAGAAACAATCCTTTTTATCAAATTGAATACATCTTCAGTTGCAACTTTACCTAAAGTCGTGTTACGACCACCCCGCAGCTGAGGGCCTATTGTTAATAGCTGAAGGTCGTGAATTATCTCATCAGAGCAGTTTGAGATACCTGATACAAAACACTCTCCTGTTTTAATCAGGCATTTACACAACCAGAAGATATCATCAGAAAAACTCGTAGAAATTATTCCTTTTTCCTCTAGGCCTTTAAATTTACCAAAAATATTCGATTGATAAAACTGTTTTTGAGAAAAACCAAATAATAAACGATAATAGCCTAATAAAAACGGATTTGCCACTAAAATACATGGTATGGGGAAAATTCTTTCTCCACGCAGACCCCAACCTGCAACTTTCCTAATTTTATCCTTTGATACAAGCTGTAGTAATTCCCCGTCAATTCTTTCAATATCCATTTTCAATATCGTATCAGTGAGAGCTTTGGAAAGATACTGTTCAGAAATTATCTTTAGTTGATTATAAAAGGAAAACTGAAGGTCTGGAGATAGTACAATAAGAGATCTATCACTCATAGTGTTTGTTGGGATAATCTATTCAAGCTAATATTAATAAAATCGGGATTCAATTCAATTCCTAGAAAACACCGACCTAATCTTCGACTTACGATCCCTACTGTCCCTGTCCCAAAAAAGGGATCAAGTACAATGTTACCTTCTTTTGATCCACCTAACACACATGGCTCTATTAATCCTTCAGGGAAAATTGCGGAATGATCATACGCATTCGGAACAGTATGTATTGACCATACTGTACGAAGATTTCGAAGGCCATCACCTTTCGAATCCGGTTCTTTCATAACGTCGAATAGGGGAATTGGATTACTCCTCTCCCCCCTTCCAAGAACGCATCGTGCGATTTTCACCGCAATACGCTCAGGTTCTTCACTACCCGCTTTTATGGGCGCAATAGAGAAACATACGAATCGA
>Ga0208825_1002717_pt1 | contig 11313 bp, 12 predicted proteins | sample AD_UKC113_MetaG_FD_184450 | JGI IMG/M metagenome (GOLD analysis project Ga0208825, IMG submission 184450) | Active sludge microbial communities of municipal wastewater-treating anaerobic digesters from Hong Kong - AD_UKC113_MetaG (SPAdes)... | ecosystem: Engineered > Bioreactor > Anaerobic >...
TAGGGTGTTTTTCTCTTTATAGAAATGGAAAGACAGAAAAGTAGGGAAGAAATTTAATATGGTTAATAACTCCTGCGTCTAAAAAGGGTATGGGAAAAAACTTTTTCCCATATTTATAATAATCTAATAAAGTAGTTCGTATTGGGGGTATCGTTGGAAAGGCTCGCTCGTAGAGCATACGCCCGAGGGGGATGCTCCCCTGTCCCAAGAGCGGAAGCGAGTTGCAGGCTTCCGCCAAAAAGAGTGGCGGACAAGCAATGTCCTCCACGGCCTATGAAAACAATGTCTATTGGGGATTTGTTATCTGTTGTTTCATTGTATTAGCCATATTTATCATCATATCAGTCATATCAAGAATTTTTGCATCATCTGGTATATTGATTTTAAAAATATCATCACTGACAGGTGATAAATTCAATGACTTAAAAACTATTTCCATCCCAGGAGTTTCTTTATCGGCAAAATAAGAAATACTTTCTGGTAATAAATTATCCCTATTTATCCAAACAACACTTTTTGTAAAAAATTGTGATTTACCATTTATATTTTGTAGACCAGGAATATTTAATGTCTGTAAATTATTAATTGTCAGAACATAATATTCTTTTCCACCTTTATTTTTTATCTCCAAATCAACATTATTAGAAATTTTTTCAATATCAAGGGGAATATTATCTTTAAAATTATATTGTTTCTCCCAGTCCTTTTTCAATTCTTCCGGAAATTTTGTTAAATCAAATTTCATTACTGTATTGATTGATTTTTGATATTGAATCAATTTTTCTCCATCCATCAACATCACTATTTCCATGGGCTTTTCCATCCCCTGTTCTTGATATACTGTTTCCATTTTAAATTTTTTCTCTTTTGCCCAGAATTTCATAGGCATTGTCATTATTTTTCCCATCATATCCATTTTTATTTCTATTTCACCACTTATCTCAGAAACATTCTGATACTTTTTTGAAATCTCATTCCAAACTTCTACTTTATTTATTTCAGCAAAAGAGAAGAAACAAAAAACCCCAAATACAAAAACAATTATTTTTTTCATAGTGCCTCCTTTTTTTCATTATGGTTCTGCCAAAATTGGCTATATCTTTTATAATGACTTTCTTTGTCTTTTAAGGTTTTTATATGTCTTTATATCCCTCTCCCCCCTCATCTATCTTCTCCCCGCTGGGGAGAAGGAAAGACAATCCCCGCTCATCTTCACCTTCTCCCCCGCGGGGAGAAGGAACTCCATCCTCTTTCTGCCTCTCCCTTTTTTCTTTCTTCCCTCTCCCCTTTGGGGAGAGGGTAAGGGTGAGGGGGAATTTCATCTCCCTTTCATCTGTTTTTTGACACTACCTTCATTATAACCTTTTATAATTCTTTTTCAAATTTATTTGAACTATCTGAAAGAATTGATATAATTAAGTTATGAACATAACTATTGGGGAAGAAATTTTTAGAATTTTTCTATCTGGCGTTTTGAGTGGTATTATTGGATTTGAAAGAGAAAAACATGGAAGAGAAGCGGGTTTAAGAACAATGTTTCTTGTAGGAATAGGAGTAACCACAATTTTAATTTCTTCTTTCAATGTTTATAATGTCTTCTCAAATGTTGAAAGTCCAATATTGAGTATTGACCCTGCTCGTATTGCTTATGGAGTTGTTACAGGCATTGGCTTTCTTGGAGCAGGAGCAATAATTAAAGATACAAAAAGGATTAGAGGACTTACAACTGCTGCATGTTTGTGGGTGGTTACAAGTATTGGACTTGCAGTTGGTTGTGGTTTATATACTATTTCTCTTTTCACAACATTTTTTTCCCTTTTTATCCTTTATGCTTTAAAAATAATTGAGCATAAAATTTTACCTGATATTTATAGCACTTTAACAATTGTAGTAAGTCAGGAAAACGAAAAAACGCTATCTGAATTAAAGACACTTTTAAAAAATTTTCAGATGAAAATTCTATCAATTTCTTTTGAAAGAGACATAGAAAATAAAATTTCTTCTTTTACTTTCATTTTAAGATATAATAGAGAAAAATTAGTAGAAGAATTGATAAAAAAACTTACAAATAATAAAGACATAAAAAAAATTATCTGGAAATAATGTAGACATCTAATTTAAATTTTGAGTTATAATTTTACATTTTTCGTTTTTAATTTTAAATTTACAATGGATTTCTTCTTGTGCCTCTTTTTAATTATTCCTGCCAGCCATTTTCCCCTTTTAGAGGAACAAACTGACAGGCACCAAAGTTTTCTTTAATAAATTTGCCTTTTGATTTTTTTACTCTTATAAGATCCTGTGAAAAAATATCTCCAACTGGCATAACAAGTTTTCCATTTTCATTTAACTGTGAAAGTAATGCTTCTGGAATTTTAGGTCCACCCGCTGTTACAATTATTCCATCATACGGAGCATATTCTTCCCAACCCAATGTTCCGTCTCCTATTGTTATTTTAACTTTATAATTTAATTGCTGTAATATGTTTTTTGCTCTCATTGCAAGTGCTGGAATTTTCTCAACTGAATATACATCACAACCAATTTCACATAAAATTGCTGTTTGATAGCCACTGCCTGTACCTATTTCAAGTATTTTTTCGCCATCTTTAACTTCAAGTAAGGATGTCATAAGAGCAACAATGTATGGCTGACTTATTGTTTGTCCTTCTCCAATAGGAAGTGGAGTATCATCATAGGCAAATTTCTTTATATCGTCAGGGACAAATTTTTCTCTTGGTACTTTTAAAAAAGCATCAATAACTTTTCTGTCTTTTATACCGCGTGGAATAAGTTGTGTTTCAACCATCTGTTTTCTTAAAATCTCAAAATTTATTTTTTCTTCCATAATTTTACTTTGATAATTGCGGGAAAATTATTACTAAAATCATTTTAAAAAATCTTAATGTATCTCTGCCTGGTTTAATTTTGCTCTTTTCATCTCTATAAACGGTTGTAATCGGAACAGAAACTATTCTAAATCCCTTCCACGATGCTTTAATCAAGAGTTCTGATTCTGTTTCATAATGGGATGTTATAAGTTTTACTTTTTCAATCACATCTTTTTTTATAAGGCGGTATCCACATTGAGTATCCGGTATCCATTGAAAAGACAACAGAGAAATTAAAAGAGACATTGAAGTATTTGTAATTCTTCTTAAAAAAGACATTTTTGTAGAAACCATCTTTCTTTTCCCTATAAAAATTCCCCCTCTTTTTATTTTTTTATATTTTTCAATAAAATTTTCTGAATCAGAAATTAAGTGTTGTCCATCACCATCTATTGTTATAAAAGCAGGTATGCCTTCAGAAATAATATATGAAAAAGCAGTTTTCAAAGCCGTCCCTTTTCCCATACATTTACTATGAGAAATAACAATTGCTCCTTGGTTTTTTGCAATTTCCTCTGTTTTATCAGTTGAACCATCATTTATAACAATAACTTTTTCAAATAATTTTTTTGCCTCTTTTACAACTTCACCTATCTTTTTTTCTTCATTGTAAGCAGGAATAACTACTGCAATTTCTTTATACATTTATAAAAGTCCTTATAATTTTATTTTTTTCTTTTTCAAGTTTTGGGTCATCAGAAAGTATTTCTTCAACTTTCTTTCTTGCAATTTTTAATAATTCCATATCTTTCATTATATCACCTATTTTCAAAGGCAGAATACCATGTTGTCTTGTTCCTAGTAAATCCCCAGGACCTCTTAATTTAAGGTCAATTTCTGCAATTTCAAATCCACTTTCTGCCTCAATAAAACTTTCAATTCGTTCAATAATTTCTTTATTGTCAGTATAAACAACAAGAAAACAATAACCGGTGTTGCCACTTCTGCCAACTCTTCCTCTCAATTGGTGAAGTTGAGCAAGTCCAAACCTTTCTGCCTGTTCTACAATTATAAAACTTGCCTCTGGAACATCTATTCCTGATTCAACAACAGTTGTAGCAACAAGAAGTTGTAATTGCCCATTTCTGAACATTTGCATTGTTTTTTCTTTTTCTTCCTGAGATAATTTGCCATGTATAAGTCCAACTTTCACATCCGGTAAAATATTTCTTATTTTTTCATATTCTTCTTCTGCTGATTTTATATCCTCATTTTCTTTTATTGAAGGAGTTATAATAAACCCTTTTTCTCGTTTTTTATTTTGATATTCAATAAAAGAATATATTTTGTTTTTTTCTTTCTCATGGAAGAGATATGTAATAACATCTCTTCTGCCTTTTGGTAAATCACCGAGTGTAGAAAAATCCATATCACCATAAATTGTTAGTGCAACACTTCTCGGTATGGGAGTTGCACTCATAACAATATGATGAACTACTTCGCCTTTCTGCTTTAAAATTTCTCTCTGTTCAACCCCAAATTTGTGTTGTTCATCAATAACTACCATTCTTAAATTCTTAAACTCCACTTTTTCACTTAATAAAGCGTGTGTTCCAATAACAACTTGAATTTCCCCACTCTTTATTTTCTCTCTCATTTCTTCTTTTTCTTTTTCTGATAACTGCCCCACAAGAAGTGAAACATTTATGTCCTGCATTAAAAAAAATTCCTGCCAGTTAAGATAATGTTGTTCAGCAAGAATTTCTGTGGGAGCAAGTAAAATTGCCTGATATCCTGAACGAGCAAAAAACCATAAGGCAAAAATTGCAATTACAGTTTTACCTGAACCAACTTCACCATGTATTAACCTTCTTATAAGTTTTTCCTTTTTTAAATCATTTATAATATCCCCAATAACATCTATTTGCCCTTTTGTAAGTTTAAAAGGAATTTTTGCCTGAAAAATATCTATTATTTTTTCATCTATTTTTATATCAGGAAGTTTTTCTTTTATAATATTCTGTTCAATATTTTTCTTCCATAATAAATTTAATTGTAAGATGAAAAATTCTCTAAAAATTAAATAACTCCTGCTTTTTTGAAGGTTTATTTCAGAAAAAGGGAAATGTATATTTTTAAGAGCATGTTTTATATTTGAAAAACCATATTTTTGCCTTTCATAAATTGGTAAAAATTCAGGTGGATATTCCAATAGATTTTCCAATAAAAATTTTAAAATTTTCCTTAAATATCGCTGTGACAACCCTTCTGTAAGAGGATAAACAGGTAAAATATAGTCAATTTTTCCATTTTCTTCTTTTTCATAAAAGGGTGAAACAATTTCCAACTGGTTATTAAATTTCTCAACTCCACCATATATAAAAAATTTTTCTCCTGCCTTAAATATATTCTTTAAATATGTCTGATTGAAAAAAACAAGATATAAAATACCAGTTCCATCACTAATAGCAACTTTTAGATAAGGTATTCTTCCCCATCTCCTTTTTTCTTCTACTGCAATAACATTTCCTTTTATAGTTACAATATCACCGGGTTGAATTTGATATATTTTTTTAATGTTTCTTAAATCAATATATTTTCTTGGGAAATAAAAAAGTAAGTCCTCAACTGTAAAAATATTTAATTTTTTAAATAGTTTATATTTTTTTTCTCCAACTGAGGGTATTTCTAAAAGTGATGTATTTAAGGTTATTTTCATTTCTTCTTGAAAGGTAGTTCCATTGTTTCTGAAAAGAAATCATAAAACTTTAAAATTCTTAATATCTCATTTGTAAATGATAAATAAACTTTTCTTGAATTTATTTTTTCCACAAGAGATGAAATTACAGTTGGAAAAAGAATAATATTGTCTATTCCTTTGTCATTTATTATTTCTATACTTTTCTTTTTTAAATTCTCAGTTGAAGGTAAGCCAGGAATTACAAGTATTTTTCTGAAATTTTCATCTTTTAAAAAATCGGGTTTAAAAAAATCAAATATTTCAGGAAATTTATTTAAAACAGAAGGAGTAAATTTTTGAGTATGCCATGCGATTGGTTTTACAATTGCCTGCTCTATTTTTGAAATATCTTCTTTTTTTAAAATAAAGTTTTTAATATCTTCTTTTTCAACCCTTAAATTTTTCACAAAAATAACATCTTCTTTTTCAATAATGAAGAAATCAAATATTGTAAAAAACTCCTTTACAATTTCAAAACTTGGATAACTCATTTTTTTAATTTATAAAGAATCCAAGAAAATCATGCCCTTTAAAAAACAAACTTATAACTGCACCCAGACCAAGATAAGGACCAAATGGGATATAATCATCAATTTTTTTCTTCTTTAAACCAATTAAAACTAAACTTATTATAGTCCCAAGAAGAGAAGAAAAAAATATTGTAAGAAAAACACATTTCCAGCCAAGAAAAGCACCAATCATACCAAGAAGTTTAATATCCCCTCCCCCCATTGCATCTTTTTTGAAAGCAATTTTACCTGCAAAAGCAATAAAAAGAAGTAAGCCGACCCCAAGTATAAGTCCTTCAAGTGAATACAAAAGTCCTTCTAACTTTCCAGAAAAATGATGCATCATCGGGAAAAAAGAAGAAAAAAGAAGCCCCAGAAAAATACATGGTATTACAATAACATCTGAAATCAAAAATGTTTCAATATCAATAAAACTAATTATAATAAGAGAAAAAATAAAAAGTGTATAAATAAAAAAGGAAGAAGTTAATCCAAAAACATTATAGTTTAGAAGAAATAAAATTCCAGTTAAAAGTTCAACAATAAAATACCTTTGAGAAATTTTTTCTCCACAATATCTACATTTCCCTTTTAGAATTATATAACTTAAAAGAGGGATGTTATCATACCACAAAATACTTTTTTTACAATTAGGACAAAAAGAACCCGGTGTTATAATTGATTTTCCTTTTGGTAATCTATAAATACATACATTAGCAAAACTACCGAAAATAAGTCCAAATATAAAAATTATTATTCCCATACTGAAATTATATTATAAATTTCCAACTCTGTAAAAATTTTTTAAAAAGGTTAAGTTGAAAAATAAAGAGAAAAACCATATAATTTTTAATGATAAATTTCTATTAGAAAGAACAAGAGCGAGGGTGGCGGAATGGCAGACGCGCTGGACTTAGGATCCAGTGGGTTTATCCCGTGAGGGTTCAACTCCCTCTCCTCGCACCTAATTAAAAGAACACTCAGGGGATAAAAAGGGAACGGGAAAAAGTTGTTTTCCATCGCTTTTCGTTTTGGGGGTATCGTTAGGAAATGCTCGCCCGTATGGTATACACCCTATCCCTTACCCACATCTTCTAAAATCCTCTTGTATAAAGAGATTCCCTTTTATCCTATTTTGTTCATTATTCTCCTTCCTTTTAAAAAGGAAGGATGGGATGGCTTTTAATCCTAAATCCCCCTTCAAATCCCCTTCTTTCCACCTTTTTTCTCCGATTGCTCCCTCCTTTGACAAAGGAGGGCGGGGGTGGATTTCTAAATCCCCCTACCCCGTTGTGCCTATTGAAATACATTACGGCACCAACTCTGTGTGCTAAACTTTGCTACTTTAGTCGGTTTGTCAAAGGGGGAAAACAAGCATCAACTATGAGAAACAAGGGAAGCAACTTTAGTCGGTTTAATCAAGGGGAAACTTATGAGTAAGGAATAGCCCAAGAGCGAGAGCAACCCCATGAGGGTTTCCGCCATAGTAATTGGCGGATAAACTTTTCCCTCCCCTCGCACCTCAATTTTTACTTTGACCTAAATTCCCATATTTTTAGGCATTATGATATTCATACTGTTTTTACATCAAATGTATAATAGAAATTAATACCCCCCTCACCCTTCCCCTCGGGCGTATATCCTACGGGCGAGCATCTCCCCTCTTCTCTTTTTTCCCTCTCCCCACCGGGGAGAGGATAGGTGAGGGGAAAGGTTTTTACTGTATGTATAAACTCAAATTGGGATAAAGACATATTTTCTTCTTATAATGTTCATATAGGCATTAAGTATAGCATCTACCTTTGTTAAAAAACCCTGTTGCTGTGATGAATATATGATATAATAAACTTACTTAGTGCCTAATTATGGCGGAATTTAGGCATTTAGTGATTTTGGATTAAGGAGTGTGCCGAAGGGGTGTATTTGGGGAGCGAATTTTTGTCATACCAACTGGGAGATAAATGAACTAAGTCAATGGAAAGTAACGACAGGAGGATTTCATCAGCCGAAGGAATTTGGCTAATATCATTTGGGAAGGGGAAAGAATTTTAACAAATAGCAAATGTAGAAATTGGGAGAGATTATTCAACATATTATGTAAAGGGGATATATTTACCGTAAGTATTAGAGATGAAAATAAAACTTGCTCAGGTTTATACAACAGACAAACAAATTGAAGGTAATATAAGGATAAATTTAGGAGAAGGGGAATTAAAAGATGTGAAATTCAAATTTGAAATAAGTAATAAAGAGAATAATTATTTGACAGAGATAAAAGCAGATGGAAACAACTATGTAAAATTTGGGATAAACCCGGTGAATTTAACAGCAGGAGAATATTTATTGAAAGTAAGTGCTATAAAGGGGCAGAAAGAGATTGGCAGTTGTGAGGAAAAAATTCATATAATTAAATCCCATTTTCAATTTTGACAGGAGATTATGAGTGTAAAACTTGAACATTTTAAAGGTAGTGTCAAAAAATAGATAAAAAAGGGCAGGGATATAAAGACATATAAAAGCATTAAAAGATAAATAAAAGCATTATAAAAGCTATAACCAATTTTGGCAGTACCAAATTTTAACACAGGAAGAAAAAATGATAGTAAAAAAAGACAGAGAGGAAATAATTTCTTATTTAGAGGACTCTTCAAATTTTAAAGGTGGAAAAGCAGAAGTTGTTTTTATACCTGAAAATGAAGATGAAATTGTATCTATTTTAAAAGAAAGCAGTAAAAATAAATTTCCATTAACAATTTCTGGTGGTGGAACAGGAACAGTAGGTGGAAGAATACCTGTTGAGGGAGGGATAATTTCTCTTGAAAAATTTAATAAAATTAAATTTATAAATAAAGAAAATAAAACAGCATGTCTTTCTGCAGGAGTTATTGTTGATGAATTTTTAAAGGAATTAGATAAATATTCTCTTTTTTACCCACCATTTCCGACAGAAAGAACTGCTTTTATAGGAGGTAATATTGCAACCAATGCATCAGGGGAATATAGTTTCAGATTTGGTCCCACAAGGAAATATGTTAAAAAAATAAGAATGATAAGAAGTAATGGAGAAATATTTGAAATTAAAAGAGGGGATGTTTTTGAAAAAGACAACTTTATTGATTATGGATGTTTTAAAATACCTTTGCCTTCTTACAGAACTCCTGATGTAAAATGTTCTGCTGGATATTACTCACAAAAGGGAATGGATGGGATTGACCTTTTAATTGGTTCAGAAGGGACACTTGGAATAATTACAGAAATTGATGTTTCTTTAATAGAAAAATTACCTGAAAGATTTATAATAGTTTTATTTGTTGGCAATAAAGAAAACATACCAGAAATTATAAAAAAAATAAAAAGTGAAAAGGAATTTTTACAACTTTTTTCTTTAGAATTTTTCGATTCAAAAGCACTTGAGTTTTTAAAAAGTGATTTTCCTGAAATTCCTGACAATACCTGTGCAATTTATTGTGAAGGAGTTTCAGAAATTGAAAAAATGGAAAGATGGGCTGAAATAGCAGAGGAAATAAAAGTTGTTGAGACAATGATAGGGGAAGATAAACAAAATTATGAAAAACTAATTGATTTTAGACATAGATTACCTGATAATGTTAATGCATATTTTAAAAAAATCGGAAGTGTAAAAGTTGCAGTAGATGCCGCAGTTCCAGAAGATAAATTTCCTTTGATGTATAATTTTTATACAGAAATTATAAAACAAAACACTGACCTTCATATGATACTCTTTGGGCATATTGGAGAAAACCATCTTCATTTTAATCTTTTTCCAAAAGATGAAAAACAAAAAGAAAAAGCATGGAGAATTTATGAAGAAGCAGTAAAAAAGGCAGTTTCTTTTGGAGGAACTGGTTTTGCTGAACACGGAATAGGGAAATTAAAACATAAATACCTTGAAATTATGTATGGGAAAAGAGGAATATTAGATATGGTAAGAATTAAAAAAATTTTTGACCCTGCATGTATTCTTTCTCTTGATAATATTTTTCCTAAGGAATATTTATTAGAAATCTAATATCTTTAAAAATTCACCTATAAATCCATCATTATTGGAATATTTTAAAGAAATGGTTGCAATTTTCTTTACATCTTCTTTTGCATTTGAGGGAGAGACAGAAAATCTACAAAGACACATCATTTCAATATCATTTTCTCCATCTCCAAATGAAATAATTTCTTCCTTTTTAACTTTATAATATTGAGCAATTTTTTTTAGGGCAACTGATTTATCAACATTTTTATTCATAAATTCAAGATATTCAGGATTTGTTCTGACAATTTTTAATTTATCTTTGAAAATTCTTTTGAAAAATTTATATTGATAGTCCCTTGTTCTTTCAATATCTTTATTTTTACTATCAGTTATGAGAATAAGTTTTGTTGGACTTTTTCCTTTTAGTTTTGCAAGGTTATCAAGGAATGTATATTTTGAATTAGTTTGAGTTGAGTAAATAAGAGCATATTTTTTTAACCCGGGGTCATTTTGAGAATAGAGTTTATCATTTATGTAAAAATTAAGAAGGAATTTATTTTTAAGACAATAGTCAATTATATAATCAGAATATTTTGAAGGAAGTGGTTTATGAAATATTATTTTTCTGTTTTCACTTTTTTTTAATCTTGCCATTGCTCCATTATAAACAATTAAAGGACAATCAATTCCCAATTTATCAGAAAATGGAGAAACACTATTACTCATTCTCCCTGAAGAAAGAACAACAATTCCACCTTTTTTTGAGAATATTTTTAAGTAATATTTGTTTTTTCTATGGATTTCTCTTTTATCAGTAAGCAAGGTTCCATCAAGGTCAACCGCTATTAATTTTATTTTTGACATTTTTCTTCTTTGTATTATACTTTAAAAACAAAAAATTTTAAAAGGAGAAAAAATGGAGAAATTATTAAAAGAAGGGGAAGTAAATAAAATTCTTTGTATTGGGGATAGTATTACAGATTGTGGAAGAAGAGATGCATTTTATCCTTATGGAAATGGTTATGTCAGGATTTTTAGAGACCTTTTAATTTCAACTTTTCCAGAAAAAAAGTTTGAAATAATAAATAAAGGAATAGGGGGAAATACAGTTTTAGACCTTCATAATAGATGGGAAGATGATGTTATTTATAATAAGCCAGATATTTTAACTATTTTAATAGGAATAAATGACCTTCATAGAGTTTTAGGAAAAAATGAATTATTGGAAGAATATATACCTGAAAA
>Ga0208825_1002720_pt1 | contig 11303 bp, 6 predicted proteins | sample AD_UKC113_MetaG_FD_184450 | JGI IMG/M metagenome (GOLD analysis project Ga0208825, IMG submission 184450) | Active sludge microbial communities of municipal wastewater-treating anaerobic digesters from Hong Kong - AD_UKC113_MetaG (SPAdes)... | ecosystem: Engineered > Bioreactor > Anaerobic >...
GCTTGATTGCTTTACTATTTATCCGCTGGAAAGACCAACGAATGATGAAGTTTGCTCTTGGATTCTTCTTCTTACACATTGTGCTTTATCTCCATCTTTTCCCCGTCGGCTCAGCCGTCGTTGCTGAACGATACACTTACATTGCTTACATTGGACTTTCGATAGCAGTTGCTCAAGGGGCAATGACAATCGCATCTCATCTCCAATGGACAAAAAAAACTCTTGTCCCAATTCTCCTTATCATCACGGTTCTTTTTTCTTCTATCACGTACAGTCGTGTAAAAGTCTGGAATAATACTATCTCTCTCTTCGACGATGCTATCAAAAAAACCGGATTTACCATTTGTTCGACTGGAATGCTTTCGCTGGGATATCACTCGCGTGCAAAAGCATATATGCTCGAAAAGAATTATGAAAAAGCAATAGCCGATCTCGATAGCGCCGCATTCTACGATCCCGATATTTATGAAATTTTCTACGACCGCGGCGTTTGCTTAATGAAATTGAACGAATATCAATTTGCCATTGAAGACTTTACACGTGCAATCGAACGAGATTCGACCCAGCCTTTTATTTACGATTATAAAGGATTGGCTTTCCTTCGTACAGAGCGTTATGATAGCGCTCTGGTTTATTTTTCAAAAGCAATTTCAATAGATTCTACATTTGCCAGAGCCTATGCAAATCGCGGAATAAATTGGATTCACCTCAACGATATAAATGCAGCTTGTCAGGATTTTGCTAAAGCAAAAGAGCTTCATTTCGACGGTGTTGATCCACTCATCGAGCAATATTGCAAACAAAAGAAAAAATGAATTATCACATAACGGAAAAACAAGCGCCCTATTTCCTAGTGGCTATCCTTGCTGTAGCTTTTGTTCTTTACTATGGAACTCTCCACAATGATTTTATCTGGTGGGATGATCCGCAGGTCGTTATGGCAAATCCCGATATTAGTTCATTGCGATGGGAAAATATTCGTTCGATGTTCACAAAGTCTTACGTCTCGATGTATCAACCATTGGTTACCTTGAGCTTTGCAATCGAACGAGCGCTCTTTGGCGTCGACCCTCGATTCTTCCACCTCATCAATCTCCTCTTCCATCTTGCTAACATTGTTCTCGTTTACTTTGTCGTTCGTCGGCTCATCAACCATACGCCAACAGCTCTCTTCGCCGCTCTCATCTTTGCCATCCATCCAATGCACGTTGAATCCGTTGCATGGGTTACAGAACGTAAAGACGTACTCTATACCTTCTTCTACTTCCTTGCTCTCCTGTCTTACCTGCGTTACGCCGATTCTCAACAAGCTCGTTCTTACTGGTTTAGTCTTCTGTGGTATACGCTTTCATTACTCTCGAAGTCTGCCGCTGTAACATTCCCTGTTCTTCTATTACTCATCCACTGGTATCAGCAACGACCATGGACAAAAAGCAACTTACTGAGATTTATTCCTTTCTTCCTTCTTGCTCTTGCTTTTGGCATCATTTCACTTTTGACGCAAACTCCACAAGGCAATACTTCTTTCTTCGAATCCTATACAGCCATCGATAGAATTTTCCTCGCATTCTATGCTATTGCTTTCTATGCTCTCCATTATTTTGCTCCAGTTGGACTTTGTGTCTTCCATCCTTTTCCAACGAAAGTAAATGGATGGTTACCGTGGAATTACTATGTTGCTCCTTTGGTAGTCATTGGCTTGATTGCTTTACTATTTATCCGCTGGAAAGACCAACGAATGATGAAGTTTGCTCTTGGATTCTTCTTCTTACACATTGTGCTTTATCTCCATCTTTTCCCCGTCGGCTCAGCCGTCGTTGCTGACCGATTTGCTTACGTTGCTTACATTGGACTTTCGATAGCAGTTGCTCAAGGGGCAATAACAATCGCATCTCATCTCCAATGGATGAAAAAAACTCTTGTCCCAATTCTCCTTATCATTACAATCCTTTTTTCTTCTATCACGTACAGTCGTGTAAAAGTCTGGAATAATACTATCTCTCTCTTCGACGATGCTATCAAAAAAACCGGATTGAATGAAACGACAGGAAACATGCTTTGCCTTGGTTATTTATCAGAAGGAATAAAAAAACTCAATAATGCAGATACTTTGGGAGCTCTCAGCGATTTTACAAAGGCAATTCAGTATGATTCCACATACTATGGAGGTTATGAACAACGTGGGAGATTACTGATGAAATTAAAACGATACGATGAAGCTCGACGAGACCTTTCTAATCTTATCGAGATTGCTCCAAAAGATATTTGCACCGCTGAGATTTTTGAGTTGCGAGGACTTGCAAACCTTCGCCTGAAGATGTACGACAATGCCCTTGCGGATTTTACTCAAGCTCTTTCTCTCGATTCTCTCTATAGTCAAGCGTACGCAAATCGTGGAATTGTGTTTATCAATCTCAATCGTAATACTGAAGCATGTGCAGATTTTCAAAAAGCCTATGAACTCGGATTTCATCAGGCTCAACCGCTACTCGAACAATACTGTAAAGGTAAGCGCTAATGCTTCAATGGATAGAACATCATCAAAAATTTTTATTAGTCCTTATCGTAGTAATATCAGCAACAGCGTACTTCCCATCGCTCTTCAACGGCTATACTGCTTGGGATGATCCGCATCATATAATTCTAAATGAAGATATAAAATCCCTCTCGCCTCAAAATATTCTGAAAATGTTTCGTTCCTACTACGTGGGAATGTACCATCCGTTGACAACGCTTTCGTTTGCACTCAATTATCACTTTACTGGACTAAATCCATTCTATTTCCACCTGACAAACTACATTTTTCATCTTATAAATATTTTGCTTGTCTACTTTGTGGTCAGAAAAATACAACCTCGACCGTTTGTTGCTCTATTTTCTGCATTGATCCTTGGAATTCATCCCATGCACGTCGAATCGGTTGCATGGATTACAGAGAGAAAAGATGTGCTTTATGCTTTCTTCTTCCTCCTTTCCTTGTTATGGTATCTTCAGTATCATTCAACACAAAAGAAAACCTGGCTCTGGTTGTCGATAGGAGCTTTCCTGTGTTCGCTGCTTTCAAAATCTGCTGCAGTGATGTTGCCAATTGTATTATTCCTCATTGACTGGTACCAACATCGAAAATGGTCAAAAGATATTTTAGAAAAAATTCCTTACTTAGCGCTGTCGCTTCTCTTTGGCATCATTTCGCTCCTCTCACAGCATGCAGGGAATCATCCCCATTTTCATCAGGATTTTACATTGTTCGATAGACCATTCTTGACTTGTTATGCGTTCAGTTACTATTGCATCAAATATTTCTTCCCAACATCGCTTTCGGCAATTCATCCATTTCCTACAAAACTCGGTAACCTGCTTCCAACAGAATATTACCTCTCGCCTCTTTTTGTTATCATCGTAATTGCTTTCCTCTGGAAGCGATGGCGATGCTCTCGTGAATATCAATTTGGATTATTCTTTTTCATTACTACAATCATTCTTGTACTTCAAATTTTTCCATTGGGATATGCTGTCGTAGCAGAGCGGTACACTTATCTTCCCTACCTCGGAATTTCATTCTTTGTTGGAACTGCACTCGATACTTTGATGCAAAAGAACAAGAACCTTCGACGTATCATCTTAATCCTTCTCATTTTCATAACCATTCTCTTCGGCGTTGAAACTCATCAACGAACCAAAGTATGGAAAGATACACTAACATTATTCACCGATGCAAGCGTCAAAAGTCCGACAGAGTACAGCAGAAATAATATGCTCGCCTTCGCTTATAAATTGGAAGGAGATTTACAGTTAGCATTGAAAAATTATCTTACAACAATTGATTTGTTGAATCGTTCACTGCAACACAATAACCACATTTCAGAAGTGTATATCGAGCGCGGATTTGCATACTGGAAACTTGGCGACACAACAGCGGCTATAAAAGATTATCTTTCGGCAATTGAACTCGACCCAAAAGTACCTCAATACTACCAACAACTTGGAACAATCTATTTACGCACACGGGAATTCGATAAGGCCATTGATTCATTTACATCCGCCATCAATCTCGATCCAAAAGACAAGACATACTACCATGAACGAGGAATCGCGTTCCTTCGAAATCAACAGTATGAGCAAGCTCTTTCAGATTTCAATACTGCAATTCAGTTGAAACCAACATGGGGAAAAGCATACGCAAATCGTGGCATTGTTTTCTATCAATTAGGAAAAAGAGAACAGTCGTGCGATGATTTTAAGAATGCACTGGCACTCGGTTTTACCGAAGCTCAACCTCTCATTGATAGCTACTGCCATTAGTAAGGATGTAAAATAAAAAACGGGCGCTCCGTTTTTCACGAAGTCGCCCGTTTCCAAACAAACTCTAAGCTTGACTTACTTCATCAACACTACTTTCATAATATTATTGAATTGTTGACGATTTCCATCGAGCTGTTGTGCAGATATTTTCACAAAGTAAATTCCACTCGCCAGTTTCGATGCATCCCACGCAAGCGTATGGTACCCTTCCTTCTGAATCCCATTATACAATGTTGCTATTTCCTGACCAAGGATTGAGTAAACTTTAATTTTAAGTTCGCTCCGTGCTGGTAATCCAACCTTTATTGTCGTTGTTGGATTGAATGGATTTGGATATGCAGGATATGCAACGAATGTTTGGGGCACAGTGGCATCTTCCTTCTCGACATCAACTTGAATTTGTATATCTGTCGTTAAAATTGGCAGTAATTGATATCCACCCGTAGTGGATGAATACTGACCTAAGACGCCTGTAAATGTAAACAATGTTGTTGGCACCGATGTACCGGCAACATCGGTATCACGGGCATCGCCAATTCGCAATACAACAGCATGCGATTGATCGGTAGGGTCAGAAATATCGTAGTTTTTCTTCGCTATAAATGTTTGATCTGTCGTCGAGATAGTAATATTTGGAACGGTAATAAGCATAGATTCATATTGCTCGCCAATACTCGCAATCTCAGCCAAACTCGTTGCAATTGGAGTGGGCAATTCCGTCATTCCTTCTTTCTGCCATCCTTTAAGATCTGTAATATTTATTTCTTTCAACCCATTATACTCAGAGAGTTTGCCCATTACTTTGATCACAGCTCCCATCTGTACATAACCGCTTGTAACCGAGTCCGCAAAAGCGCCGCTCCTACCATAGACATTTATACCACCGGTTGTATCCTGAATAAATGTATAAGCGCCTTTGACACGCGTCGCAACGCCTTGAACAGTAACTACGGTACCATTCGGTAATGCCCTTGCGTCCCTAATTTTACTAATTGAGCCAAAGTCGCCAATACCACTGATTGTACCGCTATCAACCAAGGAAATAGTATTGGTGGAATACACTTTTATTGTTGCTTCATATCTACCAAGAGAAGCCGGAGTAAATGTGATCGGGACATGAAGAGTTTCAGCTGGATTTATCACAGCAGGCATTGTTGGGAGTGTTAAAACAAACTCCGAAGAATTATTTGTAATTGAGTCGATTTGTGCGGGAATATTCCCGGTATTCGTAATCGAAAATATTCTTTCACTCGATGTTCCAATTGCAACATTGCCAAAATTTGTACCGGTATAATCATCATAGTTCGGAATATCAAAAGCTAAAACCCCACTCGGGCCAACCAGTACGAACTGAGAGGGAGATATTCTACCACTTACGACCATTATGCCATTTGCCGAATCAATTCGATTGATTGTTAGTTTATTCCAAAGAGGATTTTCCTCGTCGACACAAATTACCTGCAACGAGTCTGCAGTAAAAGTAGGCGGCAACTCCGAAAAATTAAATGTAACCATCAAAGAATCAGGATGAATATCAATTGGATCAATGAGTAAAACAGACCCGTATGTATTTGCAACAAATACTTCCGGATTTATTGATAGCGGCAACGGGGTCGCATTTTTTTGTCTGATAGCTACCCCTAACTTCCCTTCTTGGATTACATTACTATAATATAATTGCGCTGGTAAATAAGTACTATCGATACCGATTGGCCATGTTGCAACGCTCGAGAGAGCGGAAAGTGTTGCAAGAACATTACCTTCGACAAATTTTCCCGCGCCAGCGCCAGTAACCGTAGCGGTTGGCCCTAATGTCAAAAAGTAATCACCCGTCAAAACTTTACCTTTATTAAAGATTAATCCAGAATCAACAACAACCGATTGTGATAAATTTAGCGATAAAGAATCGATAATCGTCAACTTTCCAACCTCCTCCGGCAACAACGCTCCGGTTACTTGAGGAAGACTATCAGCCTTAAATGTGTAATTAGCTTTAGTACTCAGATCAATTGTTCCTGTATTTTTTAAACTTCCGTTGAGCCCTTCAGGATGTCCACAAAGAAAAGTTGCATTATCATCGAGTTTAAAATTGCCGGCCCCTTGAATGCTGTTTAATGGGTTAGAAAAATCAGCGCTCCCTTTGACCTCAATTGAACCATCATTGAGTATAATGCTTGTGCCTTGCGATATTGTTGTAGTTAACAGCCGATCTCCAATAATAATTGAACCTGTAGAACCTACAACAAGTTTTGCAGTATCGCCGGCAGACGAAAGGAGCGTTAAAGAACTATTGGGTTGTGAAAGGTCGATAGTACCGTTAACAATGAAGGTAACACTTTGTCCAGAAGCGCTTGATATGCTACTTCCAACGCACATGTTACCATAATCTACAAATGTAATTGTTTTCCCGGCATTAAAGATAAACGTATTATTATCCGTTTGAGGATAAATCGCAACTCCGCCTGTACCAGAGCTTCCCGTATACATAAATTTTGTATCAATATCAAAAACAGTCGTGGTGTTAGATACATTACTATTTACTCTTACCCGGTTTGGAGCAAACGTTCCGGAGCCAGTAATAACGACGGTCCCTTGATCAGCTCTAGCATTTTCTAAAGATATACCATCTCCATTGACTGGGTCGCCGAAAGTACCATTGATAATTGCAGAATCACCGTTGATACGTACATATCGTACTGTTCCAGTAGGCTGTCCCGAAGTAAAAGTTGCTCCCGTTTCAATAATCAGGTTCTTGCAGTTCTTTCCGGATGCATCCAGAATAACATTATAACCATTTCTGATGGTTACATTATTAGTTGCGCCAGGTGCAGCGGTTGCAGCAACCCAGTTAGCGCCATCGAATTTTTCCCATGTACCTGCAGTACCCCAACTTCCTCCATTTACTGCAGAGCGATAATCGCCAGTCGTTTGGGATAGTACAGAAGCATAGCCAAGACAAATGGCAAATAAAACCATAGCAAATCTTTTCATAATGACCTCCGTAATTAATTTTTTTATGGAAATTTATTAACACGCGTTTGAAAGTTAGAAAGTCTCTTGTTGAAATGCAAGTAAATATACTGCAAAGTTTGTGATATAAAACATGCCCCAACGCCAAAGATAAATCATAAACAAATGAACATTATTATTATTTAGAGAGTCTGATATACTTGACAAAGAACAAAAATTTTCTTCATATTACTTAACCAATAAATGTAAAATTCCATCAGAACAATAGCTATGGAAACAGCCTTACGAAACAAGTGGAAAACAACCCTTGCTGTCCTTGCGCTTTTCGCAATTGGAATGGCGTTTGTTGAATCAGCAGTCGTTGTTTACTTGCGGCTACTGCTTTATCCAACTGGCTTCTTTTTCCCGCTTCAAGAAATTCAGCCAGACTTACTTCGAGTTGAACTCGTTCGAGAATTTGCAACTATTCTTATGCTGGCAACAGTTGCATGGTGTGCTGGCGATAACCTCCACAATCGTATCATGTTCTTTTTCTATGAATTTGGCGTCTGGGATATTTTTTATTACATCTTTTTAAAAATTACAATTGCATGGCCATTATCGCTCTTTGACTGGGACCTTTTATTCCTTATACCATTACCATGGCTTGGACCTGTTGCCGCTCCAGTAATCGTTTCATTATTTTTTATAGGCGGCAGTATTTACATTCTTCAGCGTGAATCACAAGATTTTTCAATTCGGTTTAACTTATGGAATATTCTTGGCTTCGTTCTCGGAGCGATCGTTATTGTAGGTTCGTTTCTCTATAATACCAAATCTGTGATGAATCGAACAGCGCCTGCACAATATCCATGGTGGCTTTACTGGATTGGCTTTGCTATTTGGTTAGTTTCTTTCTATGATGTGGTAAGAAGAAAGAGAGAAAAAGTATGATATTTCGTAAAAGAGTAAATCTATTTGTAGCGTTTCTGGTTTTAATGGTAAATTCTGTTGTTCAATGCCAAAGCCCGCAAAGTTTTTCTTCACCGTCATCTACGGCAACATTTCTATTAACAGGTGAAGAACTAACCTATGAAGTTAGTTGGTGGTTATTGAAACTAGGAACGATTCGTTTCAAAGTAATTCAGGAAACCGAATTAAATAATGAAAAGCTCTATACGGCTATTGGATATATCGATTCGTACTCGGGAATTCCTTTTGTAAATTTACATACTGTTTTCCTTACAGAAATGGATTCAGAAGGTTATTCACGATCATCGAAAGCATGGGATCAACTACATGACAAATGGGATTATACGCACTATATTTTTGATCGCGAGAATTCACTCCTTATTATCAAACAAGGCATTGCAGATACTGCGCTTGGCGAGCCCATCAAAATTAAATCGATTGATTCTATTGCTTTATCAAAAAAAGGCTCTGATGGACTTTCGATTCTTTATTTTGCCAGAGCTCATGTCAACAGCGGCAAAAAATTTTCCGTGCCAACCATCGTCAACTATAAAGAAGGCATAACTTCTCTCAATTTCTATCGGAAGCGAACCTATGTAAAAATCGGAGCAGTTGATTATCCTGTTGATGTTCTTGAGTTCGATGGATACGCTTACTTCCAGGGTATCTTTGGATTGAGTGGACCATTTATGGGATGGTTTAGCAATGACTCAGCCCATATTCCAATTAAAGCAACTTTGAACGTTATGCTTGGTTCAATTTCTGTCGAACTAATAAAATGGGAGCGAAATGGATGGAATCCGCCCGCCAGCAAATCACAAAAAGCCCCAAAGAAATAATTACATTTTCTCTTTAAGAATGGTACCGATCTAACTTAGGTCGTAAACTGGTTGCTTCAGAAATTACTTTTTATAATCCGTCCGGATGGTATTGCAACAATGACAAATTCCTTGTTGCTAATTTCACCAACACGCAATAAACAAGTTCACATAGAATTATAATTTGGCTAAGTCCCTCAAATCCAATATAGAAATGAGGGAAATAAATAAACTTTTTTTATCCTTTGATTTACATTCGCTTCAAAATTTAGCGCTTCCCCGCTTAACCTTCTCTTCCCAAGTTTTTGTTCTACAACTTCTTCTTTACTTTGGCAACTGCTTTGTCAATTGCTTTTTGCACTGCATCAACCGTTGCAGGAAGAACAATTGGGGGATTTGGATACTTCGACCGAACTCCCTGAAGCGTTTGTTCATGGTAATCAACTTTGAACTGGGAAAATTTTAATCCGTGCGCAGTTGAAATCACAACAACTCGCTGGTTCTTTTTTATAACTCCTCGGCGAATTAACTTTTCCATTACTGCAAGCGCAACACCTGTCTGAGGACACGTAAAGAGTCCTGCTCGATCAGCTTTTGCCGCTGCATTGGCAAGTTCATTTTCACCTGCCTGTTCCACAATGCCATCGAATTCCTTCAGAACTTTTACCGCACGCTCGTAACTTACTGGCGCGCCAATTTGAATTGCAGAAGCAAGTGTCTTTTTTGCTTGAACAGGACGATATTTTCTAAAATCCGTTTTGAAACTCAGGTATAATGGATTTGCATTTGCAGCTTGCGCACACGCAACTCTTGGAAGTTTTGAAATCAATCCAAGTTCACGCATCATGAGCAATCCTTTCCCCAATGCGCTAACGTTTCCAAGATTTCCCGCCGGTATGATCATCCAATCTGGAACTTCCCAATCGAACTGCTCGACAATCTCAATCCCAACAGTCTTCTGCCCCTCCATTCGCAAAGAATTCATCGAGTTTGCAAGATAAATTGTTTGGTCTTTCGTAATCTCTTGAACGATCTTCATACATCCATCAAAATCTGTTTCAAGAGATAATACTGTTGCGCCATTGGAAATTGGCTGCACCAATTGCGCAGTGGAAACTTTCCCTTTCGGTAGAAAGACAATTGTTGGAATACCTGCCGCAGCGCCATAAGCGGATAGCGCCGCCGATGTATCGCCGGTCGAAGCGCACGCAACAGCGCGAATATTCTTCCCATCGGCAATCATCTGCTTAACAACAGAAATTAAAACGGTCATTCCTAAATCTTTGAATGAGCCTGTATGACTATTGCCGGACAATTTCACCCACAGATCCGGAACTCCAATTTCTTTTCCAAGTCGTTCTGCCCAAAAACAATTGGTATGACCTTCGTACATCGAAACGACATTTTCATTTGCAACTTCAGGACAAACCCATTCTTTCTTTCCCCAAACACCGCTTCCATAGGGCCATGTATTTGTACGAGTTCGTCCATCAAATAATTTTTTCCAGGACGCTGGACTTTTCCGCTTCAGCGTCGTCAAATCATGCTGAACATCTAAAAGACCTCCACAATCTTCGCAACGATAGATGATGTCAAAAATAGAATATCGCTTACCACACCGAATACATTCTAACCAACTATGCATTTTTTATTTCCTTAGAATTAAGAAACTGTATATCTACGCAACGAATTCAATGTCCTAAAAATAGTTTCATAAGTTCGTATCCATGCTGAATGAGGAGTCGGCTTTGCGCTGCGTTGAACTCACTAAACGGCAATCCCTTCTGCGGCTGGATACCATCGCCAGCAATTGCAAATGGAACAGCATCCGCAACGTGACTTTTCGTTGCAACTGGCGTTGGATGATCGGGCATGACGAGGATTCGCCATGCAGGATATTTTTTCAAATGTTCCATTACTGGACCAATAATATGTTCATCAACAAGTTCGAGCGCTCTTACTTTTGTTTCTGCATCGCCGGCATGTCCGGCTTCATCGGTTGCTTCGATATGGACTAAAACAATATCATATTTATCGAGCGCTTCAATTGCGGTTTTCCCTTTTCCGGCAAAATTCGTATTAACATATCCGGTTGCACCTTCAACGTTGAGTACTTCGAATCCAATCAATCGCGCAAGTCCCCGCACTAAATCGACAGCGGTAATTGCCGCTCCCTTCAATCCATACTTCTTTTCAAAAAGCTCCATTCTGGCTTTTTTCCCTTCACCCCAAAACCATACTGAGTTTGCCTGTCGTTGTTCA
>Ga0208825_1002721_pt1 | contig 11302 bp, 9 predicted proteins | sample AD_UKC113_MetaG_FD_184450 | JGI IMG/M metagenome (GOLD analysis project Ga0208825, IMG submission 184450) | Active sludge microbial communities of municipal wastewater-treating anaerobic digesters from Hong Kong - AD_UKC113_MetaG (SPAdes)... | ecosystem: Engineered > Bioreactor > Anaerobic >...
CAGGAATGAGAGCAGCAGGAGACCTCGTTGCAAGGATGCAGTTCTCAAAGAATATGAGGATAAAAGAAGCAAAACAGTATGTGGCAAAGAAGCTTAATGTAGAAATCAGGGACCTCGCTGACGAACATGTTATGCGCGAACTCCGTGAGGAGCTCGACATTGGGGTTATCACCTCGGTTCCGGGAGCTGCAAAGGGTATTGCTGCAAAAATGAACATCGAGAAGTTGCTCGGTATAAAGATCAACTCCTGTGAACTATTCAGGAAACAGATCAAATAAAAAAAGGTTAATTAAAAACAGACTGTGAGAGGAGTGTCGGGCATACACCTTTTTTTCGGGTGTAAGCCTGTTTCCTTCTCTTTAAACGCAGCAGGGAGAAATGTTCGGCTCTCTTTAAATATAGCTTGAACTCGAGGATCTAAAAACGGCTCATGAGGCTGACAACAGGTCCAGACGTTCTTCCTTAGAAACAACGACTATCTTCCTGTTGCTCTGTTAATTTTTTGTTTGTTTTTTTAACTGAATATCTTTTATCTAGCTGATTTTATTTTTCCTGTATTCATTTTTCCTTTACTTCTTTAACTCAACTTTTCCTTCAACATTTGAATATCTTCAATCTTGATTCTACATAACTTGTTTTCAACAAGGTTGTTCGTCAATTTTTGTTTTTTTAATTATGTAATCGACTAAATGCGATAAATTTATATATTTATACGTGCTTTTATTTATTGGTCAAGCAAATTTACTTGATTTGCCTGTAAAATGCCATTTTAAGTCTCCGTAATTCTGCAGACTCCTGTGAAGATTTGCCTTTGAACCTCCATTACTTTTTTTCCTTTTTTCTTTTTCATTTCCCTGAGTTAGTTCTCTTTTTTCTTTTTATCTCTCCGATTCTCGTATCCCGATAGGTAAATATCAAATATTCCCGGGGATATTTTCATTTCCAGCCCAAAGTTTATTAGCCGATACGATAATTATGCAGGAAACCCAACCTGTAGATATATGCATGAACATATCCTGATTTCCTGTTTTCATACCTGACTCTACAGTTACGCTGAATTCTGGTGAGAACTATGACAGACACAATTCACTGGGCAGACGTCATAGCCGAAGACGTTTTAAATAAGAGTGGCAAGCACCTTGTTGCCACAGGAATTACTCCCTCAGGGCATATCCATATAGGTAATATGAGAGAGGTAGTGACTGCTGATGCTGCTTATCGAGCTCTCCTTGACAGGGGAGCAGATGCCCGTTTTATCTATATTGCCGACAATTACGACCCTCTGCGCAAGGTCTACCCTTTCCTTCCCGAAAGTTACGCTGAGCACGTGGGAAAACCCATTTCCGAAGTTCCATGCCCCTGCGGAGAATGTGCGAACTACGCCGAGCATTTTCTGAAACCTTTCCTTGAAGCCCTCAGGCGCCTGGGCATCAACCCTGAAGTTTACAGGGCAGATGAAATGTACAGGGCAGGAATGTATACGGAAGCGATAAAAACCGCCCTTGTAAAAAGAAATGAAATTGCAAAGATCCTTGAAGAGGTTTCAGGCAAAACCGTTGCAGAAGAATGGAGTCCTTTCAATCCCCGCTGCAACGAATGCGGTAAAATCACAACCACAAAAGTTACCGGCTTTGACCTGGAAGCCGAGACCGTGGGTTATGTCTGTGCCTGCGGGCACCTGGGGACAGTCCCTATGGCAGGAGGGGGCAAGCTTACATGGAGAGTGGACTGGCCTGCCCGCTGGGCTGTGCTGGGGGTGACTGTCGAGCCTTTCGGAAAAGACCACGCATCAAGAGGCGGCTCCTATGATACCGGAAAGCGGATAGTAAGGGAAATTTACGGGCACGAGCCGCCTTACCCTATAGTCTATGAGTGGATAATGCTTGGAAAGCAGGGGGCAATGTCTTCTTCTACTGGAGTTGTTGTCTCGATTTCGGATATGCTTGAGGTTGTGCCTCCTGAAGTCCTCCGCTACCTTATCATTCGCACAAAGCCTGAAAAACATATTCAGTTCGATCCCGGGCAGCCTCTTCTCACCATGGTGGACGAATACGAGAGGCTCAGGGAAAAGTTCCGGAATAATGACTCTTCCCTCGGGGATTTTGAGAAGAGGATTTACGAGCTATCCAGGGCTACCGGTATCTGCCATCCGGAAATACCTTTCAAGCAGATGGTGACCATTTTCCAGGTTGCAAGAGGAAACTTTGAGCAGATCCTCCAGATAGTGAAACGCTCAGGCTTTTCAATTGAAGATGAAAAGTGTATCCGGGAACTTGTGGATAACGTCTCCAGGTGGCTTGATCTCTATGCCCCTCCGTTTGCGAAATTCAGCGTAAAAGAGAAGGTGCCTGTGCAGGTATCAACCCTTTCTGAGCTTCAGAAAGCTTTCCTTGGGGCATTTGCAGACCTTATTGAATCAAAGGGTAAAATCAGCGGGGAAGAATACCATATGCTGGTTTACTCTGCAAAAGAAGAAGGTTCCGAACTGAACCGGCTGATTGCTGAGAAGTTAAATGTGCCGGCTCCGCAGGTAGATCCAAAAGACCTTTTCAAGGCGATTTATACCTCAATTCTGGGGCAGAGTTCCGGTCCCAAAGCTGGATGGTTCCTGTCTTCCTTTGAGGAAGATTTCCTGATATCCAGATTCAGGGAAGCTTCAATATACATCCCTGAGAAGCGTGCCTGAAGAAGCCAGGGCAGAAATAAAGGAGATATATACGCTGTGGAAAGATCTGCCGTCTCTTCAAAAAAGCACTTTCTCGCCTGGGATAAGGAATATGCCCATCTTAAATGGGGGGGTCCCGCATCTATACGGAGCCTTCAGTCTTTCCTTCCAGGCGGATCGAGAGTCCTGGATGCAGGCTCAGGAAACGGGAGGTATCTTGGAGAGCTTTCGAGGAATTTCACTTCAGTAGGAGTTGATGTTTCTTTAACAGCTCTTGGCAGTTCCCGGGAGCAGCTTGCAAGAAGCGGCAGGTTTGCAGAACACGTTGGGGCAAGTGTACATGCCCTTCCTTTTAAATCCGGGTCATTTGACGGAATAATCTGCTATGGAGTGCTCCAGCATCTTTTTGCAGAAGAACGTGAAATTGCTGTCAGGGAGTTCTCCCGCCTGCTCAGAGGGGGTGGCATAATTTTTTTTGAGGCTTTCGGCTGCGGGGACATGCGCTGTGGTGGAGAGCCTTCAAGCCCATTTGAAGAAAATACTTTTTCCCGGCAAAATGGGATAATTTACCATTATTTCACTGAAGAAGAGATAAAAACACTTTTTTGCGGGTTTGAGGTCCTTGAACTGGAAAACATAATAAAAGAGAAAACTTTTAGAGGAAAATCCTATCAGAGGCATATGGTCAGGGGAGTTTTCCGGAAACTTTGAATTTGATCCAGTTTTCCCGAATATTCTAGCTCTCTTTTTTCGGTTGTTCAAGACTTTTACACAATTTAAAAAATTCTATTGTTTAAACTTCTATTTTTACACGAATGCGATTTTAAGGTAATTGAGCACAATTATTACAAGGGCTCCTAAAATGCCTCCTATTGCGCAAATAAGGACTGCTATCCAGGTAATTGCGATTTCAAGTCCCAGTAGAAACTTTGCTACGATCAGGGTTAATACTCCAAGCACTGCATTTACTGCAAGGCTGGTGGCAGTCTTGAGGACTTTGTACAGCACAAATGCTGCCACAGCTGCCAGAATCAATACTGAGATTTCGGTAATGCTAACTACCATAGATTATACATAGTGTTCAAAATATTTATATTTATCATTGAGTTTTATGAACCAGTTATGGCTTTTTAAAAAATTATGCCATATGTACTTGAAAATGTCACCTGATCTTTTTTATTTAATGAACAAAAACGATTTTACGGCGCTTTTTTCTTCACAGAGCCCGGATAAATTCTATAATAATTTCTTGAAGTGCATCCTTATTTGAATAATCCCGTATTTTCATGGAAGGATATGGGTTTCCAAGCACCATCGCAGAGACTGCGGTATCGGGCCTGTGAAGGCAGAGAACAGGGATTTTCAGGTCAAGCGCTCTACATATTTCATATCCCACACCCGTAGACGGTACTGTCACCTCAGCAATAAGAGCGTCGCTTTTCGCAAGCAGGCCCATATCTCTATCATAAATTTCCTGTTCGGTCATTTTTGACTCTGTTTCTTCCAGCTCCGGGTCTGCAATATGCCAGCTTAGAACCTCTGCTCCATTTTCTCTGAGAGTTTCACATATAAACCGGTATGTATCGAGAAGCTGTCTTCCTCCCCGGATAGAGCCTGAAACGAAGATTTTCGTTTTATCCTGCTTTGATACTACAAAATTTTCCATTTCTCTCACACTATAAAACTTATTACTGTACCCCTCTAAAATAGTGTCCTGTGGTAAAACCTTTTCCCAGGTCCTCACATTTTTCCTTTGCCTTTTCTCCTGGCTTGTATAATGCGTCAATAGCTTTCCTGTATTTCTCTGTGATTCTCCTGATCTCTTCTGAGCCGTCAATTCCCAGGGTCTCGATTCTAAGGCTTGATACCCCGCTTTCGACAATTGCTGGAACATATTCGAGCATACAGAGAGACCTTGAGTTCAGGAGATGAGTCCTGCACTGGTAGTCCATGAGCAGGGGAAACTCGTAATTCTTCTCATCCACAAGCTTAAAATTCCCTGAGCGGCAGGGGGCGCTGCACTGCCCTCCATTTCCTCCGAGAAGCCCTCCTGCAAGGCAGTGTTCCGATTCCATCAGTTCGAGGCGGCCGTGAACAATACATTCTGCCGGTCCATAAGAAGCCAGCTCTTTGAGCTCTTCAAGCGTCAATTCGGGAGAAAGGACAGCCCTTTCTGCACCTTTTTTCAGCAGGAGGGAAAGGGTATAACCGTTATAGATATTCAGGGGGCTGTCTGCAATGAATGTGATTCCTTTTTCTTTTGCGAGGCTAAATGTCCCCAGGTTTGAAACAAGTACCCCATCAGCTCCGAGCCTTTCAGCACGCGAGAGAAGTTCTTCCACCTGTTTCATTTCGGAATCCTTCACTATTTTCGGAGTATTGAAGTAGATTTTCCTGCCTGCATCTCTGGTTTTCAGAACAGCGCTTTCAAAAATATAATCCCGCTTCTTGCCGAAAATTCCCTCTCCTTCGGAATTTTTCTCATTTTCTGCTGCTTCTGGCTTTCTAAAAAGTCCGTCTCCAAAGTAAATACAGTCTGCTCCGCCTGCGAGAGCCCCTTCAAGCCCTTTGAGGGAATATACGGAAACCGAGAGTAAGGGCTTTTCTGTAAGAGGTTGCGGTTTTATTCCATCCTTTATCCCTGTTTCCCTTAACTCTCTTTCAGCTAACTCTTTTTCAGCTAACCCTCTTTCAGTTCCTGTTTCCTTTATTCTTCCTGTTTTTTCTTCTCCTGGTTCAGGAAACTGCAAATTCTCAAGAGGTTTCCGTTTCCATTTTGATATGCGCAGGTTTTCAAGCTCTGAGACTGCCTTCGTCCTCAAATCATTCAGTTGCCCCACGGGAATGAAAATATCCTCTCCCATATTTACTTTCAGTTCTGCTGCCTCAAAAAGAGTATTTCCAAGCTTGGTAAGCTGTTTTTCTATCTGGGCTTTTGAGGTTGGAGATCTCTCTGCTTTCTCGACAAGATAGTCGGATTCAACGGTCACTATATTTGAATCGCTGTCCTTTACTTCGAGCCTGGCAGGTTTCCCCAGAGTGATGGTTGCTGTGAGATATATAGGGATCTTCGATCTCAGAGCTCCGGGCTCGCTTTCTTTTTTGAGGGAATCCATGAGCTTCTTGTCATGTGTCCTGTAAACCGTGCTTCCTGACGGTGCTCTTGCGTCAAAAGGGATCTCAACGACTTCGCCTTTTCCTGCACTGTATGCCGGGCCTTTTCCGGTGTACATTGAGGATATGATTTTTCCTTTATCTTCAGGTCGGGTCTCGGCATTTTCGACCATTATCCCGTCTCCCAGGCGGAGGGGGTTTGAGAGTTTTATGCGAAGGAGTTTTGTGCGCCTGTCATAACTGAGAACCGTGCCTGCGGGAATCCCGCGGTTGTGAGGGTTTTCCCGGCTCATCAGTTTTCCACGCGGGTTTCCAAAAAAGTAGCCTGAGGTAAAGCCGCGGTTAAAAAGCTGGGCAAGAATTTCCTGTTCCTCTTCGGAAACCGAATATCCTGCAGGGTCTTTCAGATAGCTGTCAATCAGGCGGCGGTAGATTCTGGCAACCCCTGCGACGTATTCCGGCCTTTTCATCCTTCCTTCTATTTTGAAAGATTCAATTCCTGCTTCTATAATGGCTCCAAGGCCTGAGGTCATGTTAAGGTCTTTAGGGCTCAAAAGATAACTGCCGCATGTTTTAATCTGCTTTCCGTCGCAGTACAGCCTGTATTTTTTCCGGCACGGCTGGGCGCAGTATCCTCTGTTTCCGCTCCTCCCCCCGATCAGGCTGCTAAGGAGACACTGCCCTGAGTATGAAATGCAGAGAGCTCCGTGTATGAAAACCTCTATCTCTACAGCATTTCTTTCTTTTATTTCTCTAATATCTTCAAGTGAAACTTCCCGTGAGAGCACAACCCTTTCGATCCCGAGATCTTTTACAAACCTGACTCCTTCACTGTTATGAAGGGTCATCTGCGTGCTTGCGTGAAGGGGAAGGTCAGGCAGGTATTTTCTGGAAAGGGAAATAAGCCCGAGGTCCTGAATGATTATTGCGTCTGCCCCCATCTCTCTCAGTCGGGAAAGAAGAATAAGGGCACTTTCCATTTCTCCTTCCTTAAGCAGGGTATTTACGGTTATGTATATCTTCACGCCTCTGAGATGGGCGTAATCAATAGCTTTTTCAAGCTCCTCTTCTGAAAAATTGGATGCATATCCCCGGGCGCTAAAAACCCTGGCTCCAAGGTATACAGCATCGGCTCCGTTTTCTACGGCTGCTATCAGGGCTTCCATGCCGCCGGCTGGAGCCAGCAGTTCAGGTTTTGCAGGCTTCATCAGTGGGATTACTGAGTGTGCTCTTAATTAAACTTTGGCATCTTTCCTTTCTTATAAGTAAGGAAATGAAATAAGAAAACGAAATTAAAAAGAGCAGAGAATTTATTCAGGCAAGTTGTAACTTTTCTGAAAATAATCCTCTGAAATAAATTTGAAATATGTCTGTGATAGTAATCTACAAAAATAATAAGAGGGTGTAAATTGAAGAGCTGTCGGGTAAAATCCGATAGAAAACTTTTTTGAGTTATGCCTTCGGCCCTATTATCCAGCTCACGATCCTATCGTTCTTTTTATCTTTCGAGGTTTCGCAGAATATTTTTCCATTTTGCATGTGGGACTCGCAGGAATAGGTGACTTTGTCTTCCTTGCCCATGTGCTTAAAGTGTATCTTGAAATACCCTTCTGAGCAGCCAACCCCGTATTTAATCCAGCCTTCAATGTCTGCCCCTCCCTCACAGCTTCCTTCGCAGGCAACGAGCTCAAAGCTCTTTTCCTCGTAAGACCCGATTTTTTCCGGAGCAGTGTGGCTTTTTTTGTACTTCCCCTTCTCAATTTTCTGAGCCTGAAGTACAAAGTCCTCGCTGGTATTGTTAAGGATCTTCAACCGCAAACCTTCAAGAGCTTCCGTATTTTGTGTTTCTGACATCTTCTATTTCCCCGATAAATAAAAAAATCTGATAAATTCCAGATAAGAAATTGACTCTAATAAATAAAAAAGTATCTCAAAATATCCGAAAGTTAATATAATAATAAGTGGAAGAAAATTCGAGAAGATAACGGTTCGAATAAAAATATCCGGATAAACCTAAGCTGAAAAATAAATTCCTGGTAAGTATAGACGAGCCAGAAAAATTCAGAGTTTTGAAGTGAAATTTTTTTGTGTACAGGAATTATTACTCCATATTTTTACACTCAGTCGGTGCAGATGCACGGCTTCTGCCTGCAGGTAGGGCAGATCCCGGGATACTTTTTAAAGAATGCCTCTTCCAGATCGACTCCGTAAAGGTTGGCAAGAGCTCCTATCCAGGCAAAGCAGTCTGCAAGTTCTTCTTCTATATTCTCAGGGTCTTCTCTGCGAATGGCTTCTGCAAGTTCTCCGACCTCCTCAACCAGCCAGAGCATTGTGGCATTTCCCCCTCTCCTTTTGTCATTGTGGGCATAGAGTTCATACATAAGCTTCTGAAACTCGGAAATCTCCATATTCTCTCCTCTGCCAATCGTTTATTTGATTCTTTTTACCCCAGACCGGGATCCCAGGATAAAGTACCTTCCCGAAAATCAGACATTATGGATAAATGCCTTTCCAGATGGATATCTTGATGTCTTTTCCCGAGTTCAGAGCCTTACAGGAATTTCTCTCTCTTTAAGGTACTCTTTAACTTCCCTTATTGAATATTCGCTGAAGTGGAAGATACTTGCTGCAAGTGCGGCGTCGGCTTTTCCTTCAGAAAATCCTTCGTAAATGTGCTGCGGGTTTCCTACTCCTCCGGAAGCGATAATTGGAATATCCAGTTCTTCTGAGAGTTTTCTTGTAATGGGGAGGTCATAGCCTGCACAGGTTCCGTCCCTGTCCATGCTTGTAAGCAGGATTTCTCCGGAACCAAGCTCTTCTGCTCTTCTTGCCCATTGAACGGCATCAATCCCCGTAGATTGCCTGCCTCCGTAGATGACCACTTCGTACCAGGCAGGAGTCCCGTCTTCCAGCTCCAGAATGGTTTTATCAGGGTTGTTTTTCACATCCGTATTTCGCCTGCAGTCAATAGCAGTAACAATGCACTGGGCTCCGAATATGTCGGAAGATTCTTTAATAAATTCAGGATTCTTCACGGCTGAGGTGTTGACAGAAACCTTATCAGCACCTGCCCTGAGGATCTGGCGGATAGCATCAATCGAACTGATGCCGCCTCCTACCGTGAGGGGGATAAAGACTTCATCTGCAGTCCTTTCTATCACATCGATCATGGTTTCCCTGCCGTGAGCGGAAGCTGTGATATCCAGAAAAACAAGCTCGTCTGCGCCGTCTTCATTATAACGCTTGGCGAGTTCCACAGGGTCTCCGGCCTCTTTCAGGTCCACGAACTCCACGCCCTTAACAACACAGCCGCCTGCTCTGTCAAGGGTTACATCAAGGCATGGTATGATTCTTTTGGTGAGCATCTAAGGGATAATAAATTTACCTGCTATTAAAAGCTTATCGAAAATATGCCGGGAGAAATTATCCGGGGGATATGAACGAGATAAAAAAGTTATAGTCAAATAATATCGTTACAGATGTCCAGAATTTTTCTTGTAACCCCATTCCAGCTGTGATTTTCTAAGACGTATTTGCAGCCTCTCTCTCCCATCAGATTTCTCTTATTTTCATCGAGAATTAATTCTACTACAGCATTCGCAAGTTCACCTGGATTCTCAGGACTTACAGAAATTCCTCCTCCAGATAATTCAAGTAAATCTTTAACACCAGGGATACTACTTGCTACCATTGGCTTACCACAGGCAAGATACTCATATGTCTTCAAGGCCGAAAGCCCTATTTTTTCGTTCCTCCCTTTAATGAAAGGGGCAACGCATACATCAGATGCATTAATGTATAGAGGCACACTTTCGTAAGGAACCATTCCAGTAAAGATGAATTTATCCAAAAGCCCTAATTCCGAAGTTATTTCCAGCAACTTACTCTTCATAGCACCATCCCCGACAACAAGAAAATGAACATCAGGACACGTTGCAAGAATTAAAGGAGCAGCGTAAATTAGAAACTCAACTCCTTGCCAGGCTGCAAGATTCCCGACAAAGCACACATATTTTTTCGACTCTTCCAGCCGTAGTTCTGCTTTTACTCTCTCCCGGTTCATAGGCTTGAATAAATCAGTATTTGCTCCGTTGTTAATGACAAAAATTTTGCTCTCGTGAACATTATAAAGGTTGACAAGTTCTTCTTTTAGTTTATCCGTGACAGATACGATTCTGTCGCAGTATCTATAATTAAGTTTTTCTGAAGGGAGTGCTAGATGGGAAAAAAACCTGTATGCAAAGGACTTTGAATTATTAACTTGCAACTCATCAAGCACCAGCCCGTTTACTTCGACCACCGAAGGAATTTTAAAAATTTTGCAAAGGATAATGGGAAAGATCGGGAAGGAATTTTGACGGAGATAAAGTACATCAGGCCTGTTTTTTATAAGTGAAGAAATAAGGTAGAAAGGGAGTATAAGTTCGTACGAAGGCTGCACAAGATATTTATTGTCTATTGCAGGCACGTATTTTATCCCAGATAAAGCACGATTTGCACTCTTCTCACCACGGGCAAACATAGTTACATTCGTATATTTTTTGAGATTCCCAAGAAGCTCAAGTATGTGAATGTTCGAACCACACTTGGTATTGAAAGAGCCGTAATAAACGAGAAAAATATTATTCACTTTTTTATACATAATCGCCGAAACTTAAATAACAAAAGTAGTTAATTAGTTTATCTCACAACTCTATTCATTATATTCATTTATTTAAAAAGATCAGTTTATAATTTAATCTCATATTATCAAAAAACTAAAAATTTCAAATGTTTTTAAGAGAAGTATAATATAGGATTAATTATTTCTTTCGTTTGTTTTCGTAACGTTTGGAAAGAATAGGTAAAAAAACTATGAGAGTAATGGAAGTAAGCCAAGAATATCCTAACAGGTATTATCCTCAACTTGGGACATTCATAAAACAAAGTATCGATTCAATTGCAGACCAGAAAATAGACATTACTGTTGTTTCACCAAAAGCTTATGTAATTCCTTTTTCCGCATTTCCATACCACAATTTTTCCAAGTTACCCCGAATTGAGCATACCGAGAAATATGATTTGCATTATCCACGCTACATATATGCTGTTCCTAAAAAATACTTCTACCCTATAACTGGGTTCTCATATGCTTACTTCATTTCCAGATATGCAGTTAAAAACATTAAACCAAAACCAGATTTAATTCACGCACACTGGGCATATCCTGATGGGTACGGGATGATAGGACTTGCAAAAAAATGGAACATTCCCCTTGTAGTAAGCGCACTTGGTACACTCGAAAGAATAACTGCTTATGAGGGATCCTATACTTCAAAGCAGATTATTGAGACTATGAACTTTGCCGAGAGCATTCTTTCTGTCAGTGAGGATATAAAGCTTCACGTAGTTAACCTGGGAATCGAAGAAGATAAAATCATCGTGGTTCCAAATGGTGTTGATATTGAGAAGTTTAAGCCCCTTGGGAAAAAAAATTCAAGGAACCTGCTAAACTTGCCAGAAAATAAAAATATAATTCTATTT
>Ga0208825_1002723_pt1 | contig 11291 bp, 7 predicted proteins | sample AD_UKC113_MetaG_FD_184450 | JGI IMG/M metagenome (GOLD analysis project Ga0208825, IMG submission 184450) | Active sludge microbial communities of municipal wastewater-treating anaerobic digesters from Hong Kong - AD_UKC113_MetaG (SPAdes)... | ecosystem: Engineered > Bioreactor > Anaerobic >...
AACATTCCGGGAGGATGCAGAAGAACTGCTCACCGGTATTACTGACGGACTGATAAAGCTGGAGCAGGCTGAGGATCATCCTGAACCTTTCCTCATAGAAGAAGTGTTCAGAAAGACACACAGTCTGAAAGGTGCAGCCCGGGCGGTGAATCTGCGTGAGATAGAATCGGTTTGTCTGAATCTGGAGAATATCTTCTCCTTAATGAAGAGAGAGGAGTTTTTTGCCTCTGCAGCAGAGTTTGATCTCTTTCATGATGCGGTAAAAAGTATCAGAAACTTCCTCTCAGAAGGAGAGAGAAAAAGTCCACAGCCGGTTGATGTCATACAAAGACTGCGGGCATCACTTGCAGAACGAAAGCCTACAGAAAAGAGTGATGAATCATTTCCCGTTCAGACTGAAGAGGGACCTTTTTTTCAGGTCTCCTCGATTCGGGGGTCGGGAAGTGAAGAGAAAAAACCGTTTATTCCTTTGAATCCTGACCCGGCTGCATTTGCTGCCCCCAGTACATTTCTTGAAGTAAAACCAGCCCTTCATTCCTATGCACAGTATGGGAGTGATACCTACCATGGCCCTCCTGCATCCGATTCCGTCACCGTCCGGATAGCGGCGAAAAAACTTGATCGTCTGATTATCGGATCTGATAATCTCCTCTCGACACGCCTCTTTCTTACTCACCGGATGCAGGAACTTGAGGAGATGATAAGCAGATTTTCTCTCTGGAGATGGAATCACAGCCTTGTGTTTAATGATATGCATCTTATCAGGGATGCCATGTACGGGTTGAACCGGACATCCCTTCCGCCAGAACTCTTGTTATTTCTTGAACGGGTCTGTGATTTTCTGGAATATGACCGGGAGTTTGTAACCAACCTGCAGCATGACCTGGCTGCCCATATTCATGCAACCGACCTTGACCGATCAGCCCTTGAAGCCAGCACGACCGAGATCGCTGATCTTATCCATGATGCGGTTCTTGTCCCCGTGTCAAGCATTCTTATCCCGATATCCGGACAGGTACGTGAGAGTTCACGGGGTCTTGGAAAAGAAGTTGATCTGAAGACCGAGGGGGGCGAGATAGAGATGGACCGTCGTCTTCTGGATATGCTGAAAGTTCCCCTGATGCATCTTATCAATAACAGTGTTGATCATGGCATTGAATATCCTGATGAACGGGAAGCGCTCGGAAAACCGCCACGGGGCCAGATCCGGATAAAAATTACTGCTCATTCTGGTAGTAAAGTTGAAATTACCCTCTCTGATGATGGCAGGGGAGTTGACCGGGAAAAAATCAAAAAGACGGCCATTGAAAAAGGGCTGCTCTCCGATGAAGAAGGAACCACCATTGATGATGATGAGGCAATCTGGCTCATTTTTAAGTCAGGTCTTACCACCAGTCCGATGATCACCGACCTCTCCGGACGGGGCCTTGGTCTTGCCATCGTCGAAGATACCATCACCCGTATGGGAGGAGAGGTCCTGGTTACTTCTGAAAAAGGGAAAGGAACTACTTTCTCACTCATTCTCCCGATCCGACTTGCAACCCTGCGGGGACTGGTTATCAGGAGCGGTACATCGCATTATGTCGTGCCGGTCCAGCAGATCCTCCAGGTTATCAGGGTGCCGCCGGATCAGGAGCGCAAAAAGAACGTCAGACAGATGATCCACTATAAGGGAGAGATGCTCCCGATAATCAGATTGTCAGAAGCGTTGAAGGTTTTGGATTTCGGGACAGATGACCCATCCAAAGAGATCCCGGTACTGATTGTTGCGTATGGTGCAGGAAAAATTGCATACGCCGTAGATGAAGTAATCCAGGTGCAGGAGATTGTTGTACGCCCGCTTGGAACACAATTACGCAGAGTAAAGAAGATTACAGGAGCTGCCGTCCTTGGAGATGGAAAACTTGCACTGGTCCTTGACCCTCCCGAACTGATCCAGGAAGGGCTTCGGTTATCAGGCCAGGCACCTGCCCCCCTGCCGCCAAGAAAGACCTCAGGAAAGGTCCTTATTGTTGAAGACTCGGTAACTTCCCGGGCACTCTTACGCAGGACCCTTGAGAATGCCGGATTTCAGGTGACAACTGCCAGTGACGGGATGGAGGCTTTCAGCATACTTCTAGAAGAAGAGGTGGATATCGTTGTCTCTGATGTGGATATGCCCAGGATGAACGGTTTTTCCCTTACTGAGAAGATCCGGAATGATGAACGACTCTCCCATCTGCCGGTTGTTCTGGTCACCGCACTTGATTCACGGGAAGATCGGGAGCACGGGCTCTCATCAGGGGCAAATGCGTACATTCTGAAAGGTACATTTGAACGAAGTGAACTGGTCAGGACGGTGAAAGGATTATTAGCATAAATCCTAAAGTTCATACAGGGTTGCATCTATTAGTACACAATAATAATGCAATCATGATCATAGTCTGTGACCGGAATGGTCTGATTTCAGGATAGATATGGCTGAAATGGTTCAAAACTCATCGGTTCCCATACTCGTGGTAGAGGATAACCGGACACAAGGCGAGTATCTGCGTTATGTCCTCGAAAAAGAGGGCTATCCGGTAACCATTGCTACCAACGGGAAGGAGGCGCTCATCTCTATGAGCAAAAGCCGCCCCTATCTTATACTGACTGATGTCATGATGCCTGAAATGGACGGGTATGAACTCTGTTCAGCAATAAAAAATGATCCTGCGACATCAGATATACCAGTCATCCTGGTCACCCATCTTTTCAATCCGGTGGATGTCATCAAGGGTCTGGAAGCTGGCGCAGATAATTTTATCATCAAACCCTACACACCCGAAGTTATCCACACCCGCATTGCAAGCATTCTGCAAGCCATTAATAAACCAGACCCGAATGATCGACCAACACCACTGAATGTAATCTTTTCTGATCGATCATATACCATTACCGCCACCCGTCTGCAGATCATAAACATTCTCCTCTCAACCTATGAGGTGGCGATTAAGAATAATTCAGATTTGCAGGTAGCCCAGGAGAAACTTCATTATCTGAATGACCAGATGCAGAAAACCCTTGAAGAATTGCAAAAAAGTAACCATGACCTATCAGTCGAGAACCATGAGAGAAGGATGGTTGAGACGGCTCTTGGGAATGCAAATAAGAAACTACAATTAATGGCAAGTATCACCAGGCATGACCTTTTAAATCAGCTTAACTCACTGCAGGGATATCTTGAGCTGGCGACCATGGACCGAAAAGAAAATCCTGATCTGGCATGGTCTTATATTGACAAAGCCGTGGGAATTCTTGGACAGACTGTCAATACGGTGAAATTCACCAAGGAATATCAGGAGATCGGAATAAAAACCCCGATATGGCAAAATTGCAAGAACCTTGTCTCTAAATCGCTGAAACATACCTCATTGCATCACGTACATCTGGAAAATCAGATTCCAGAAGATTTGGAAATATATGCAGATCCCCTCATTGAAAAGGTCTTTTCAAATCTCATTGAAAATGCAGTCAGATATGGAGGCAAGATCTCAAAAATATGTATCAGGTTTGAGAGAGAGAACGGGACCAACCGGATCATCTGTGAAGACGACGGATCTGGTATAGAATCAGACGAAAAGAAAAAGATATTCCAGTATCAGTATGGGAAAAACACCGGTCAGGGATTATTTCTTTCACGTGAGATACTATCCATCACCGGTATTATGATCGAAGAGACTGGTGTTTTCAATGAAGGGGCACGATTTGAGATCATCTGCCCTGATGGAACGATACGGTTCTCTGACAAAGATATCTGATTGAATCCTTTTTTAGATAGTGAAACAAAGCTCATTTAATTGCAATTTCCAGAATTATGACGCAGTAAAGCCTGAGAAAGTCTGATGTCTGGACTATTATTCCCCCTGAAGAAAAATGTATCTGGTAATAATGTGGTGTTCGTGGATGAACTATACGGTTATGAAGACATTGTCCTTATCAACCTCTCATCCGGTGAAGAGGTGATAATCAGTCATGTTTCTGATATTCCGTGGCAGCCGGATATCGATAAAGACTGGATAGTCTGGGAGGACTGGCGAGATGGTGCACATTCACGGGGAGATATCTATGCCTTTCACCTTCCAACCAGGACAGAGGTTCAGGTCACCGATACATCCAGGGGAGACTGGTTCCCGGCCGTTTCATCAGAATGAGTAGTCTGGCAGTCGCAAAAGTATGGAAATTTTGATATTTTCGCCATGAATCTGACCACCAGACAAGAGGTACAAATAACAACAGATCCCTCCAGACAGTGGCTGCCCCGTATATCGGGGGATCAGGTTGTCTGGATTGATGAGCGGAATGGAAACTGGGATATGTATGGGCATAATCTCTCTTACCAGAAAGAATACCAGGTTTCATCAGGACAGGATAATGAGGCATGGCCAGATATCTCCAATGGGACTGTGGTATATGTTGAATATGTAAAAAGGACGCAGCCAAACCTTATGGTGATAAAAATGCCAGATGTAGTCAGATAATTCCCAACACATTCCATGAGCGTATAGGAAATGGTAGGAAAATTTAGGGATATCAGACACGCCTACCAAAAAAGCACTCCCAAAAAACCACATATTCATAGGCAATCATGAGAAGTCGGCCACCGAGAAAATATTTTTTTCCCTACCCTCCTGATATGATCCAGAAGGTTAGAGTTTTCAATTCGCTGAATATGGACAAGATCTACAAAGTATGGAATATTCAGATCATCTATCCGGGTATGGAGCCTGAGTATATCCTCAAACGTCAGTTCCTCTCCATCAAGGGCAATATCAATATCAGAACCGTTCCGATATGTTCCAAGAGCCCGTGAACCAAAAATAAAGGCCTGATTTAATCGGGGACATCGGGCTAATATATTTCGGATTCGTTCTAATTGGATCTCTGATAATCCGAAAGAAGATTTATCCTTCATTGGCAATCCTGTTCATCTTCTCCTGAAATGCTACCATAGCAGGGAAATACCGGAAAGCGATCTTTTGCATAATCTCTTCTGCGGTATTTTCATCATATGTATGTGAGGTAATATAACGACATTCAAGCATATCCATCCATATTTCACCATCAGAAATTAGATCCATTGATAACGCAAGCCGGATGGCATCACGAGAACCTCGAATCTCCTGATGCCCCTGATAGAGAGAGTAATCTCTCATCAGATTCCAAGCTAATTCATACGTAAATTCGAAGGATTTGATGAACCCCTGTTTTTCCATATTTGATAGAGGACGCGAGGTATATGATTGAACCCCTTCCTGTACCATCAAAAGGGCACGGTTATAGTTTTGAAGACGTTGTATATACCTGATGCCCTGTGACATGCATAATATTTAGTGTCCCGAACAATTATAATTTCATTCGAATCTTAAAAAATCCGGAGAAAATTAAATTTTATATGATTGATCATCAGGATGATTTCGAAATATATATGCAGCCCACATGCAATACTCCTGTAATTCAAGGAGGTATTTCATGCATCAAAAAACGGCAGCACGTATCATACTTATCATCGGACTCTGCATCCTTGCCTGTACAGCCCATATTGTGGCTGCATCTGAAGGATCAAATGACACTGAATCACAGGTTCTTGGCATAACCGGAATTAACGCGGTAAACTTCCCGAACGTGATCACCTATGTCACGGTTAACACTCCGGAAGGAAGAGAGGGGAGCCTGACTGCAGATGACTTTCAGGTCTTTGAAAACGGTGATCTGATGGAGATAACCTCCGTTCAGTTTCCGGATACTTCATCACGGACCAAACTGGATCTTGCCATTCTCTTTGATGAGACCGGGAGCATGAGCGAAGAGATTGCCGATATGAAAGCACGGGTTAATGAACTGACGGATGCCATCGACAGTGCGAATATTGACAGCAGGTACATGCTCATTAGTTTTCGCGATTCCCTCACCGTCCGGCAGGGATGGACGTCTGATCCGAGTCTTATCAAACAGGCTGTAGACAGTCTTGAGGCGGATGGAGGAGACGATGCACCGGAAGTAAACCTTGATGCCATTGAAACTGCCCTTTCGTCAGGGTTCAGGCCTGATGCCCAGCACATGATCCTTGACATCACCGACAGCATGACCCATTACCGGGGCGACGGAACAGAATTTTCTCAGTATACTATTCCTGATACCGCAAGTCACCTGCTGCAGAACGGAACCAGTTACATTCTGGTCGGGCCTTCATCAGTATCAGGCGGATTTAACGTGCATACCGATAAAAAAGAGATCGTGAAAGCACTTGGAGGCAGTGGTCTCTTTATCGACATCCATGGAGATGAATTCTCCACCATCCTTGATAGAATCCAGTCCATAATCACCCATACCTATACCATCAGTTATTTCACTCCACGAATGTATGGCGAGGACCAGAAAATCACCCTTGAGATCAGAGTTGGTGCAGATTCAGCAACCGGACTTTTCACAGTTCAGAAAGACCGTATATTCTCTCCTGCACCGTCAGAGACCAAAGACACTTCAGGAATGCAGGGCCAGCAACAAATCCGGGACATTGATGACATCAGCACGTATGGAACTTCTGTTGTAGACATTACCGGCATTAACGGGGTGAACTTTCCCTATATCATGACCTATGTCACGGTTAACAGCACTGCAGGAAAGAACGGGGCACTCAAACAGGAGGATTTCCAGGTGTTTGAGGATAATGAACTCATGAATATCACCTCATTCGCGTTTTCAGACCAGTCCACGACATCAAAACTTGATCTTGCCATCCTCTTTGACGATACCGGCAGTATGAGTGACGAGATCAATGAAACCAAAGAAAAAGTTATGGGGCTGACGAAAAGTATCGCTCTCGCCGGGATTGACTGCAGGTATGCACTCATCAGCTTTAAAGACACGGTTACCATAAACCAGGAATGGACTTCCGATCCCTTGGTCATACAGCAGGCCGTTGACGGATTACATGCCAGCGAAGGGTTTGATGCACCGGAAGCAAACCTTGATGCCATTGAAGCTGCCCTGGAGATGGGATTCAGGTCAGATGCACAGCATATGATCATTGATATAACCGATGACCTGACCCACTACCGGGGTGATGGCTCTCCATTTTCACAGTATATCATCTCTGAAACTGCGGAGAATCTGCTCAATAACGGAACAAGTTTTGTCCTTGTCGGGCCGACGACCGTCTCTGGTGCATTTAACGAGCAGAATGATAAACGGGAGCTGGTAAAGGCCCTCGGCGGAAGTGGTCTCTTTATTGACATTCATGGGGAAGAATTTTCAACAATTCTCAACAATATCCAGGGGATTATTACACATACATACACGCTGGGATATTATTCACCAAAACAGACGGCAGACGGGAGTAAGCGTACGGTCAGGGTTGTCGTTCCACCGGATGAGGATAGTGGTCAGTATACTGCCATCGCCCGATGAAGGGGGTAAATCCCTGACTCTTCTTTATTTTCTATTTTCTCTGATATTTTCCATGTATTTATAATCATGTAAAACAGGGAAGTTTATCTGAAAGGTCCGCATTACTATATGAAAGACAATGGACCATCTATGCATAATAAATCAGTTATAATATCCTCATTTTGGTGCATTCAACTTTTTTTCTTATTCATTCTCTGCTCATCGACGGCTTGTGCCGATACTGAACCAATATACATGGGAGTACTTCTCCCCCTGTCCGGACCGGAGGGGCAGCCCTTATATGATGCCATAACCCTTGCCAGGGACCAGATCAATGCAGGAGGAGGAATTGGTGGAAGACCGCTTGAGTTAATTCTCCGGGATACACGGCTTGGTGATATCATGACGTATGCGGATTATTTTGTCCGTGATCCCAGGATACGGGTGGTTATCGGCCCATATACTTCAGACGAAGTCTTTCAGGTATCAGAAATATTCATAAAAAATCACCGGGTGCTCATCTCACCGACTGCTTCATCTGATGAGATATATCGTGCCTATGCAGGAACCGGAGGGGTTTGGCGGACCATAACAAATGACGGGGAGACGACTGCAGTCATGATGCAGCATATCAAAGCCCATGACGGGAAGTATGTCTCGATCCTCACCATAAACAGTTCATATGGAGAGACATTTTATGACTGGGTTCCCTACTGGGCCATAGAACAGGGGATAGCCGTTACGGGAGCAGAAACATATAACACCACGGAGGAGATTCCTGATGCAGTCGGACGATTATTGACAGGTAATCCGGATTTTTTGATATTCGTCCATTCAGGAGAAGGAAGTGAGATACGTGAGGTCATCAGTTCTCTCAAAAACGTGCCATCCCCGCCCAAACTGTATCTGGTCTATCCTGATATCGATTCAGACAGCCAGGTATGGGAGCGGGCAGATAGTGAGACATTACAGGCTCTTTTAGACTCCGGACTCTGGAAGATTGACATGGTCAGTACAGTATCAACCAAAGTTCCTGATGACACCCTTGTCCTTATGCAAAAGCCATGGGATTCACAATTTTCTGAAGAGTATCAGGCAATCGCACATGGCTACACCTCCGGATATGTCCCAGAGGCCTATGATGCGGTTCTTGCCGGTGCACAAGTCATGGCACGGTTTACGGCTTTTCCGGATATATCCCCTAAGACTGCTGCTATGACCGTTCTGACAAAAGGGACGGGAGATTCAATTCCACGAACAGTGCAGGGTATTCAGGCAGCATTAGATGAGATTCTTGCAGGGGATATACCGATCCTCACCGGAGCAACCGGCCCTCTTACCTTCAGGATAGAAGGTACAGACCGGTTGATTCCCTGGTACGAAACCTATCAGATACAGGAGGGAATGGTCCGTGAAGATCCGATTGCTTACACGAGAACTACAAAGTCTGATGTCGGACTACTCCTCGGATTGAATGAATCTGCAGATCCGGCTCCTGATCCAACCCCTCATCCATCCGGTGAATTCTGGGCAGTTATCGGAAGCCTATCCCATAACTGGGAGAATTACCGGCATCAGGCAGATGCACTGACAATATACCAGCATATCCGGGACCAGGGAGTGCCTGATGATCATATTATCCTGCTCGTGTATGATGACATTCCGACCGATACAAGAAATAAAAAGCCCGGGGAGGTGTATCATACTCCATCTGTTGAGGAAGTTCGAAAGGATGCAATTCCTGACCTTACGGGAGAGCTGGTGAATAAAGGCATGTTCCTTGACATCCTTACCGGAAAGGGCTCACAGGCCGGAGACCCTTTGCTCAAATCCGACGAAAACTCTACCGTTCTTATCTACCTATCCTCTCATGGACAACCGGGAGGAGATATTGTAGTCGGAGATGGGAGTAAATATATCTCACCGAAAGAACTCGCCGATGCCCTGACAGAAATGAAAGAGTCAGGGAGGTTTGGACAGCTGCTTTTAGTCCTTGAGTCATGTTTTTCCGGAGTTATTGCATCAGAGATTACCACTCCCGGAGTGGTCATAATAACTGCTGCTGCACCGGATGAGACATCAAAGGCTGCAACTTATGACTCAGAACTCTCAAACTGGCTTTCAGACGAATTTACCTCCCGGTTGATTACAATTTTGAGAGATCCCGAATTTGACGGATCGATCAGACATTTGTACCAGAATGTTTATTATAATGTCAGATCATCCCATCCGACGATATCCAGGGGGTGTGAGTCAATTGACTTACCTTTAACTCTCTTCTTTGGAGGAACATACGATGCATCCGAATAAACAAAATAAAATTCATGCAAACATCCAATGTGGAACAACCGGAATGAAGCAATCCTGTATTTTAGATATCAATATTAATTGCAGGCATATTTCCGTTGCCGGCTTTCTTATGCTCATCCTGCTTTGCTGCATTGTTCCGGTTTCTGCTCTTGAACCAGAGAAGGCAAACATTACTATCGGAGTCATTCTTCCATTGAGCGGCGATGATAGTGTGGCCGGTTCTCATCTTCTTCAGGGTATTCAGGTTGCAGCAGATGAGATAAACGCTGACGAAACATGCAGATATCAGGTAGATCTCCAGGTTGCTGATGATACCGGAGACCCGGACAGAGCATTGACTCTTTTCAAGGAGATGCAGACCGATTCTATTCCTGTGGTTATCGGATCCTATACAACTACCCTGACCCTTCCGATGGCACGGGAAACCGGAAAATCAGATACCACGCTCCTCATATCCCCCCAGGCGAACGGAGAATCTCTTTATGGCATATCACCGCTCTTTTACCAGGTCAACCCTCCGATATTCGCCCTTGCACAATTTGTTTCAGAATGGCTGGCCTACACATCAGACCGTCCTGCCCTGGTGTATGTTCAGGATAAATACGGAGAATCGGTCCTGAATCACATCCTAAAGGGCCTAATAGAGCAAGATTTCCAGATTTCAGGGACATACCCGGTTCTCCCGGAGGAGAAGGATTTTTCATCATTTACCCGGACAATCCTCGATAAAGCTCCGGATGCGATTGTCATCATCATGTATGATACACGGCAGATTCCTCTTATCCGGAATATTTCTGAAGCAGGATACCGGGGACAGGTATTATTGACCGAATCATCATGCCTTGAGAATCTGGAGAAAGAAGAGACTGATGCACTCTCCCGGTTTCCCCTGTTTACCATCTCTGCCTACACAAATCTCGTGCCAGGCGACCACTCTGACCGGTTTGTTCAGTCATACCAGGAGGCATTTGGGAATGATCCGTCGAAAACCCTTGCAGGATATGGGTATGATTCCCTGATGCTTATCGCCGATGCATTCAGGAATGGAAACGGAGAGGAGAATATCACGGCTGAAATGATCAAAGAGGGTCTTGATAACTCCAGATACTATGGGGTGACCGGCCCGAAGATTTTTGATATGAATCATGCACCTACCAGTGCTATGGACCGGTGGGGATTTAAGGATGGAAGATTTGAACTCATGACCATTTCACTGGTCTGACTTTTTTTAAGGTTTGGATGATGAGCGGGATAACCAGTGCATTGTCCAAAAAAAGAGTGTATATGTACGGTTCAGTCAGGTCATAACTGCACAAACTCGGCTGTCGGGACCGGGATGGAGGCAGGAGATGCTCCACTGTCAGTTCCGGCCATCTGCATCCCCTGTTCAGCAGAAGCTACAATAATGGGAGTATTCCCTGCACATTTGTAACTGTTCATCTGCAGGTCATACATCCCATTTCCGGATCTGGCATAGACCATCACAAAGTACGTCGAACCAGACGCCGGCTTTGTTATGGAGGTGTATGCATTCGGCCCATAGGCATAATAATTAGCATAACACCGTGAATTCT
>Ga0208825_1002727_pt1 | contig 11282 bp, 14 predicted proteins | sample AD_UKC113_MetaG_FD_184450 | JGI IMG/M metagenome (GOLD analysis project Ga0208825, IMG submission 184450) | Active sludge microbial communities of municipal wastewater-treating anaerobic digesters from Hong Kong - AD_UKC113_MetaG (SPAdes)... | ecosystem: Engineered > Bioreactor > Anaerobic >...
GTCTAATCAGGTTTCTCAAACCCAGACGAAATCCATAAACGCTGGTGAATATTTCTTTCGCATCTCCATCACACAATCAAGCCAGGCCAAGGTGGCAAAGCGGCCACAGGGGTGACGACATGTCAACTCCATTCCGGTTCGTACCCGGATTTGGCTCTCAATAGCGGCCACAGCAGGTGTGTCACACCCGTTCCCATTCCGAACACGGAAGTTAAGACACCTCACGTGGATGACGGTACTGAGGTACGCGAGTCCTCGGGAAATCACCCTCGCTGCTATTGTTCAATGAGACTCTTTTGAAAGAATTTTAAAAAATAATCAGATAGGTTTTTTTGAAAAGATAATCCATTGTACCGATATTACATGGTTGCCATCAGAAATGTTGAAGAATATGAATGGCTTGTGTATCTTTTTGATGGTGTAACCTTAGTTTTCGTTGGATTATTTCTCATTGGAACATTACTTGGTTCCGCCAGTAATGAGAGAACCTTACCGACAATGATTGCCTCTTTAGCTTGTATTGTCATGTCAATATATTTCTTTGCGGAGGCGATATTTGCACGTAATAAGAAAAAATTCACTTTAAAGGTGTAAAAAGTCTCGGGGTATCTTCTCCTTATAATATATTTATCAAAAGATATTTCTGATATTATAATTCATTATGTAATATGCCTGAATTGTCAGAAGAACGTGCAAATCAGTTAGTCAATACCTTTTCTACGATTTCCATAGTAGTTTATGTAGGGGTGGCGATATTACTCTCAATAATCGCAATATTATCATTGATTGAATCCTTTCTGGAGGTTTTAGTAATTCTTACAACCATGCATTGGGAAGAAGGGATCATACAGGTGATTTATTCGATCCTTTTTACTATCATTATCATAGAATTATTTGAAACTGTCACGGTTTATTTAAAGACGAAACGAGTTCCGGTACGAGCTCTCCTGATTGTTGCATTAACTGCTTTAATCAGGCATATAATTGTCATCAACATAAGTGAAACGGAAGTGTACCACTATCTTGGATTATCTGTAATAATGGCCGTTCTCATTGCAGGCGTTTATTTACTAAAAGAAGATATTCATTCAGGTAATTTGATAAATTAGAAAATTAATGCATTACTTTCACTTTTACGGTCAATCAGATATACTAAGAGCAATAAAGTTTCAGTATTGAGATGAAAATGAGTTCAAAAATAATAACTGATGGAACAGAAATCCTGACCAATGAACAGGCAGATGAATTATGGGAATTGGGAGACAGCGGAGCACAAAATGCTGCAACTGCTCTCTCTTCTCTTATAGGAGTACCTGTTTCAATTTCAGTTCAGAAAATTATCATGGTAAAGCTGGAAAATCTTCAGAATTATCTTGATGATTCCGTTGCTTCGATGGTTGTTTTCCAGGTTCGTGGTCAGGTTTCAGGAAATGGCTCGATAATTCTTCATGTTCCAAAAAAGTCCATACTCCGGTTATCATCGATAATGCTTGGAGCTCCAGATGAAGATCGGGAAATCAATGAAATGGATATGAGTATGCTTCATGAAATTGGAAATATTATGACTTCTTCCTACCTTGATGCATGTGCAAATCTCTTATCTCTCATGCTCATTCCGTCACCTCCATCTATGGTAATTGACATGCCTCATGCAGTAATTCAGTCTGTTATTGCGGGTCAGGAATTTGATGAAGAACTGGATCAGATTCTTTTGTTCAAAACGGACATGCATTGCGCGGAGTTTGATCTGGAAGCGGGTTTACTTCTTTTGCCTTCAAAGTCACTTCTCCATGAATTACTCGAACGTTTTAGAAAAATGCGAACCACCAATACATAAGGCTCTTAATTTTTTTGTAAAACTCTCAAATAATGGGTATAAAATGCCAGAAAGATAAGAACTGTCCCTGAATACTGATGTAATAATTAATTTCACCATCAATTTTTCTCATATGTGCACAGGGATTATATCTATTCATTTGTGACGATTAGTACAGGATGTATCTTCTTTTATGTCCCTGCATAAAAAATCCAGAACTTCGTGCACGAGGTATCACTCATCAAAAAGATTTAGATGCATTTTCTCAGGTTTTATTCCGATGTGAAACGTTTAAAATACCTGTGAAAATGCTTCCCTGTGCAGAGACGATGTATCTGGGGCCTGATCATGAACCAGGGCATTATCTTGGTCGATTGGATAAACCGGATTTTTCAGATCTTATATGCAGACTTGAAACCAAGGTCCGCGAAGATTGGAAAAGTGATGGTCGTCCATATGCGATCATTGGAGTTGATTCATCTCCTGTTTGTGGAGTGCGAAATACCTGGTATGGATCGGATCATGGCTCTCACGGAAAGATACCTGGTAGAGGGGTCTTTCTAAAACGTTTTTCAGATATAATGGCCTTTGATGTCTTTGAAGCAGCTTGTTGGAAAGTGTATCTTGCTGCACCTTTATTTTCCGAAGCTGAGTGTGATTTCAATAGAAAAGTAGCGGATATATTAACTGGTTATGCCATGCAGGTTCATCTTCCCCAGGATTGTGGAGATTCGGAACATTCACGGGAATTATCTATTCAAAGAGAAATATTTGAAAAAAATGTACATGCTATTCACAATGCTGATATTGTTGTTGCTGTGATAGACGGTGCTGATGCAGATTCTGGAACTTCATGGGAGATTGGATATGCATTTGGACTTGGGAAAAAAATAATTGCACTTCGGACAGATTTCAGACATGTAGGTCACAATGAGATGGTAAATTTAATGCTTGAGCAGTCATCTGTAGTTGTGAATAATATACCATCGCTCATTCAAGCCTTACCCTGTCCCATTCCAATTCGACCTTAAAAGAATAGAATGTATGAGTTTTTATATGTCTGTTCATTCGAAAAAAAAGTAAAATGACAGAATTTTGGATTGTGTGAATTGATTGTAGACTTCATCAGGATATTATTGACGATTTGAACTCATGTTTATTCTATTCATCAGTTCCTGTACAATAGGTCTGAATCATTTTTTAGTGCACAGAAAGATCCATCCATGGAACAATTTGTATCCATAGAAATACCCTGGTCTGTTCCTTCAGGGTCCAGAGCAAATCGGAATGCCATGAGTCCTTCTTTGACTTCATCAGAGGTTGGAAGATTTCAGCGATTTTATCAGCCCTGATATGTCCTCCTGCCCCCCTCAATAATAACCTGAACTCCTTTTTTATGAGCTATGTGTGCAAGCCTGATATTTTCACTCAACTCAAGAATCTGTGCTTTATCCCACTCATCATGGATACATGCTGATCTCATGGTTGTTTGTGCCAACTTAAAACTGCTCATTAACGCCAGCTAATAATGCTCAGCCCTTTATTGGCAATCGTCGACAATAGTACTTATCCTTCCCTTCTTCTGTAACGTAATCTAGATATGTTCAAAATAACCTTATGGATAATTCTGTCCAATAAATCTGCAGTAAAAATTTTATTCTGAAATACATTCACCCAGTCCGAAAAAGTAGATTTGAAGTGATAAAAGTGCTATAAGTTTCATTCCTCGTTACCAACAATTAAATTCTGCAGAAAGGGCAAGATTTAGAAACCGGGGAACTTAAAAATTGTAAGTTAATCTTTCCTCATATACTGAAAAAACAGTTGAAATAGGTAATTTTCTGCAATAATCTAGCAGATCAGATCCTTCTATCATGCATCACCAAAAGTCATTCCTTTGTCAAATTCACAGCTACCTTTCTCATGGGGACTTACACAATTACAGACTTTTGGTTCAAATCCATAATGAGTCACACATAATAGAAAGGAAGAGTTATATCGATCTGTCCATTTATCATAAATGGTTATGGCATAGTCACAGACGATTGTCTGTGGTACTGCTCTAATATCGTCAAAAAAGTCGACGTGTGCCTGAATAACGTCAAAAGTGGTTTGTGATGGATAGAGTTTCCAAATCGATACTGACTAAAATTCAAGATGAACATTGCCAGAGGGATCTTTCGTAATGAACCAAGTATTACAAGATCAACATATCCCCAGTCAAATTCAGCTCGATGTCCTTCAGGAGGATCCTGAAGAACATATATGTCACGTGTATCATTGGATTGCTTCCCACTCATAACCAAGTAACTCTGTGAAAAAAATCAGACATATGAAAGGTTTTCGAAATATCCTAGTACATGGATATGCATCACTCAATGATGCCCTCGTTTACAATAATATCTTTCATGGGAGGGCAGATATTTATCAATTTATGGAAGAGGTGGAAGATTGTATAACAAAATTACACTAACCGGTAGAGGTTTCGTGGTATTGATATCTCAAACCTGACACCCTTTCCTTCTTTCCCGGTTTCAGTAATAGAAAGTCCGGTAATTGAGAGGATCTCTCGGGACAGGAATAACCCAAAACCGGTATTCTTCCCAAACCCATGATGGAAGATCTTCTTTTTATCCTTTTCAGGAATCCCGACACCATTATCTTCATAGATTAAAAGAAGGGCAGAAGGAGTCTCTTCGGTAAAGAACCTGATCTGAGAGACTGTCTCTCCATGCATCAGGGAGTTTGAGATCAGGTTGGAGAAAACTTTCTCAAGAAGCGGATCGGCATATATCTCGATAGAGTTAAGATTATCATCCCAGCTCACAAACTCCACCCGTCCATACTCACGGGCATTGGCTATTGTGGATCCCAGATTCTGCCACTGAGGCTCTTTGACACCAACATCCTGGTACTCCTTGGTAAACACAATCTGACTTCGTATTGACTGGGTCGCCTCTACCTGTTTTGCGATAAATGGCTCAAGATCAGGATCCTTATTCTTCTTTTTCAAAAGATCCAGGTATGCCAGCAGAATAGTAATCTGATTCAGCACATCATGACGGGTAATAGATGAGAGCAGGTTGAGCTTTCGGTTACTCTGAACCAGGGCATCCTGAGCTATCTTCTGCTTGGTAATATCCATACACAGGAGCAGGATAGCCGGGTTATTCTGCCAGACAATCTCTGCCATACCAACTTCCAGCCACCGGAGCTCTCCGGTATTTGTGAAGGCACGAAGAGATACACCGGCATGAATCTGCTCTCCTTCACGGGCACGTTCCAGAAGAGTTGAGAATTCTTCCAGATCGTCAGGATGGATAATATCTGAAATAGCAGACTGGGTAAGGTTTTCCGAAGTATACCCAAATATTTCAGATGATTTTGGATTTGCAAAAATTATCCTGGTGTCACGAAGAACAAAAACACCTTCACCTGCATTGTTGACCAACAGCCTGTACTGCTCTTCACGCTGTTTTAATGCTTCTTCAGACGCTTTGCGGTCAGTGATGTCCCGTGCAATCGTCATCACCAGACTCTGAGTCCTTATCCGGATCGGATAGGTCATCACCTCAGCATAGAGGATCTTCCCGTCTTTCCTGCTGATATGAACCTCATCAGGACCTGTCGGCCGACCCAGGGCATTTTTCGCGAAGAGGACAGCTGTCTTGGTGATATGCATCGACCCAATCAGGCCCATGGTAAAGATATTCCGTCCTTTCAGATCATCAGGGGTATAGCCGGTAAGTTCTGTCGCAGCCCTATTGGACTCGATAAATGTCCCTTTAATGTCAGTCAGGAGGTAGGCTTCCGGAGCATAATCAAAGAGGATCTTAAGCCTTTCCTCATTATTTTTCACCTCCTGTTCTGCAGCTTTCCAGTCTGATATATCAGTGAGGACTACGGTAACTGCCCTGATCTCATCAGATTCATCATCCTTTACCGGTGTAAACCGCCGGATATAATCCTTTGAAAGCCAGTGGAACTCATCCTGAATCTGACGCTTTGTAGAGATCACCCTTTGAAGGGCCTGGTCAAACCGCTGATCTTCACCTGGCGGAAGCATGACCCGCATCCGTTTTTCAAGATATTTATCGGCAATATCCCCGAGTTTATTCCGGTGATATGAGTTCATAAAGAGGTAACAGCCTTCACGGTCAACCATGAAGATGGAATCACCGGTTGACTCAACAACGCTCCGGTAATTAGCCTGTGTGACCTGGAGCGTGGTAAGCGTCTTTCTCTGCTCGGTCACATCCTTAAAGGTCCAGACCCGGCCGATGATGGTCCCGCCAATACGTTGTGGGAGTGTATTGCGTTCAAATACCCTTCCGTCACGAAACTCCAGGACATCAAATGCTTCCTTTTCCGGATGATTCCTGAGGTAATTGATCTTTTCAATAAAAGATTCCCGGTCCTCAAGCTGGTCTTCAAGATAAGCCAGCAGGACCTCTTCATCCCGTTCTTCTATAACCGACTCAGGTATAAACCACATATCCAGGAACTTCTGGTTATAATTGATGATCTTCCCGACCCGGTCAACCACAAAGATTCCATCAGACGTGGACTCAAATGTTGCCGTAACCAGTGATGCCCCTCTGGCCACTTCATCTTCAAGCCTGACACGGTCGGTGATGTCTATTGAGACAACCGTTACCGCAAGGGTCTGCTGCGACGTCTGGTACCGGACAGGGATGAACTTTCTATTATAAAACCTGCCCTCTTTCTCATACTCTTCAGAAAAATAATTGTTATGCGTAATAACCTGGTTTAAAGAATGAACGAACCGTTGGGTCTCCTCTTCTGTATGGAGATCCTTATACATCTTTGACTCATAATTTTCGCCATAAATGCCAAGTCGTTTCTGATGAGGACTGTTGATGAACAGATACCTGAAATGGCGATCCACCATGTAGATAGAATCATCGGTTGCTTCTACAATGGTCCTGAAGTTGGTGTCTGCATAATGAAGCGCCTCTTCCCCTTGTTTCTGCCTGACGGTCTGTCTGATAAAGGTATTCAACCGGAGAGTTTCCAGTTCGGTCTCGTCATTCTGCAGAAAAAAATAATCAATTCCTGCTTTGACCGCTTCTTTTACCACTGCCGGCGCCTGGTTTCCGGTGAAGATGGTAACCGGACTGTATTGAATTTGTTTTTTTACCTTCGCGATGAAATCCAGCCCATTTTCTTTTCCAAGATCAAAATCCCCAATGACGACATCATAATGAGCAGTCTGTAATTTATTGATGGTGTCCTTCACATCAGAGGCTGCGCTAATGGATATCTTCGCCCCGTTCTCTGAGAATAACCGGGTTATGAATGAAAACTGCTTCGGATCTCCAATAGTCAGGATTGTGATGACAGCCAGATCAAATCACCTGAAGGTACGATGGACAACATTAGATACTCTGCTAAATGATTAAAACCATCTGCTCAGTAAGGGATGTTCAGATACATGGAAGGTGAGATATTATCCGACCGAATTGATAATCCGTCCGAGGAGATCAAGCGCTTTCTCCTGGTTTTCCCTGACGGTTCTGATGATGGATTCATAGGTGATTTGAGCATCGCACACTCCATTGGCATAATTGTCAACAGTGCAAATGGCTGCAAAAGGAAGTCCCAGTTCTGCAGCAACGGTCAATTCACTTCCGATGGTCATACCAACAATATCTGCGAACCTCTTCATCCATGAGATCTCAGCTTTACTCTCAAGCCTTGGCCCACGGGTCTGAATATAGGTCCCCTTCCGGAGTGCATCAGGAGAGAGTTCCATCAGAAGAGTCCGAAGATCTGCATCAAATTCAGGATTAACATGGTCGATTGAGTGATTCATTATGGTCGGAACCGGAGTCAGGCAGATGAAATCATCAGGAATAACCCGTGATCCCGGAGGGATATCTTCCCGTAATGAACCGGTTGATCCAAGCGCTATGATCCGATCTGCGCCGGCAAGTTTGAGCGCAGCGATATGGGAACGATATGGAATAATATGGGGAGCACACCGGTTCTGATGTCTGAGAAGAAGAAGAAAGCCATCACCTTTGAATAATTCACTTGTGCCATACGGAGTATGTTGTTCAAATTTTGTAAATTCTGAGCCCTGATAGTCGAGTAATGAAGTTCCACCAATAATACCAAGCATATATGAGGTCAATGTATTGGTTGTCAGAAATCAAAACTCTTTCAGGAGAAGACCAGAAAGAAAGAGTAACAAAATGGACTTTCAAGAGAGATGGATGAATATATATGTGAGAAGTTGCAACCTAATAAGGCGGGCCGGTAGATCAGTGGGAGATCGCTACCTTGGCATGGTAGAGGCCGCGGGTTCAATTCCCGCTCGGTCCATCTGTTTTACGCTTTTCTTTTAATTCTGAAAAGATTATCTCCAAAGATTTAGAAGTTATTCAAAATAAAGGATAAACAATACTGGGATCACTCATCCCAAGAGATCACATCTTATTTGATGATGCATACCTGCACAGGTCAGCCAGATTACAATTATCACAGGCCGGATGTCGTGCAGTACAGACTCGTCGCCCATGCAGGATGAAGAGCCCATTAATCTCTGCCCAGAATTCCTTTGGGAAAAACCGTACCAGATCCATTTCTATCCGATCCGGGTCGCTCTCGTCGGTAAGTCCAAGGCGCATGGACACCCTTCTTACATGGGTATCAACAGCGATTCCCACCGTTTTGGAAAATGCATGATCAAGAACGATATTTGCAGTCTTCCTCCCTACTCCTGGTAACCGTACCAGATCATCCATCTCATCAGGCACCCGGCCATCAAATTCTTTCATGACCATCTGCGATGCCGCAATGATATTCCTTGCCTTGGTGCGGAAAAATCCGGTCGGGTGGATCAGCTTCTCCACATCCTGAACGGGCGCCTCTGAAAGGGCAGCTACATCCGGATATTTTATAAAAAGTTCCCTGGTGACCATGTTTACGCACCGATCAGTTGTCTGTGCGGAAAGAATGGTAGCAATCAGAGTTTCATACGGATTTCTGAAATGCAGAAATTCATCCCTGCTGTTTAAGAGATCGTATCGTGACCGCAGACGTGAAAGAATCGTATCAGGGTCTAAATCAGTCATAAAAGAAGATGGGGTAACGCAGATTTGAACTGCGGTCAAAGCGTCCCAAACGCTCTAGGATGGACCAGGCTACCCTATTACCCCGTGCGGGACATATGTTGAACCCGGTACCATTTATACCCTTCCTTTTTATTTTTTGAGTGGAAATGGATTTTTTCCATTCCTGGTAACGAGCGTTCCGACAAATCTACCCGTTTCAAGGGTTGATTCCAGAAGAGCAGGATCACGTCCGTCCATCACCAGGAGGGGTATACCGCACCGCTCAACCATCTTCACGGCCACAATATCCATGACCGTATTGACTCCTGCCACAGCCTGCTGACCGATGACAACATCTAAGAGTTCTGCAGGATTCATCGTCTCAAAGCGTTTTGCTGCAGGATCTTTGCGTGGATCAGCTGAATAAATCCCATCAACCGCAGTCAGATTGATGAAAATATCTGCGCCAGTCCGCTCTGCGAGCACTGCAGCCACCGCATCTGTAGTCTGCCCGGGTGTGATACCCCCCATCACAACAATCTTCCCGGTTTCAGCAGCGCAGAGTGCTTCGGTATGACTGGTAACGACACAGGGGTAGGCAGCCTGCCCGAGTGCGCCGACGAGCAATGTCGCATTAAGCCTGGTAACCATGATTCCAAGTTCATCTGAAAACGCTTCATCCGCCTCGAAGGATCGTGCCAGAGAGATATACTGACGGGCAGTTCCACCCCCGCCAACAACAACAAAAAGACGATTTTTCGCAGAAATTCTGGTCAAAACAGAGATATAGGGTTTGATATTCGGACGATCTATATCAGGAAGAAGAATAGATCCGCCCAGTGAGAGCACGATAGTAGGCATTCAACCTCATACGTTACCTGATCGAAAGCATATAGGTTATTCAGCACAATTACATCATTTATAAACCAGCCACCATCTTTCTCATACAAAACAGGGTAATCATGGAAGCGCGACACTATTCCCGTGATGATGCGGGTATCATGCATTGCAATCTGTGTAATCATCATTGCAGGATTGCTGATACAAAAACTGGTATATGCGGTGTCAGGAGATCCATACGTGGCCAGCTAATCGCAGAGACTTATGGCAGGGTTTCATCTGAAGCCGTTGATCCCATCGAGAAAAAACCACTATACCATTTTCTCCCCGGAACACTCTCATATTCCCTGGGCGGAGTCGGGTGTAACTTCTCCTGCAGCCATTGCCAGAACTGGCATATCTCACACGCCAGTTTTGACAGCATCCGGCAAAAGACTCTCTCTCCTGAAGAGGGAGTAAAAAGGGCGATTGCATCAGGATCATCATCGATATCATGGACATATAATGAGCCGACCATCTGGTTTGAGTATACCCAGGATATGGCCAGACTTGCCCACCAGCAGGGGCTGAAAACCGTATACGTGACGAATGGATACATGACCGAAGATGCTCTGACAGATCTTGCCCCTGACCTTGATGCCTGGCGGGTAGATATCAAGGCCTTTACCGAGGAGTTCTACCATAAGGTCTGCAGGGCGCGTCTACAACCCGTTCTTGACACAGCCATACGTGCAAAAGAACTTGGGCTTCACATAGAGGTAGTCCATCTTATGATCCCTGGCCTGAACGATTCACCGGAAGAGACCGGCCGACTAATCTCATGGGTGATTGACAATCTTGGGCAAGACACTCCCGTTCACTTTACCAGGTTTCATCCTGATTTTCAGATGCAGGAGATATCTGCAACCCCGGTCAGAACCCTTGAACGTGCCTTCCATCTTGCCAAAGAGAAAGGACTCCGGTATCCCTACCTTGGCAATGTCCCCGGACATGAATATGAACAGACATGGTGCCCCCATTGCAATAACCTCCTGATTGGGCGGTCAGGATATACAGTCGGACCAATTCATCTGCATCATGGCAAATGCGCCCATTGTGGAAAAGAGACCGGCATCATCACATACATATGACTGGCGACCAGGAATACTCCTTTTTCTGTGATCGGATGGCAGGATCATTATGCAAATACCTCCGTTTTATGGGATATGACTGCAGAAGCGCAAATGATCTACCACCAGGAAATCCCCGTGAAGATACTGATATCCTAAAGATCGCAGGGGAGGAGAAGAGGATTATTCTGACACAGGATGCAGAACTTGCACGACGGGGAGAAGGAAATGCTATCAGGCTTGTTTCATCAGATCTTGCTGCACAGATCAGACAACTTGTTCAGGCAGGCCTTATTCATCCGGAGATAAGACTGACAAGGTGTTCACGATGTAATGCGCTGTTACAGGAGGGAACATCTCCCGAAAAACCCAATACACCAATTCCAGAAGATATTCCACTTGTATATTGTCCAGTCTGTAACCGGCAGTACTGGGAAG
>Ga0208825_1002729_pt1 | contig 11277 bp, 12 predicted proteins | sample AD_UKC113_MetaG_FD_184450 | JGI IMG/M metagenome (GOLD analysis project Ga0208825, IMG submission 184450) | Active sludge microbial communities of municipal wastewater-treating anaerobic digesters from Hong Kong - AD_UKC113_MetaG (SPAdes)... | ecosystem: Engineered > Bioreactor > Anaerobic >...
ATGGATGTGGTTGATAAATGGACGATGCGAATACCAAACTGGGGCCTTATCCTGGCTCAATTAACAGTCATATTCGGAGAGAGGGTGGAAAAACAGCTATAGGTAATTTATGGGTTTACACAAAAGTATTGACAGACCCAAATCAAGCGCTGATTCAGCCAATACAAACGCTTCAACAGCAGCAACCAGAGCACAGACAACCATTAACCAAACCTGGTACTCGGGTACCTACGGCGGTTCTTCCGAAAGCGTAGGGAATATTGCAGGATATATCCGTATGCCGCTGTTTCTTTGAAATGTGCACTAAACTATCAGACTGAGTTGTCCAATCTGTGCAGGTGCCATAGCTGGAGGAAAACGATTTCCAGGCAGTCTCAACCTCTGCAATTTACGCGATATACTGAAACCGTCATTCCTAAAGCCTGCCGCATGAAAGCAACCGCCATGCAGGTGTTTGCCGATATAAGTTATGATTCCATCCTCCGGAGGTTTACCATTCAAAACGGGTAACAGCCAGAGCCAGGACTAATCCGACGTCAAAATTTCATCTCCACAGTCCGGACAAATTCGTTTCATTGGGAAGTTTTCACCTGGTGCCCACTCCCACAGCCCAAGCGCACCTTTAGCTGGTACCGGATCGGTAAGAGCTTTAGTGCCCTTCCAGTACAGGGCATAACGTCCTTCCGAATAATCGCCAAAAGATCGCTCCGGCTCTCCAGGAGTATTTTCTTTAGTGATTGGCTGGCAATCATACATGTTCGTTATGCCTACAACAACCCCGCGTGGTAATTTCTCAGGCCCGCTGTAGCCTGCATCCACTAGCGTTTGTTTAAAGGGCTCCTTAAAGCACAATTCACGCGCCCATTTTGGGAAATTTTTAGATGCATGGATAGCCATCGGTCCCCTATACGATGTCTTCCATGAACGTGTTTCAATATTTTTAGCACCGATGGCTGCAAGCGTAGCAAACGGCTGTATAAGACTCATTGCTTTCAAATTCTCACTTCCTTTCAGGAGCCTCTACAAACTCAAATTCTCCTTGCTTAACCCCTAAACATTCTCCATTTTCGCACAGGCCGGAGATTGCACCATTTTGATTAGAATACCTACCCGGAGTATCGTACCGGGTTTTTCGCCTAACAACCCGATAATACCTAACGGGAAGTCCGGCCGGACGGTTTTTCTCATGCGAATTTTAATAATATCCATTGTGCGCCTCAAATCTCCTGAATACTTTTACCATTTCACTGTAACGGCTGAAAGAATGCTGCCGTCCATGTTCCCGCCCGGGTTATCCCTTCCTTGACCAGCAAATGCCCCAGGGCGCCCAGAAAGTTCCCTTAAGTGCTCATTGCGGCATTTTTCCCGAGTTGACCTTCTACGCTGCAATTCTAAACACCGTCATATAAGCCTGGGACTCGTTCCCGGCCAGGTCCCTGACTTTCACCCTTACTGTATGCGCCCCCGTTGTCGACAGCGTGACCGGCACGGTGTTCTGCGGCACATCATGCCAGTCTCCGTATGCCCCGCCGTCCACGGAAGCGCACGCCTGAAGCTGACTCGGCAAATCGTCGGAAGCCTGAACAACTATGTTAAAAGTTGATGAGGTAGCTGCCGTAGCACCGTTTTGGCCGGAGACTTTTTGTATGGTTGGAGGAGTGTTGTCTATTACCACCAGTGTTCCCACAGGATCAGAAGCGACTCTGTTTGTGTCCGCCACCTGTACCCTGATCTTGCATACGCCGGATGATTTAGCCGCGATAATTTGCTTGTTTGGCACGTAGGTCTCCCAATCCGACCAGATACCAATTCCGTTATCATAACGCATCAAAGACGATCCAGCGGCTGTGACGTTCAGAACAGGCATGTCGCCTTTAACGAAAACCACAGGCTGTCCGTTAAAGGTGCCGCTTACCCCTCCAGTAAATGTAATGTTGCTGGCCGTCGGGGGAGCCGGGTTGTACGCTATTTCTGCGCTGGCCAAGCCGATGTTCTGGGCTTGGTCGTAAATGCGAACGTAGACTTTTTTCACGCCAGCCCCGGTGGTGCCACCGTAGCTGGAGTTTGTGATGTCCCAGGACTTGGTCTGGTTGTAGGCTTCCCACAGCGACCAGAGGTTGCCGTCGTTGGAAAAGGCCATCTGCATCTGAGATGACGTGCTGGTGTTGTCGAAAACTAATATCGTTAGGGTTACGTTGTTTGATGTGGTTGAAGCTGCCCCTCTGTTAATCTGTAAGGTTATAGACGGCGGGAGCATGTCCTCAACCAAGGCTATTGAGTCGCTCACGACAACCGAATTCCCGACAGCATCGACAATTTTCACATAAACTATTTTCGTACCCGCTCCTGGCGCGACCATCCAATCAAACGTTCCGCTGTAACTGGTAATTCCAGTTCCTCCATCAGCGCCTTTGGTCGCAGTATACTTTACGGTGTACGTAACGTTGTCGTTCGACAGCAGTATCTGGTAAATGCCCGACTCGCTTTCTGCAGCTGTCACTGTTACTCTGACAAGGGTGTTGTAGGTCTTTTCCAAACCTTCCGAGGAAACCGTGCTGTTTGTCCCCGATGGCGCTCCCGTATCTGTGGCGTCAGGCAGTGTGGGAGTATAAGCATTTGCGGAATAAGAAGACTCGCCCGCTTCATTGTAAGCGCTTACCCTGAACCAGTAGTTATGAGCGTTATCGCATGAAGTACCAACGGTTTTCTTATATAATTTGTTAGGATCGTCTCTTAAAGCAAAACCACCTCCAGAATGGTTGAACGGATCGGACAAAATGCTGTTGTCGGCTTGAGAGTTAAGCCAGTTCTCGTCAGGGTAAATCCTGGCGCCGCTTAAATTCCAGGAAGTTGTATTGCCCACATCGAATGCCCTGTAGGCATTGCCGTCGAAAACCCAAACCTTGTATCCATTGGCGCCCGCGACTGCCGGCCACGAGAGCACCACATTGCTCCTGCCCGCGGTGCTGGACCACGCAAGCCTGGAAGTAGTACCAGTTGGAGCTGAAGGCGTGGAAGGAATAGTTCTGTAACTGCTTTCGTTTGAGTAATTGAATACCAGGGTACTGTCCAGCCTGGCCCTAACCCTGAAGTAATAGCGCGTTCCCGCCTCAAGCCCTGTTATCTGGCAAGTTGTGTTTGTTCCGGTGTAGCCTGTCGTCCATGTTGACAGGCCCTCTTTGCGGTATTCCAGGACATACTCCCAGGGCCCCGGGGTGCTCATTGTCCAGGACAGGTCTATCGACGTTTGGGTCGCAGATAACTTGCCTGGAGCGCCCACCTGAAAGTAGCACCGCCTGTAACCGCCTCTAGTCTGAAACGTATAGGATTGTCCGCCGAACAGAAATACAGATCCGTCGTTGTTGCGAACAATTATTTCATCGTATACGTTATCAGAATGGTGTGTGATTATAAAGTCTGAAGTTAAAGTATTATCGGGTTTTAAAATTTGGTGTTTCCCGGCGAATCCGCTGCCTATTAACACATACCCGTTATTGAGCACTACAGCAGAGGTAGGGTGAAGTGCTAGAGTACCGGATGTCACCAGCGTCATCGATGAGTTATAAATTGCATATTTGCCATAACTATCAAAAAGCACTATTGTACCGTCCGGCCTTTGTACGCCGCACGTTATACAAAAACTATCCGGTAAAGTGCCTTTAGAAGAAGAATTCCATGTATTATTAGAGTTTATAATCTGCCAGTTACCGCTTTCCCCAGCCGCAAGCACCCTGTTGTCGCTCAAGGGAATTAGAACGGTTAAATCAGTGCTGTGATACCAATCGTTGCCTGAGCTTATTTTGAATAAAGTGTTTCCTGATGTATAACCGGCAGCCCGCCCTTCACTATCAGCAAATATCACATCTCCATTTGGCCTGGTGACCGCACTCACAATCTCAACAGCGCTCACTCCGACAGTACTGTAGCTAAGTTCTCCGGAATTCCACGTTATGTTTTGATTGGAGTCCACTTCTATAGCTTTAAATTTGCTACTAGAAGTATTTATCAATATAATCACTCGACCGTTTTGTCTCGACGCGAGGCCCATGGGGACGCCGCCCAAACTGATGTTTGCAGGCGCACAAGTATTATCGCCAGCGTTAACATATAATAAATCTCGCCAAGCACCTTCGCCATCATTTAAGAGTGCTCCCAACAAGATATTGCCGTTGGAAAACGACGCTGCACTATAAATTTTTGTGTCTTGTGCGCCAGAATTATAAAACGAAGTATAATCGGTTTCCGCCGCGTAAGCGCTTTTGATTGCCAAAACAGCAAACATGACACATAATAACAGTCTAAAAACCTTCAGAAACGGTTTTCGCATTGTCATAATCAACCACCCCGTCTTTTAATTTTTTCACCGCTACAACCTCCGTCAACCCTAAAGGCAATTGCAATGCCGCATCAATTATGAACGCCTTTTCCGCGTTTTTTTGCTTGTTATGCTAAATCTTAAAAAATGTGAACGCTGTCTGTGCAGTTGTTCCTAAAGAATTTTTAACTTGTATTATTGCGGTGTTTGCTCCGCTAACGATGCCTCCGGTAATCGTTATGGTGTTGCTCGACACCCAGCCGCTGTCAAACATGCCGCAGGTCACGCGGTAGCTGGCTCCGCTGGAAGGGGTGGCCGAGATGACCACCATGAACGACGTGCCGGTGGTGCAGGTGGCGCCGTTCTGACCCTGGACTCTGTTGATCTCAGGTGCAGTGTTCTGGGCGGACAGGTAAGCCCAGTACGCTGCTGACTGACTGTTGTAGGTCGTGTTGTTTGTTGCCGTCTGAGCGTAATTTCTTGCTTCCTTTGCCAGCGTTGCGGCTGATTTGGATTCGCTGGAGTCCCAGACCCTTAATGCTGCCGTGTCCGCGCTGGCCTTGGCCTGGTCAGCTTTGCTTGCGGCTGTATCCGCGCTGGATTTGGCCTGCAGGGCGTAGTTCGCCGCTGTATTAGCAGCATCGGTGGCTGTTTTAGGCGAATAACCTGAAAAAACACCTGACGTTGTAATAGTTGTACTAAAATGAACATAACTCGGCGAATAAATATACTCCGTTTCATAATAAGCAGAACCATTAACTATACCGCTGATATCCCAGGTCGAGCCATCATCCGGTACGTTAATAGAAGCGGTATAATTAGATATGGTTATAGTCAAATTTTGAGCATAACCCTGACTCCTATTGTAACCTAAAGCAGTACCGCCACTCCAATCATAAGAAACATAGGTCGATCTTTTAGGCAAACTAACACTGTATGTGTAAGCTTCTGCTTTGGTTGTTAATAAGCTACTTAACCCACCAAATCCTAATACCATCAAAAACAGCAACAGCACTTTTTTAATCAGTTTAAACATTTTTCTTGCACCTCCAAGAAAAACCCATTATTACTTAATAAACAAGAACCCCTAACCCATATCCAAATTTTTAAGCACTACGTCATTATTTGCATGGAATTAGTTCCAGGCAGCCTCGCCGGCACAAAGCGCACGACCAAAGTTCCGGGCACGTCACCGATATAATAGCGAACCACCAGGCTTTAAGACCCGCCACGCCTTTGATAGAACTGGGACTTAGTCACAATTAAATATCACTATCACATCAAAAGAGTTCTCCAAGTCCTCCTTGTCACCAACTTCTTACTATAATTCTAGACGCTGACCACCTCGCCGTCATATCGCTTCTATCGGTAAAGACAGGCTTGACCCGGCTTTTAACAAGTGCGATACAGGTAGGCGACTTTACCGTTATATCCCGCAAACCGCCACTCCCGATGTAGATATCATCGGAGACGGAAAATGTTTGCGGCAATGATACCACAAAATCATTTTCCGAACATACCCCGTCGCACGAGTAAACTCTCCCCTCGGGAACGTAATCGTTTGCGCCGTTAACTACGACGAACGTATATGCCGGTGTTTCCGTCACCCTCGAACCCTGTACGGGGTTCAGCGACGAGTCGAGCTTCAAATTTGCTGCCAGGTAATACCTGAACTGAGCATGTGCCTTATCCGGATCTATACGAGGGTCGCCGTTTGCTTGGCTTGACGGGTCAACGCACATCGCCGCAGCCTTTACGGCTTGGTCAAGAGCGCCCTGAACGTCTATGTTGCTGCCGCTGTTGAGCCTGGCCGTCTCCGTGGAACCAACTGCCGCGACAAGGAGCAGGGGAATGAGGATGAGCAGCAGCACAGTAACAAAACCTCGCTGGTCACGGATCAACTCTTTCACTGAGTGCCCTACCCCCCACGTTTATCACGAATTCTTCCCCGGCGGGAGATCCTATCGCTCCCCCGAACTTCAGCGGCTGCGGCACCGGCCTGCACTGGATGCCGAGCCAAACTTCACTTGCCGCAGGGTCTTCCGTATTCCTGAGTATCCTGCTGTGGCCTTGCGATTCCCTCGGCGCGTCGATTGTAATATCCTGGTACCCTTTCGCTGAAAGACCGCTTACTAGAGCACTCTCGTCCGCAGTGGACAGCCACCCTTCGAGCCTGACTCTGTCGAGGTAATATTCCTTGTACATGTCCACCTGTGATATGCGGTTTTGAGTAAGCGCGTAATCAATGGAGCCAAAAACCAGAAAAATTATTAACCCGGCATACAGCAAAAATTCAAAAGTTCCATACCCTCTCTGGCAGATGATAAATCTCTTCAAATGCCACTGCCTCCTATCTCCCTCAAATGCTCGCTCGCTTTTGCGTGTAAAGCCTGAAATTCGGGATAAATTATCGACAAGACCGCACACGCTATCACCCCCACGCAGGCCAACATGATCAGTGCTTCGACAAGTCCGTATCCTCGCTGGTCCGAAATGATTTTCACTTTAACCACCTCCAAAAAAAAGAGACTTCCTGTTTTCAGAAAGTCTCTTTTAGTTGAAAAACATTTTTTAGTTCCCGGTCCAACTGTCAACGTAGCTGTTAATCTTGGTTCCGACGCTTGTCGCTGCCGTCCCGAAATTAGTGTTTAAAGTAGCCATTGTGCCGGTGACAATTACACCGAGTATTGAAACAATAAGCAGCAGCTCGGCTATTCCATAGCCGCACCGGTCTTTAAAAACACCGATTACCTTTTTTAACACACTGAAACCCTCCTTTCAGTTAAAATATCCCGGCTGACTTAAAAGTGTGGTTGAGTCTGTACACCAGCGCGCCTATAACCACGCCGAAAGTGCACAGTGCCGGGATAGCGCGGTACACTACGAAGTACATGGGTTTCCCGAACACAATCTTCGATCTTTCCTTGACCGCCCTAAGCCTCTCCATGTTGGAGACCTCGCGCTGGAATACTCCCTCCAGGTTTCTGTCCCCTTTCCTCTCTATCTGAGAAAGCAGGGATACAAGAATATCCGCTTCGGGCACTCCCACCTCCCTTCTAAAATTCTCCAGGGCTTTCAACGCCCCAAAGGGCCACTCCCTCACGCACTTTTCCACCGCTGATTTAATTGAGGGCGCGAGTAGTTTGGAGTAATTTAACGACTGCGGTATGGACAGGCCGGTTGCCATGTATGTTTCTACCGCTTCGAAGAGTGTTGCCACGTCCTTTCTTTTCTTGTATGTTGCAGCGTTTTCGATTGTCTTGGTTATGGCCTTCGCCAACGCCACGCCAGCCCCGGCGCCGAATCCTACAGTCGTACCCACGTAAGGCGTTCCCCAAGACAAGACGAGCATAACAAAGCTGCCAACGGCAGCGGCTGTCATATATATAGCGACTTCTTTTTTATTACTCTTCTGTTTCACGGGATAAAACTTAGACCTTTTTAATTTTTCCCAGAAGCTGTTTGTTCTGAGAGCAATGCTGTTAAAACAGCGGCACAGCAACAGAACGATAGCTGTCGCGGCAAGACCTATCCCGAAAGACAATCCATAAAGATACATATGTTTCATACCTCTACCCTTTCGAGTATTCTGTTCAATATAAGCCATAATACCGAACTAAAAAAGACCCCGAATACCAAAGACCTGCCTGAAATAGTTTGGCGCAAAAACTCGTTTGTTTCCGGAATCACAGAATTTATGACCAGGTATGCCGGAAGCGGAGCCACTGCTATCAACAGCGACATGAGGGACTCGCCCCTGACCTGATTGATGTTTTCGTCCCGCGTTGCCTTATATATGCTCATTTTCGTTATGAGGCTGTTAAGCAGCGGGACAACTGCCTGGGAGTTCGTCCGCGCAGCCCGCAAGGCCTGCACAAACATGTGCCCGTGCGGAAAATCCAGCCGCGACATCAGGACAACGTACACTTTATCCGGCGGTATGCCGGATATCATCGACTTATACGCATCAAAAAATATGCTTCCCAGAGGCTCCGGACACTGCCGGGCTACCGCGGCCAAGCCTCGTTCAACCTGCGGCGTTTGGATAAATTCAGAAAGAAATATTTTTACGGCTGAAATCAAAAGGTCTTCCTTCTGATATCGCTGCAACATTTCTCTCCTGAAAATCAGGTGTTCCGGCAACATTACGGATGTGGCGGCCATCGCCATCGCCGCCACGGGATTTTTGAAATATACCGCCCCCAGCAAAACCGACACGCCGATCATTATCCCCACGGCCAATAAGTAATGCGCCAGCTTGATTTTTTTTAACCCTGATTTTTTAAGCCGGCTTTCGATGTCAAGCAAAAAACGATCCCGTTGATATTTCACCGCTCCTGCCTTTATGCTGTATCTCACCAGTTTTTCTAAACGCAGCCTGGTTCTGTTCATCGCAAGACACAAACCATACGCCGCCGCCGCCGCGGACATGCCCAGCCCTGCTGCTGCTATCACCTCATACTTTCCCAAAGGCGGTTCACCTCTTCCTCGGTGGTGTTGAACACGGCCATTTTGTTTAACAGTTTTTCGCTGGGCATATTGACAAAAACCCAACTGCCTTTCCCAAGATAGTCGTTGGTTTCGGGTTTCCAGACGCAGAGGTCGTTGTATTTTATCTTTTTGTCATCCACCAGGAGTTCTGTTACCCTGACCACTTTTTTTATACCCCTGGCGGAGTCTGCAACCATCTGCACCACTACGTTGAACGCCCTTGCCACCCTCAACATGGCAAGTTCGAGCGGGATGTTCAACCCTTCTTCAAGCATCATCAACCCTGCGCCTTCGACGGCTTCCTCGGGGGAAACAAAGTGAGCTGTTGCAAATGCGCCCCTCATCGTTCTCGTGCAGGCCCGGACGGCCTCCACGGCTTCGCCGGAACCCCGGAACTCCTGAACGACAATTATATCGGGGGTGAGCCGAAGAATGGTTTCAAACAGCGATTTTAACGAGGCGCCCAAATGGACGTGCTCTTCCAGTTCCAATACATCCCTGTCCGGGTCGTAAGATGAAAGTGACAACTCGCGGTCTTTCTCCAACACCACCACTCTTAAAACCGTGTTCAATTCTTTCAACAGCCTCCGCAGTAGAGATGTTTTGCCACTTTCCACCGGGCCGCAGAACAGTATGCTCACGCCTGACGTAACGAGCATCCTCAGCAATTCCCAGACGTTCATCCCCAGTGTTCCGTTTCTTTCAAGATTTTCTGGGGTCATTTCGAAAGTGAAATGTTTTCTAAGCACGAAAGACCAGGTCTTCGAAACAGGACTGCACAAAGCAGTCAGCCTTGAGCCGTCCTTGCGGACAGACTCGACCCGGGGGCTGGTTTCGTTCAGACTTACACCGACGTCGTGGAGTATCATCCTCTTTATTACTACCTCCACGGCTTCTTCGCTCTCAAAACTCACATCCAGCCTTTCCCTTCTGCCGCGCCTGGTGACGTAAACATGATCCTTGTCGTTAACCCTTATTTCGTCAACTGTCGGGTCGCGGTAGGCGGCTTCAACTACGTCGAGGCCCCAGTTTTTTCTGTATATTTCCTCAGCGGCTTCGTCGGGTGTCAGGCCGTTTATACTCAAGCTTAAGTTTTCAAATGCTTTGATAATTTCTGTAATGATCTGTTCTTTCGCGCCAGGCACACCGGCCATCGCTTCTTCGAAGAGCCGGTTCAGTTTGTCGTCCTTGATCAATTCCTCCCTGACCCGGGGAGCTGCTTCTTTTAAATCCAAAAATTCAATTTGATCCTGCTGCTCCTGTAATTCCTGCGGGGGTTGATATTTACTTTTTGTTGGTTTGAGCAGATTGAACAGTTTGAACATTTTTACCCACCTCTGCGGTTGTTTGTGGGGGTGTCTGCACGACAGGCGCCGCGGTTGCCTTAACTTTGCGAACCAGGGTTATCGAGGTGTTTTTTGGCTCGGACCCGGGGGTGATGCCCGGCGCTTCTTCGAGCTTTACACCCAGTTCAACCATGGCCGGCGTACTTTTAGCCACACTGGACACAGCCTGCTGCGCCTGCTGAATACCTTTAGTCACCACGTTGTTTTGCTGGCTTTCAACCTGTTCGTCATCGTATATGGAGCGACCACTGGCGTCACAAACTCTTATTACCCTTGCGTTCGCCGCCACCAGCCTGGTTTCCGTACCCGTCCGCATGTAAACGTCCACTATGTTGCCCGCGCGCGCCCCGCTCAACCGCGACGGGTCTATATTTACTGTCACAAATGCCATGTTCTCTATCTCGGTCGGTTCTATCAAATTTGTTTTATCTATTTGCTGCCCCCGGCGTAAAGGCATAGTGCTCGCTTTGTTCGTCACTTCCTCTAGTTTTGTTGCTGAATTTTTACTGTCCAGCCCCTTGGGTATTTTTACATATGTTATATCGTCGTTCCGTATAATCGAAAAAGCCTGTATGTCTCTCACCGGAACGGGCATGGTCACGTATTCCTTGACAGCTTCGGAGTTCTTGAGCTTAAAGTATGAAAACCCAGAAATACTCAGGCCGACAAGAATTGCCGCCAGTATACCCGCCAATGTTTTTTTGTCGCGCATTTTTTAAATCACTCCTTTTTAGCAGGGACACATTCCATAGTAACGTCCTGCTGCTCTATTACCATGTAGGGCGCTATGTTCCTGGCCGGAACTGGCACTCTCGTCATCTCCTTGTTTGTGTTGACGTAAACATATAGGTATTTCGCACTTAAAAGCGCCACAGCGAGGCCGGCTACAATCGCGATCACTAGCGGCAAGTGCTGCCGGAAAAAGGGCTTGCGGACGCCTCCGGCTCCCCTGCCGCTGAGTTGAAATAACTTGCGCATCTGCGCTAAATACCCCCCCCAACAACTAAAGTAAACAACCACACTGCCCAGGCCCCCGCCGCCATGCACGTCCCGAACGGCACCACGCCTGCCGGAAGCGGGGCGTCCGGGTCGTCGGGTATTTTCTGCAGAGGGACTGCTCCCTTG
>Ga0208825_1002730_pt1 | contig 11275 bp, 10 predicted proteins | sample AD_UKC113_MetaG_FD_184450 | JGI IMG/M metagenome (GOLD analysis project Ga0208825, IMG submission 184450) | Active sludge microbial communities of municipal wastewater-treating anaerobic digesters from Hong Kong - AD_UKC113_MetaG (SPAdes)... | ecosystem: Engineered > Bioreactor > Anaerobic >...
GTGGTTTAGGAGATTGTTCCCGGAATTGTGCTTTCACCGACTCAGGCAATTGTTCCATTTGTGCTTGTCGCACCTGATGTGCTTTCGCCAGCATTTCTTCCGTCGGAGTAATTTTTAACGCTGAATTTGGCACGATCAGCACGTTTTCGCGTGAATCAATGATAAAATCCACGGTAGCGGTCATTCCCGGTAATAACAGTTGTTCGTGATTATCGGCATCAACAATGACCGTATAATTGACGACATTGGAGACGGTTTGCGGCTGAAGGCGAACCTGTCTTACGACTCCATTGAAAATTTTATCCTGATAACTCTGGACGGTAAAGCGCACTTTTTGATCGGTTTTAATTTCACCGATATCGCTTTCGTCCACTAGGGCTTCAATTTCCATTTTGGTCATATCTCGGGCAATAGTGAAAAGAGTAGGCGTCGAAAAACTAGCCGCGACCGTCTGTCCCTCTTCAACCACTCGGTCAATAACCGTTCCGGAAATTGGTGAGCGGATGATGGCATAACCATAATCGGCGACCGCCTTATCGAGGGCAATCTGGGCTTGTTTTAAGCTGACTTCGCTGGTGGCTTTATTGGTTCGGGCATCAATGTATTCTTGCTCCGAAACCAATTTTTGCTGGAAAAGATTAGAAATGCGATCATACTGAAAAGCGGCTTGTTCGTAAAGCGCTTGCATTTTGTGCAAATTGGCTTCTGCCTCTTTAACGGATTGACTCAATAGCAGTGTATCCAAAACCGCCAGAACTTGATCTTTCTTAACAATGTCATTGTAATCCACCAGAACTTTATCAATCCGGCCCGAAACCTGGGTACCGACGTCCACCGTACCGATCGCTACCAGCGTACCGGTACTGGAGATGATGGTTTCGATATTGCCGCGGGTTACTTGCCCATAGGCAATCTGTATCTGTTTATCCGAGCCGTTCTTCCGAATTAGATGCCATCCGACGGCGACCGCCAAAACCAGAATGACGATCAAGCAAATTTTTTTCTTCATAAATCTTTAAATCCTTTCAATTTTCAAAACCGCTGATTAGACAAAATAATGAGTGATTTCATTCCAAATCGAACAAACTATTTTTTATATCTGAATGGATTGGAATAAATTCAACAGCCTATTGGTCTAACTTAATGTTTTGAGAAATAATGGAGAATTTAGCGTCACTAACCGATCAGGAGATAATTGATGCCTGTCTTTCAGGAAATGAGAACGCATTTGCCGAAATCATTCGCCGTTATGAACCGCGAGTGGCGGCTACCGTTATTGGAATGCTGGGAAGATGTCCGGAAGCCGAGGACGTTGGGCAGGAAACATTTATCCGTTTTTATAAAAGTATGTCCAAATTTCGAGGAGAATCGAGTTTGAGCACATATCTGACCCGGATAGCGATGAATTTATCAATTAATGAACTGAACCGCCGCAAGCGCCAGTCACGTTTTGTGCCCCTGGATGATCCTGAAATCTCGAGGAAAACATCAGGCGATTCCGGGAATCAGGCGGATTCAGAAAGCGGCGCAATTATTCGTCGGGCGGTTGCTCAACTGGCGCCGAAATTTCGTTCGACCATTGTTTTGCGTCTAATCGAAGGTTATTCGACTGAAGAAACCGCCCAGATTTTGCAATTGCCCGTTGGGACGGTGCTGTCGCGTTTAGCACGCGCCAAAGTCCAACTTATGAATTTATTAACACCCTATAAGGAGCTATTATGAAAATTGATAAAATTCGCAAGCTATTACTTCTATCCGGCGATCGTAACCTGACTGCCAAGGAACAAAAGATTCTTATGTCAGCCAGACAAACTGATCCCGAACTGGCGGAAGATGAACAACTATTACAGAAAATTCAACAAAATCTTGCTGGCACAAAACAGGAGTCTTTTGAGCCCTGGTTTGCTGAAAGGACGATGAACCGAATTCGCCAACTCGCCAGTCAGGAAAAGCATCCAGCAAGATTGTGGAATGGTTTCTGGCCGGCTTACAGTCGAGTTATTATTGGAGCCGCAGTAATTCTGGCTTTGATTGTGATTTTTAACCTCTTCACCAGTTCCGAGCCGAACCTGGCGAGAGCCTTCGGTATCACTCAGACTCCAATCGAAGCCATAATGGATCCGATAGCATATTTAATTTGGGAGTAATAAAAATGAAGAAAACAACCAGAACAACTTTAATGCTAAGTAGCGTCCTGATTTTGGGAATTATTATAGGTTTTGTGGGAGCTTCAAGTTGGCTACACTATAATCAGAAAAAACGTTTTACTCATTTTCGCAAAGGCGAGGGCTTCGTAGTCGAAATGGAAAAAATGATTGACCCACTCCCAGAACAAAGGGATGAAATCCACGAAATCTTATTACGCCATTCACTCTGGGTCAAACAGTTTAGCGAAGAGCAACGCGCTATTTTACAACGAAGTATCGATTCTTTGGACGCTGAGCTGGCTCGCGTGCTTACCCCAGAGCAGATGAAGCGCTTTCAGGAAAAAGTAAAAAATCAGCCAAGGCGTCCAGGACCGCCACCTGGGCCGCCACCACCACCCTTCGAAGAGCCGCATCCCTAAAATCCGGGTTTGACTTTAAAGACGTATCGTCTTCTTGATGAATTAATTACCATATTATTACGCTTAGTGAATATAAAATTTCCGACTGCTAATGTTAAGTGGGGTTTCCTGAAAAAATAAACACGATACTATGATTTACATTTATATCCAACACCGACCAGTCGGGATTGAATATACATGAATTATATGATTATAAAGCCTCACCTCCTACAGCTCCGCGGGAGTTAAAATAACTATAGGCAAACAATATCACCAACCCCACAGAGTTTGAATCCATCTAAAAGGAACTAACTTGTCCATTATCGGAACTTGCCTACATTTTGATTTCTTAAGCAGACCTCACAAAAAGCCGGAGCATAATTAACTTTCGTTTCATTTTAAAATGGAATAAAAATAGGATTGGCTTTGTCTAAACTGCGAGTTTGAGTTTTTTGTAATGCGAAATAATTCACTTGAAAGTAAACGATTTTAAGCAAGTCGTTATTAGGATAAAACGTTTGTACGGTAAATAAATTTCAAAACAATTTTGTGGAAAGGGAAAAATGCGAAAAATATCAAAAAAAACATTAATAGAAATGGGCGTTTTAATTGCACTTCTGCCTAGTTGTAAAAAGGCCACAGTTCAGAGCGCCTGGAACGATGGCAGTATAATAATAGATGCCGTTGTTAAGGACTGGGGCTCACGCTTGGTGTGGAACGAAAAAAGCCAGGTCAGTTTGGGAGTCACCAATGATGCCGACAATTTATACTTATGTTTGGTAACTTCCGACCCGGACATCCACCGTCAGATATTGATCAACGGTTTTATTGTCGGAATTGATCAGAAAGGTAGTAAAAGCCATCACTTCGGTATCAAATTTCCATTGGGAATAAGCGACCGCGGCAATCAACCGCTAACGCCAACCGATAACCAATACCGACAGAAGCCTTTTGAACCCGGTCAACCGGGGCAGAAAGATCCGGAAAATGATTTTTTGGCTAAATTTAATGAACAGCAAACCGAGTTAATTTTGCTGGGACCAGGTGATAAACAAAAAACGCTTGTTCCTCTGGAAAACGACTTGGGACTGGAAGTCAAAATCGGATTCGATCGCCAGCAACTTATCTATGAGCTGAAATTGCCATTTAGCGTGATTAGTCAGTATCTGCAAATTGATCAAATTTCAAATAACAAGCCCTTGACAGTCAGTTTCAAAACTGATAAAGTTGAGATACCATCCGGTCGCCCAGGTGATATGATGGACTCCCCCGGCGGAATGGGCAGACCGGAAGGTGGTATGGGTGGTCCTGGCGGTAGGATGGGTGTTCCCGACGCTAGAATGGGCAATCCCGGCGGTGATGAACATAGCGAAAAGACATTTTCATATCAAGTGGCTGTTACTTTGGCAGTGAAACCATAAGATTTGGTAAACCCTTTTGAATAATAACCCTCATATCTCTATCACTCACTCGCCTACACTCCTCCACGGCGGTTCAGCAGGATACACGGAAGACTCGTATGAGTCTTCCGTTGCCTGCTGATTATATAACACCTTTTTTAACTGAACAATTATTATTGTCTTATCATCAAGAAAGGCAATTAAATCCCGGCTTTTAGGGGATGACTACAGTCAGGATTTATTTGGACTTTCGCCATTATAAGCTTTTATAATCTTTTTAACCAGGCGGTGGCGTACGACATCGGTGGTATCGAAGTAAACAAATTCGATTCCCTCAATGCCCCTCAATATTTCCAGCGCATCAATTAGCCCAGATTTCTGGCGATCGGGCAAATCAATCTGGGTTATATCGCCGGTGACAATCGCTTTGGAATTGGCTCCCAAGCGGGTTAGGAACATTTTCATCTGCATTGGCGTGGTGTTTTGGGCTTCATCCAGAATTACGTAGGCATTGTTTAGCGTGCGCCCCCGCATATAAGCGAGCGGAAGAACTTCAATAATGTGTTGCTCTTCGTAAACTCTGACTTTTTCCGGCGGCAACATATCATAAAGCGCATCGTATAGCGGCGCAAGATAAGGTTCAATTTTTTCGGTTAGGTCGCCCGGCAGAAATCCGAGGCTTTCACCAGCTTCGACAGCTGGGCGCGTCAGGATTAAGCGTTGAACATCGTGATTGCGCAAAGCCGCCACAGCGATGGCGACCGCCAGATAAGTCTTGCCAGTTCCAGCTGGACCAATGCCAAACACTAAGTCGTTTTTCAAGGTGGCGCTGAAATAATGTTCCTGATTTACCGAGCGCGGTTTGATCACGCCGGTTTTCTTGAAGAGGATAACGGTATCGGCAGTAATTTCGCCCGGCAATTGCTGTCCGCCAAGTTCCATATTGATTAAAGTAGTAACGTCCTGTTCGTCAACAAATCCTTTGCGATTGATTGTCATTAGCATTTGACCGATCACGCGCTCAATTTGGCTAAGTGTATTTTCGTTACCTTCGAGATTTATTTTCGTGCCCCGCGCGAATATTCGCGCCCCGAAGCTCTCCTCGATTTTGTTGATAAATACGTCTCGGACGCCGAACACCAGAGCTGGATCGACTCCTTTTAATTCGATGGTTTTATTTGCCATATTTCTCCGTCAATGCTTTCATTAATTGCTAATTTCGCAATTTTATTGGCAAAATGAAAGCCATGCGAGAAACCAACCGGATGATCCCGTCAGTCGAGTTGTAAACTCGTTAAAGAAAGGTTAAGACTGAGAAAGAAGGCTAAGATTTGAATTCTTTCTCAACCTCAATCTATTTACTCAATCTCTTTACTCAGCCTCAGCTTAAGAAAGGTTAAGGCTGAGAAAAAAGGCTAAGATTTAAGTTCTTCTTCAGTCTTAGCCTTTTTACTAATGCCTAATGCCCAATGCCCAATGACTAACCTCAGCCTCAGCCTCAGCCTCAGTCTCTTTTCTCAACCTCTTTACTCAGCCTCTTTACTAATGACTAATGACCAATGACCAATGGCCAATGACTAACCTTCCTGTTCTTTTTTCCTATGCCGAAAAAAGAACCAAAAAAGGCAACGGCTAAAGAACATCTCAGGGGGTTCGCTTAGTCCCATCGAATGGAATTTAAGGCGCAAAAGTTATCAAGTTCATATAAAATTAGTGACATAGGAAAGGGTAATGGATAATTACGAAAGTACTACTACAGCGCTGAAAATTCCATTTTTTCCGCTGGGACTTCGCTTCCCAGCCGGAGATGTTCTTGATGCCGTAATGATAGTTAGAACGGTTAATTTTAGTCGTCGAGACTGTCTCCTTTTCCCTTTCTCCTTTTCTCCCATTCTCAGCCTTAGTCTCTTTTCTCAACTTCTTTACTCAGCCTCTTTACTAATGACTAATGACCATTCGCTTCCCAGCCCGAGATGTTCTTAATGCCGTAATGATAGTTAGAACGGTTAATTTTAGTCGTCGAGACTGTCTCCTTTTCCCTTTCTCCTTTTCTCCCATTCTCAGCCTCAGTCTCTTTTCTCAACTTCTTTACTCAGCCTCTTTACTAATGACTAATGACCAATGACTAATCTCAGCCTCAGTCTCCTTACTAATGACCAATGACTAATGACCAATGACCAATGACCAATGCCCCTCAAGGTCTGGGTGCTCGGCAGAGCGAATAATAGACACCGTTAGCAGTATCTAACCAGCGAGCGACGATCGTAGCATCATTGATTGTCAGATCATAGGTCTGTTTCAAAATCACCGATTCAATCGTGGTGCGATTGTTGCGTTGGACGGCGTGGATTGATTCAGTATTAACCTGCAAATTCTTGCCGAGATCGAAGCGGGCGTATTCATCGGCGTCCTGCCAGGCACGCACCCAATTGCGGTATCTGGCAACAATACCAATTCCATAGACATAGCCATCTTCTTGGGGAAGATTTTCAATCCAGTCCAGTCGTGTATTCCAGGGCTTGTCACAAGCATTGGGAATGGGCAGATATTCGATTGCTGGCAATGCCAATAAAACGAAATAACCGTCCACGGTTATTGTTGAGTCAATAACGGAAGAGTTACTTTCAACTGCATTTAAAATTGAACCTTCATAGAATTCTTTAAAAGATGGATTCAACAGGCGTATTCGTCCATCAGCCAGTTCCTCGATGTCAAATTGCAGTCGAATGGAAATTTGCTTAGTCATATTTTTATGAGCCAATTGGACGGCGGCGGATTTAGCGCCGGCTTCGTTGGTGAATTTACCCGAATATCCGACTGCCAGACGGACTCCTTCTACTTCGGGCAATTTCTCAAACCAAGAAGGGACACATTCTTGAGCAAACGCCAGAATTTTTAGCCCGAGGACCAGGGCAATAGTAAAAAGGCAAAATTTCATTGAGAAAAAAAGCCCGTCTGGTTAGAGCTAAACGGGCTTTAACGGTTCAATCATTGACCGACGTTTTTAAGTTTTTCGATTTCTCTTTCCAGTTCTTCGAAGCTCATATTGGCTTTGGCTTCATTATAAAGAGCTTTTTGCCGCCGGGCTTCGTTAAGAGTTTCCTCAATCAATGAGTTCAGGTTATACTCGGCGAGAGAATAAGCGTGGTAGTTATTGCCTTCGACCTTCATTTCCCGCTTGACAATCCGGCAACCTTTCAGAACGGTGTTGGCGACCTGTTTGCTAACGGAAGAAGTGAATTCGAGGGCTTCGGCATCTTCTCCCATACCACTTTGTTGCATAAAGTCTTTCATCATGTTGGTGACTCTGAGCTCCACTGTCCGGGCAATAGCGTCGCGAGCGCGAGCATCAGCCGCGTCTTTGGCAAGGGCCATGCTGGACTTAACCGCATCACCGGCTTGATAGATGGCATCTTCAGCTTGAGGCGGATTTAGATACCATTCAGGGATATCATCCATTTTGGCTTTAGGCTGTTTACCGCCACAATTGACCGTGAACAAGGCTACGGAAATTAACAAAACAAATACGAGTAACTTCTTCATACTTTCTCCTTTTGTTACTTTTTGGAATTAATCATTTTTGGGCTGATTGGCGCTTTGTAAAAAAGCGGCAAATTTATTACTTGGAATCTTCAGATTTTGAGCGGCTTTGGAGAGTGCACTATCGGGCGACTGTGAATCGAGTCCTTTAGTATTAATATCCAGTGCGGCAAAAACGTTGCCAGTTTGCTTTTCTATCAAGCGTAATTGTAACTGAGCTTCTACCAAGTGCTGATTGCCAGCCGGCGAGAGAACCTCCTTCTGAGAGATAATAACCAAAGTTGCTTGAACTAGCCAGGGCGCATCCGCTGAACAAGTATAGCCATTGGCGGCGATCAATCGCACTACCTCGTCTTCGATGAATGTCAGGTGTTGGCCGTTTTTCTGAATAACCTCGACCGTAAATTTTAGATCATTAGCAGTCAGGATGTAGTTGATCTGAACTGCGGAGCGAGTCATGGCATCGCGATACTGTTCCGGGATTTTCGATAAATCTAGGGCGATTTTAACCGCCCCGCTTTGGCCGACATTGTCGGTTGGAGTAGCTACGCAATTAAATTCAGCAATTCCGTTCGCGTCAGTTTCGATTTTAGTAATAATTTCACCGCCATCATATCTAGCTATAACAGGAAAACCGGCGACTCCGATGATTTCGCCGTCGCGAACATAGACAACCTGCACTTTAATGGGTGTGGGCAAATTCTGACCGGCGACGGCAATTTGATTATTTCCCGACAGAATTTTTAATTCGATATGCGCTAAAATTTCACGCACTTCCGCAACTATTCCCGGTCCGGTGAACTGGTTGAAATTGGGATACTTGCGACCGGAAAGGGCGGTGTACAATGAACTTTTTGTATAGAAATCCGGGATTGTATTCTGGGCATCAATGAAATTATTCAGCGCGTTTAGAATTCGACCGTCGGCGACCATCTGGCGTGCGCTCGCGATAAGTTGCTCGCTTTTCATCAGGATCTCATCCATCTGGATTTCTAAAGTGGAGAGATACTTTTCCTTATTGAGCACGGCGAGGACGTAGGTTTTGCCCTTGACCTCTTTGACCTCGGTTTCCGCGACAATGGATTTAGTGCGATTGGTAGTTTCGGCTTTTAAGTAATTTTTATCGCCTTCTCTGAATTCGCTCTCGATGGTTTCAAGTTCAGACTCGATACGCACCTGAATCTGCTTAGCGACGTCAGCCCGCGCTAGTTCGATGGCTTCGGCTTTAGTATCTGCCACGGCAACGCCCAGGAAATAGCGGCTGGCGGGATATTTTTTATGCTGATTGGTTTTATACCAATCCGGGACCTGAGCCGATGCCGAGGAAATCGCCAAACCTGCTAAAACTAATATTATTTTAGTCAATGATTGCTTTTGCACGATGGCCTCTTATTCTTCGACGATGTTTAACAAGATTAGCTTGCGGTTCAAACTGACCCGCTCAAGGCGACCCTGGCCTTTATAATTTTGTTTGAAAAAACGATACAAATCGGATGAGGATTGGTAAAGAGCAGGATCACACCATATCAAAACGTCATAGGAATAATCAGCTATTACATTTTCCTTAATCCTTTTGCTAGCCTTTTTCAACAGATCACCAAAAGCGTAAATCATATCTTCTGCTTCAGATTTGGTGAAGGAATCACTGATGTTCAAAATCACTTTATATTGCACTCCTTGCTGAATATCCTCTTTCCAATAAGCCATAATCCGGCTGATGACTTTATCTACGGCATCATTCATAGCTTCTTCGATTAAAACGGCATCCGGCGCGGTTCTTTCCGGACTATAGCCAGTTTCGGTGCCGAGCAAGCGACCAGTCGTAGTTTCATAGGCACGACAACCAACCACACCCTTTTTTACTGTTGATGAACCTAATAGGCGAGATTCGACGGCGACATTATAGGTAATATAAATATCACTACCAATTGAGAGTGCCAGCAGGTAACTGTAATCCTCGCTGGCTCCTTGGAGGGTGTAATGTGCGGAAGTTAATTCCTGGAGCGCCTGCTGTTGTTCGGGTACAATTACCTCGAATTTGCGAGCCGTCAAGTAGGCTTCGATTACTTCCGCACCTTTTTTGAGGTTCGGATTGGTTCTCAAAAGTTCGATTGGTGCTTGTTTACCGTCCGTCTCCGGGATAACCATTATCGTCGGCAAGCCGAGCGCTTCAGTAATAGCGGCAGTCTTGGTAAGAATACCTCTTTCTACCAAATAATCGTGGATTAGGCTTTTGTTGACTTTGAAAGTTTTTTCGATTTTTAAGGTTTTACCGCCGTCAATTTTCAAGCGAGAATGGTAATAATCGGATTCCCAAACGATGAATTGTTTTATGTTGGAGGGCGCGAAAAATTCTTCCTGGATTTTAGCGAATTCAGCTTTTTCGGCATCGGTCTGCAAAAGTGGGTCGGTACCTCCTAATAAGATCAACCAGACGGCGGCTTTACGAGCATCGGCTTCGGCTTCTTTATCCATTTCGGCGGCTTTGCCGCCCTCGGAACTGTAACCGGTGGCACGCACCATTACCTCAGAAGGTGAAGTGCTTTCTAAAATGACAGCCTCGTGCGAACGCGGAAGATTTGATTTCGTCTTTGATTTCTCAGATTTGGCGAAAACTAAACTAGCAATACAAAAAATAGTTAATATTGTTACCGATAATTTTTTCATTTTACTCCTCGTTTAGTTTAGTTACCATTGGCTTGGAACGCTGATGCTGGGTTAAATGATAAAGTCGGCGGCGAATAATGGAAATAAATGCCGAAAGTTGGTGACAAGCTGGAAATAGAGGGCTTGTCAGTATCAGCATAGTTAGCGACATCAATTTCTTCGTCTCCGTATTTAATCGTCCACCAGTCAAATGACGGAAAAGCCTGAAAACCGGCAAAAATGCCGATATTGCTATCAATATTAAGGGCATATTCGAGTGCCAGATTCAGGCGCCCCCCGAGACTATTATTTGAAATCGTAACGTCTTTTTCATTGTACTTATCGGTTAAAAGTAAATGTTGAATGCCAATTAAGGCTTCGCCGTGAATTGCCACCGGCCCAAAATAAAACCGTCGCATATAACCGGTGTAGCCGTAAACCAAGCTAGCCGAATTATTGGCGTCCGGGATTATCCAATCAATAAAAGTATCAGTGCTATATAATTCACTTTTAACTGGCACTACTCCGGCAGTGGCGCCTGCAACCAGAAATGATTGACGTTTGTTAGTTAATGGAGCAATATTGATCTGAAAATCCAGGTCGGCGCCGAAGGCGAAACCGTCATAATCATCAAAAAAGATTAAAAAATCCTCGCTTTCAAAAACACCTTCGTTGATATTCATAAAAAACCCGCGCGGCTTTAAAGCCACGTCAACACCTAACCGGGGATGTTCAACCATTGTCATTCCTTTTACCCAATCTCCCTTTTGAATAGCATAAGCCGCAGAAAGTTGTCGCGGATCTTGACGATTATCGCCAACTTTGCTGACGCGCACAAACCCTGATTCCTTAAAAGTGATTTTATCGCCGCTGTTCTGGATATATTCACCGACAAAGAAAGGGTCGTCTAGTTTAATGCCTTCCGCTGTGCCGAGCGGAAATTTCACGGTGCGCTTTTCGATAGCGGCTATCGGAGCGCTCAGCTTAAACATTTCAATATCGCGGGTCAAAACCTGCAGGTTAATGGCAAAAGTGCTGGCGGCAAGCCGAAAAGCTTCGGATTCAGCATCGCTTTTAGCTTTTTCCGCGGAACCGGAGGCTTCGGTGTGTAGAGTCACGATGCTCTCCAAATACGGATCATCGC
>Ga0208825_1002736_pt1 | contig 11247 bp, 18 predicted proteins | sample AD_UKC113_MetaG_FD_184450 | JGI IMG/M metagenome (GOLD analysis project Ga0208825, IMG submission 184450) | Active sludge microbial communities of municipal wastewater-treating anaerobic digesters from Hong Kong - AD_UKC113_MetaG (SPAdes)... | ecosystem: Engineered > Bioreactor > Anaerobic >...
GGGTGTTGTGTTGTGTGAAAATTTTTCGTACATTTGTTTTTGAAATTAAAAATCATCTGACACATGGCTAAAAGGAAAAATCCTTATATTAATTATCAGGCAAAGCAAACTAAAAAAGCGAAGCCTAAAGGTTACTATCATAAAATTCACTTAAAACTTGCTAAAAGAGTTCATTCTGACTTTAAAAAAATGGGTATTAGGTCCACATGGAATGAATCCCAATCTTTTGCATCTAAAGTTTTATACCAGAAATATAAAAACGTTTTTATCTCAAAAATTGATTTAAAAGAAGTTGATTTGCAAATTAGTCAGCGAATACCTGGTGTAGTAAGTAAAAGTAATATTCCTATTAAAGAAATTGTAGAGGAATGCGGATCCGTTTTTAGAGTTCCAGCTAATGACTTATTACAAATTGAATGGTATGATATAGGAAATGCTTTAATTGTTATTCCTACCGATGTTAAAATAAGAATTAGCGGTGGTGTATATGGATCAACATCTATTGGCAAAAGAGAAGAATTTGATTATCATAATTCCGGTATTTCATCAATAGTAAATAATATTCGCAATGCAGTAAATAATGAATCTGGTAGCGACTATATATGGAATGGTATAGCGAAGTTGGTTCCAGATAGAAAAGACGATGGTAATAATTGTAATTACTTTATAGACTTTGTTTTAGAAATAAATGGAGAATCTATTTTTGTAGGTGAAAAAGAAATTGAACAAAAAGAAGTTTTTGGTCTTACCGAAGAAGAAATTAAAACCAGAAAGTTATCTAAGAAACAGGCGGAAAAAGAATCTAAAATAAGACGTGATGAAGCTAAAAAGAAAGCGGCTGAAGCTAGATTAGAAAATGAAAAGATAGAGGCAGCAAAGAAACGAAAACGTGCAGTTGGACCACCAAAAGAAGAAAAGTCAACGGTAGTATTTAATTTAGATGAAGCTTTAAATAGACTTACAAAAGAATATGATAGAGGAATTTGGACTGTTAAAGAATATAAAAAAGAGCGAAGTAGATTGATAAACTTAGCTGAAAAACTATCAAAATAATTTCAAAAACTAACACAATGCAAGAAATTAATTTTAGAAAACAACGTTTCGGATCTCCAGAAAGATTCATCAATAGATTAAAATCAAAAAATTATTCTTTTTCTGTTCGGCTTGGTTCCGAATGCACTGAAATAGTTTTCGGTGATACTCTATTTACTTTTACTTCAAGCAATAATTTCCCTAGAGAAAAATTATTTCTATTCCTTCATGTCAAACGTGATGTTAAAAAATGGCTCTCTGGGAAATCTTCTATTGAAATGCCTGTTGAATATCAAGTGACGAAATATAATCCAAATTACCCACATAATGAATCCATTGGAGTTGATTTAAATCATGCATATTGGAGAATTGCGTTTTTAAAAGGAATAATTTCTGAAAAAACATATAATTATGGTTTAACAGAAGATAACAAAGAAACTAAAGGAAATATTAAAGCTCTACGACTTGCTACATTATCAATACTTGGTAGAGAGAAAGTTTTTGAAGTTTACGAAGAAGGACAAAAAATTTCTACATTTATTACACAAAAAGAAGATCCTTTACAAAAAGCAGTTTTTAAATATATTCGTTTAGTTTGTTATGATATGATGAATAATGTTGCTAAAAAATTAGGAAATGACTTTGATTGTTGGAAAACCGACTGCATTTATTTTTATGATACATTAGAAAACAGAAAAAAAGTAATTGATTATTTCGATAAAAAACAAATGCCTTATAAAATTTTAGATTATTTCTCAAATGATTTATAATTATATTTTAAAATAATTAAAAAATAATTAGTATTTTTGAACTTAAAAACTAACACATGGCTTTAAAAAATATTTTTCAAGAACTTGAATTTTTAGAAATTCCGTTTTCTGTTATCCAATCCGGATCAAAATTAAGAAATACTTTACAACAAATATCATCCGAATATCACATTATAACGTGTACTTCTTTTTTAAAAAAAATTGGTAAATTTAATTTTACTATATGCCCCTTTTATAAAAAAGAGTTAATTATAGAAAGAAAACTTTCTGAAAAAGAAGTTATTTTATTTAAAAAATATTTAGAAGAAAAAGAAATGATTTTGGTAGTTAGTGATGCGACTGGAAAGGTTTATGAGTTAAAAAACAATTCTTTTTTATCTTTTTTCAACAAAAAAACAAATTATAATTATTTATCAAAATAAATGTATTATATTTGTTTTTAAAAATAAATATAATTAATTATGAACAGCGAAGATGTAAGTTTAAAACTATTGAAGTTTACTAAATTAGAAAGCTATTTTGATTTTAAAATTTATCATTTTATAGAAGATGATATTCCTTTTTGTATTCTTTCTTCTACAAATGAAACTATTAGCAGATTCGATTATTATGGATTTGGGGTTATTGATAGTGTTAACAATTATTATTGGTTTTTTAATGGAAATAAAGTAGCTAAAGATAGAAATAAAGCAAAAGAAATTTATATCTCATTGCTTGATTATTGTAAAGAAAATAATTTAGGAACACCATTTGCATTTAAACAGTGTGTAATAAAAAAAGGAGTGGTTACTCACTCCTTTAATTAAAAAACACAAAATGTTCACAAATCAACAACTAACACAATTGTTATTACAAATGTAGTTTTAATAATTAATTTAAATCAATTATTAGTTGAATATAGATGATTTTTTTACTCAACATAAAATTATTTACTAATGTTTCGGGTGTTATCCAGAAAATGGTGGGTAACGTTTGAGTGCTTTGCGAGGTTTTTCGGAATGAGAAACGCAAGCCTTTCAGATTAACACAAAAGATTACAAGTACAAAACAAACATTAATATTAACTTAAAGCCGAAAATCATCGCAAAACACTTGTTAGCAAATCGGCTTTTTATACTCAAAAAAAATGAATGTAAAAGAACTTATTTCAATTTTAAAAAAATTACCAAGTGATGCAGAAGTTTTTACCGAAACAAACAATCACACCGACAATAATGGAATTAGATATATCACTTTATTAGAAGAAAGTGGTGATAATTTAGTTTTTTTAGCAAACACATCGAAAGCATACACTAATGATGTTAATATGGATTCAAAAATATTGCAAAAATATTCTTGGTTAGATGATTTTCAAAATCCAGTTACGTCATAAGCTGTTTGCTAACGTTTGAGTGCTTTGCGAGGTTTTTCGGAACGGAACAAAACCAAGCATCGGATTAAAACAAAAGATTACAAGTACAAAAACAAACATTAATATTAACCTAAAGCCGAAAATTTCAAAAGAATAGTTGCAGACGATTCGCAAACATTAGACAATCAGATTGATTTGTTTGATTTATTAGAAGAAGAAAGCTGTGATATTTATGCAGAATGTGGTTCTTAAACTTAAACATAACATTTGCCGTTAACGTGCGAGTGACGGCTTGGCGAAGCCGCGACAAAGCGAACCGAGTATTTTCCGCTAGGAAAATGAGACTTCGTGACAACAAAATTTAATTATTAATCAAAACCAGCGGTTGCGCCAAACCGCGGTTATAAGCAGTCATTATGAAACCTGAAATCAAATTAAAAGTAGTAGCTGAAGAAATCAAAGAAATTTTGCGAAAACATGATGTTGCCGCAGCTGTTGTTCTTCACACACCCGGACACGGTGAATATTTTATTCACTTAAATACAAGTTATTCTTGCGCATACTATTACGATGAAGAATTTATAAGGTTTCGAGCAAAACTGGAAGATTTTAATTCTGTTGAAGAAAGAAATCAAAAGCAATCAGATACAGCCAATATGCTACACATTTTGACTGAATGCACTGGTTTCAATTTTTTGGCTTTAGAACCTCTTACGAAAAAGATAGATGAAGTAGTACAAGCAAAACATTTTTAACGCAATCTTGGTCGATTGCTTATAACGTTCGAGTGCTTGTGTTCAGTAGCGAAAATTTAAGACTGAACATTGCAAGTACAAAACTAGATTAAGGTTATCATAGTTTTTTTTCCGCAGGAAAAAACAACCAAAGCTATTGACACAAACACTTGTTAATAGCTGGTTTTTTTAAAATTTAAAACGTATGAAAAAAATAATTTTAGTAGGATGTGATAGTGTGGGTTTAGGTTTAGCAATGCACTCAATTAGTTCAGTTGTTAAGCAACAAATCGAAGTTGCTATAATTGAAAATAAAAAGCAACTTGAAGAAATTAGAAATGTGGCTTTTGAACCAGAACCAATTATGATTTCAAATAATAGATTGGAATGGACTGAACCAAAAATTTACAATGATATTCCTCGAAATAAATTCTTTGATAAACCTAGAAACAATTTCAAGAAACGATAAACGTCTAGTTAGGTAAACTAGCTATTAACGTATCGAAGCTTCATTTCAGTTGCGTGATTCAACACAAAAGTAAACAAATATTAACTAAACAATAAATAAAGATGAAAAAATCGGATAAATCCCAAGCGGAGCAATTGAATGAAACTGCTGTTAGCAGTGGTGCTTTATTAAAGGCACTCGGAATGTATTTACCCTATAAAATTAAGGCTTATTTTAAAGAAGTAAACGACAGATATTGTAGAAAATATGTTATTGGAAGTGTTCATTCAGTTTATGATGACGGTTCAATTACTTGCTATGATACCGTAAATTCAAGTCCTGACAAGTTCAAATTGATTTTAGTTCCATTAGATGAATTTTATGATATTAATTGTAAAGCAGTTTGCGAATTAGGATTAGATTTAACTACTCAAATGACTTTAGTAGATTTATGTTTGGGTAAAATTCACTATACAGGATTACGATATTCAGATATGAAAGAATTTTTAAGAAGTCATATTGATATTTTCGGATTAATCGAAAAAGGATATGCGGTTTCGTTGCACGATGTTGTGTAGCATCACTGCTAACGTTAAAGCATTGTAGTCAGTTGCAAAGATTAATAACAAAACTTAAAAATAAAGACTAATGATAAAAGCAGGTAACACACAAAAACGATGTTTCGTGGCTTGTGATGAACAAACAAAAAAAGACGGAAGATGTAGTTGCCTTTCAAATACACACCAATCCCTGCAATTGCTACAAACTGATGTTAGTGGTAGTCCTTTTAATAATTATAAAAAGGAAGAAAAAGACAACAGAAAAGCACCTATAAAAAGAGGTTGCCCCAATAAAGAGTGTTTTTGCTCTGGAAGATGTAATGAAATAATAGGATGGAGAGATAAGCTGCCTAACGAGTTCTAGGATTACCACTAACGTTTGCGTGTATGGGAAGTGGCGTAAAAACACACCCGAATTATTGAATTATTACTAATTTTAAAAATAAAAAAATATGTTTAAATTAAGCCTTAAAAGCCATTTACTATACACGTTGTTAGTGGCTGTTTTATTTGTCGGATGCAAAAAAAGTTCTGATAAATGTTTGGAAAATGTAAAAGATGCATTTCCAAATAGTAAAATTTACCAACTAAAAGGAGATAGTTTTACGTTTATAATTGTAGATACATTAGGAGTAAAAAAAGTAATTTGCACTAATACTTTTGATTGTGATATTAGCGGTGTTCGTATCGCTCACGAGAAATAGCCACTAACGTATGGTGCTATGAGCAGTAGCGGATTACGAGTGATAAACTTTCAAATTACAACAAATGATAGAACGAGATACAGAACTTCAAATAACCAGCGAACCCGCTATTGCTTATAGCACGTGTTACCAGCAGCCTTTTATTTCTCTTTTCAATGAAGATTGTCGAGAAACTTTAAAAAGGGTTGAAACTGGAAGTATTGATTTGCTTTTACAAGATACTCCATTTGGTTGCACTCAAAATGAATGGGATATAAAACCAAATTTTGCTGAAATGTGGGCAGAATGGGAAAGAGTTACAAAGGATAACGGAGCAATGATATTTTTTGGAACACAACCCTTTGCAAGTGAATTAATTTTAAGCCGAACAGGATTGTTTAGATATGATTTGATTTGGTACAAGGCACTTGGAACAGGACATTTAAACGCCAATAAAATGCCAATGCGAAACCACGAACACATATTAGTCTTTTATCGCTCTTTACCTACTTATAACCCACAAATGAAAGTTGGTAAAATGAGAATGAAGGGAAGTGCAAAAGGCAATACAACTACCAATTATGGTAATTTTAATGGAAAAACAAGTGTAAATGACCAATACCACCCACAAAGCGTAATTGATTTTACAAATGGTGATAGAACAAAAGAGAATGACCACCCAACGCAAAAACCAATTGATTTGATTAGATATTTGATATTGACCTATTCAAACAAGGGAGATACTGTTTTTGATGGTTATTCTGGAAGCGGAACAACGGCAGCAGCTTGTTTAACTGAAGGTCGTAAATTTATCGGGGCTGAATTAAATAAAGAGTATTTCGATAAATCAGTTTCAAGACTTAAAAATGTACCTACGCAGCTTTTTTAAGGTTGCTGGTAACGTTGAAGCATTGCCGAAGTTGGGGATTTTGAAATACAAATGTTCAATTTAGCAATGAAGTTTAATAGTAGTACAAAAGTTCAATTAATCACGTCTGCCCCAATTTTTGCAATGCAATGTTAGCAGTAGCCTTTTTGGTCAGCGTACAAAACAAATAAAGATGACAAATAAAAAATTGCTTGAAATATTAACGCTTGTAAATAGTTTTACAAGTAGTAGATGGAACGATGTAAGAAAAATTGTAGAACTTATGTCGTCCATTGAAGTAAAAGAAAAAAAGTGGAACGAAAAATATAAACAAGATAATCCAGAATGGTATCCATTAGATTTATCAAAAATAGAAACTTGGAGTACATACGATGGTGAATGTATTGCCCTCGTTTTTAGCAATGAAAATAATAAACTTGTTTGTAATGTAAGTATTTACGATGGTGATAATATGAATGGTTACAGAAGAAATTTAAGATTTACTGCAACATTGATAATGCCTAATAGTTTTATAAAAGAAATTAAGCAAAAAATACTTTATGCACTTGACAGACTTGCAGAAGAATCATACGAGGATGATTTAGAAACTCAAAAGAAACTTTGGATGTCAAACTTTAAATCTCAAATTTTAGGAGGGTCTGCATAAGGTTACTGCTAACGTTAAAGCATTGTAGTCAGTTGTGGTTAGACCTGCACAATGTTTCGATTTAAGACTAAAACTAACCAAGTAAAAACAAATTATTAATCAAGCCTATTACCACAATTGCTACAATGCAGTGTTATGGTAAGTGCTTTTAAAACTAAATTAAAATGACAGAATTAAAAAGAATTATCAAAACATTAAAAGAAGAAACGGCTTTTTCATTTGCTGAAAAGAAATTGAAAATCCTTAAAGGTCAAAAAGATTATTCAGAAATGATGAAACAATGTTATAGCGGTAAAGACAATCCGAAGATTGAAGAATGTGAAGAAAACGCAATAAGAACATTTGTTTCTGAATATGCCAAAATGTGTGAAATTTATGCAGGTTGGTTAAAAAACGGTAAAGTTTTTATTTTAGACAAAAGAGATAAACTTATTCTTGCATTATACAAAGTAGATGATATTTCTCATTCTGCAATTGCAAATTATAATCCTTTTAATGTAGATTGTATTGAACAATCAGTTTCAAACAATCAGTTCTTTAAAGAATTAGAAAGTCGTTTTGAAATTTCAGCAGATGAAGAAATGTTAATTAAAGAGTGTGATGAATTGGTAAAAACTACTGTTGGAAGAGTTATTTCATAGCATTTACCATAACGTTACTCAGCTTGTTGCAGTTGCAAAAATTTAACACTTAAAATAAAAAAAATATGGATTCTAAAAAATTCTTAGACACCTATTTAGGTGGAAATAAAAATGTTTCTACTTTAACTTATGAAGCCTTAGCAGAAATGCTTACTGACTATGCAAAAGCCTTGCAATTGCAACAAACTGGTGTTAAGCAATCGGTTTGCAAACACGAATTTATTTCTTCTGTTGCTTATAAAGGAGCTAAGATTTGCACAAAATGTAATAAGTATCAGTAAAAAACTGTTGCTTAACGTTAAAGCATTGGTGTCTGTTTGGGCATCAAGGCACAAAAGTTCAGATTAATAACTAAAAGTAAAATATATGCAAACAGTTGAAACAACAACGTTAAGCCCAAATAGCACCAATGCAGTGTTACCTGCTGTGCTTATTTGTGATTGCAACTCCACCGAACATCAGATTGTCGTTACCTATGATGATGAAGATAATGTCGCTTATTGCCATATTCATTTAGTCCATCATGGATTTTGGCGTAGGGTTAAAGCTGGAATTAAATACATATTTGGTTACAAATGCCGATTTGGGCAGTGGGATGAATTTATTATGAAGCCTGAATATGCCGATAAACTTCGTGAATTGTCGGAGTTGCTGTCACAGCATAGCAGGTAACGTTTCGCGGCTTCAAGAAGTGGCGAACTTCGTAACCGCTTAATTTTCCACTAAGATAAAAAAACTTGCGAAAGAAAAATGTGAATTTACCACATTTTTCGCCATTTCTTGAAACCGCTGTTGTATGCTGTTTTTTTTCAAATTTATTTATTGTCTATTGTTTTTTGAATATAAAAAATAACTAAATTTGCATAAAAAATACAAATTTATATGATTTTAGAATTTTCAGTTAAAAATTTTAGATCAATTAATTCGATTGAAACTTTAAGTTTTTCTACTTCTGCTTTGAAGAGTTCTAAAGACAATGAGTTTATAGATGTAAACAATATTGTTCTGGTTAATAATGAAAGTCTTTTTAAAACAATCGGGATTTATGGACCTAACGCTAGCGGGAAAAGTAACATTATAAAAGCATTTGATGCATTTGTAAAAGTTCTTGTTAGCCAGCCGACATCAGTTTCTAATTTATATGATTTAACACAGCCATTTTTGTATCAAGAAAATCCAGAAAATACTGAATCTTTTTTTCAAATAGTTGTTCTTATTGATGGAGTGAAATACAGATATGGTTTGACGGTTTGTAAAAACTTAAATGATAATGAAATTTCTCCAGATAGAAGTGGCGAGATTGTTACTAATGAATGGTTGTATTCGGAAAAGAAAGGTAAAAGCACATTACTTTTTTTAAGAAATGGTCAAAAGTTGGAAAAAAACAACTTACAAAATAAAAGTAAAATACCAACAAATATTCCTTTTAAACACACTCTTTTTATAAATCATGCAGCTGCATTTGATACTACAAATGATTGTTATTCTATAACAAGTTATTTGAGAGGTTTTGTCGTTTCTAACTTTGATTTGAATCATGAAAAATTCAGATGGATGTCAGTTAATTTTTTTAATGATGAAGATAACAAGAAAAAGTTTTTATATTTATTAGATGCGTTTAATCTCAAGTATGACGATATTTTATTAGAGGACAATCCAAGTGAATATGGTATAAAAAAAGTTTTTCCTCAAGATAAAATTATATTTAAAAAAAGTTTTTATTTGGATGATAAAGAGGTTTATAGGACTTTAAATTTAAAAAACACTGAATCAGCTGGAACTCAAAAAATGTTTGATTTGACAGGTCTACTATTGAGAGCTTTTGCTTTAAATAGATCAGCTTTAATAATTTTAGATGAGATTGATAGTAATTTTCATCCTTCATTATTAATAAAATTAATAGAGCTTTTTAATAACAGTAAAATAAACACTAGTAATTCTCAGTTATTATTTACAAGTCATGACACTAATTTAATGTCACCTTCCATAATGAGACGTGATCAATTTTATTTTACGGAAAAAAAAGAAGATTATTCTACTAGATTGTATTCTTTAGCTCAATTGAGAGGAATAAGAAATGATGCTGATTTTGCAAAACAATATTTAGCGGGTTATTATGGTGCCTTACCATATTTAAAAAATATTTGTGAAACAGAAATTAATGACGATAATGAATAATCCTTGGGAGTTAAAAACAAGTGATGTTAGGGAAATAGATAATCTTCATACATTTCTTATTTTTTGTGAAGACGAGACAAGTGAATATGAATATTTTAAGTTTTTTGAAACAGAAAAAATAAAAATTAATATTTTTCAAAATCAAAAGAATTCTATAGAAAATGTTATTAAAGCCATAACTTATTGTAAAAATAATGGTATAATTGATTGTGATAATAATGTAATTGAAGGTTTTGAAATATGGTGTGTATATGACAGAGATACATTTATCGAGGATCCTAATTTTGAAGAGACTAAAACAAAGTTTAATATTGCTAGTTTAACTGCAGAATTACATAAGATTAATTTAGCTTGGAGTAATGATTCTTTTGAATTATGGATATTATTACATCTTAAAGAAGTTGTGGATGATATTGATAATTATTTGCATAGAGATAATTATTATGAATTTTTGGAAGAATATTTTAAGAATAAAGAAAATAAAAACGAAAGATTAGAATTAATTTTATCTCACTCTACTTTTTCTTATAAACGTGATATGAAAAAGAGAAGGAATTTCATTGAAGTGGTGAGAAGTGAAATATTGCCTTTTACAAATGTAGCCATAGAAAGAAGTAAATTTTTAGTTTCAATGCATTCTCACAAAGAAGATCTAACAAATTGGTGTCCATGTACTCTTATTCATAATTTAGTAGAAAGATTATTAATCACTGGTGATAAGGATATTCCGGACCCAAAATAGCATACAACGTTAAGGTGCTTTGCGATGTGGCGGTTTCAAGGCACTACACTTTCAATTTACAACTAATGTTTAATCAAGGCACTAACGCTGAATTTTGCACTTTACCCGCCATATTGCAAAACACGTGTTATAGCCAGTTATTCTTAATCAAATGGAAATAATCGTTTTAGGTGAAAAAATAGATACCAAAGAAATTACAGCTATCTGGGAAATAGAAAAGGAAAAGAAAATGTTTCTAAATCGTGAAGCTGGTTTTGTTATCAAGTTTATGGATGGCTCAACTAAGGTTTTTAAAGAAAATATTCCTTATGAAAGCTATGCAAGTGAGATAGCTTACAAAAAAGAAAAGTGGGCAAAACTTCAGAAAGAAGTCACAGAAAAGTGGCAGAAAGACAAACACGATTTGCAGGAGTTTGGCTTTGATGTAAAGGTCAGTTTATAATTGGCTATAACGGTTCGCAGGTATGCTCAGTTGGGCATTAAGAAGTATAAATTTTCAAACTTAAAATAAATTACAAATGGAAAACGAAACATCAATCCAAAACGAAACCGCCCAATTGGGCATACCTGTTG
>Ga0208825_1002739_pt1 | contig 11242 bp, 7 predicted proteins | sample AD_UKC113_MetaG_FD_184450 | JGI IMG/M metagenome (GOLD analysis project Ga0208825, IMG submission 184450) | Active sludge microbial communities of municipal wastewater-treating anaerobic digesters from Hong Kong - AD_UKC113_MetaG (SPAdes)... | ecosystem: Engineered > Bioreactor > Anaerobic >...
CATTAATATCATTCATAATAATCATCTCCTTGTTTTCTTGTTCCTTTTTTCGATTTTATTTTTCCTTTTTATTATATCTTTTCATCAACTTTCTTTATTTGTTCCTAACTGAAACTTCAATATCTTAATTAAGTATATTATAATAAACACAAACACACGTAAATATCATTATCAACACAACTTAAACCGTTAATTACATATAAAATATATACATAGAAAAACACCTCCTGTTATTATAATCAAAAATCAATGTCATTACAATAAAACATTACCATAAAATTAATCAATTAAATCTTTGTCTTAGTCTTATTATTTTTAATCTGTTTTTTCAATCATTTCGTTTTATGATATTATAATCCCCGTATCTTTAAATTTCATCGTATTAAAATCAACATCAAGAACAACTCTATAACCCGATTTTCCATGTCTATTTTTACCGATGTTTATTTTAATTTTTTTATCGTCATCTTCAAATGGTTCAAGTATTAATACACCGTCCTATTCCTATAACTTTCCAAACGATTCAGAAACATTATCAAGTTCGATTTGTTGTGAACGATATTATTGCCTGTGTACCTGTGACGGTGTAATAACAACAACATTCATTTCTTGTTACAATTGTTTTTATATTCTTTACAACATTATTAGTCTAACTCTTTCATTTTCTTATTTTTATTTTAGTAAATCCAAATAATCTATAATTATTACGTCAACTGTATTTGAATTTTGGTTTGTCTATTATGATTATTACAACATTTGATTTTTAACTAATACAGACTGTTGAATATTTTTTATAGAGATAGATTGTTATGGAAAATAATCAATCATTAAAGTACCAGTTTTAGGATTATTAAAAAATTCTGAACAACTTTTCTAAACAGTTTCTTAGTTTGTATGAAATGTTTCAAGTGATACACCTGAAATGTTTTAAAATAATCTTAATTTTGTTTCTTCTATTGTATTTTCTAATGTTATATATAATACATTATAACCTTCTTGTAACATATTTTTAGTCAATTATAAAGAAAATTATGACTTTCCACCACCAGTTTTTCCAAGTATGAAATATAATCTACCACGTTGAAATCCACCGTTAAACATCATATCAATTGAATTAAACCCTGTTGATATATAAGACTAAGACTTCTATGTTTATGATTCTAATATTTCTTGTTATTGTTCTTTTATTGTGTTTTGATTTATAATTGTTGTTTTTTACGATAAATGTAACTGACTTTCTATATATTCAGATACCATTTAATCAACTATATTATGTATACTTTGTATCTTTTCGTACGATGTTATTTACTTTGATGTTAACTGTATACTTTTCGTATTTATATTCTTAAAATAGTATACTGAATTTATTTCTTGTAAATACCGTTTTAAGAAATTTATTGTTTACGTGTTGATAAATCTTAGAATGTAATTATCATCAACCTTTTTTTATTGTATATCTTATTCAATTTAGTTTTTTAAATTAATTAGATTGTTTTATAAAACTCTAATCTGTACATCTTTTTCTTGTGATAATACATCTAAGAATTGTTCAGGATATTTTATTTAAACATACAATTACAAATTGAGTTAATAATATCCATCATATGAACCTTTATTATCTTCAACGATTTGTTTTATCTATTCTTGATTCTCTTGTTATAGACTTAGTGTTTACAATAATTCTTGTATATTTTTCATCGTTGAATATGATATTGGTGTATCATTTACTAATTATCTATTTTACAACGTGTTTTACATAACTATTTATTGTAATACGTTTTCAACCATAGTATACCACCTTCACTCATTTAATCAATAGTTTGGATAATCAAATCTAAATAGTAAAGTATTTTTCTTATGACTTCTTACAAAATTGATTAAGTCAATTTGTGTTTATATTTTATCATCATATTCAAACTCGTATAGTGAATTACTCATTTTTAATTATTTTTTATCATATTTATTATAAAGTGAATTTATAATATACTTTACTTTCCTAAAGTTCTTTGTAGAAGGTGTATAATAAATATATAAATTACTGTTGTATATTTCTATACCTTATTGATGAACAAATTGTTTTATATCTTTGTATAGATTAGTCAAATTTATCATTTAATCTAAACATTTAAATAAATTATACATATATTCTTTTTATATTTTTCTGTTTATTTGTTTGACTAATTGTTCAATGTTTTATTCTGTACTTTCTCTATTCAATAAATTCCGTACTTATATTTGTGAATAGTTTCTTTTTATAAGATATCTAACGTATTTATAAATATCTTTAACATAATTACCTGTTATTGCTATATTTAATTATAATTCTTTATATACATTATCATTAGCATACTAAGTTACTCCATATGTTAAACAGTTTTGTACAGTGAATGTTGGAATTTCTACAGTAGTTAACTATTCATTGTCAATCATAAATGTAATTGTGGTATTAACGTGTAACATTTTTTCATATGAATATACTCTGCCGGAACGTCCATCCAGTGTTTGTGTTATTGTTGTTATTATTTTTATATACTACGATTATGTCTTATCGATTATAACATCACCACTAATTTTAATGTATCCACTTTTCAATAACATTTCATTCATCTGTTGATAAGATACGTTAAATACAGTACCACTAAAATAATGTTGAATTATAGGTAAATGATCATACAATAATGGTTTGTCATAATTGTTTTTTACCAACTACAATTATATTTATATATTCTCTGACTCAATATCGTTTTACACGAAAAATAATGTATCCAAGTTTACGTGTGTTCTATCGGTTGTATTAAACAAGATAGGTAATAGATTAACATTCGGTACTATACCTGATTTTCTAAACATACTAATCCCTCCTTTTGGATTAAGTTATAGAATATTTTAAACATACAAATCGTTATACTCTGAATACAACATTTTGTAATATTACATTTCAGTTTAATATATTAATATTAGTTATTATTAATTATTATTTTGAAAAAATTACTTCCGCTATCGGAAGTTACTTCTGATATCGGAAGTAAATTATCAAATATTTATTTTTTTATTTTTTTCTTAATATTAAATATTTTTGGATATATGGAAAGTTACATATCTTATTCTACCATACTTTTTGAAATAGTCAAGTATATTAATATCTGTTTTATCATTTTCGTTTCTAAATATATACATAGAATCTGAACGTTCTGAATATTTTATGCCCAATAAATTATATTCTAATTTAACCATATCTTTTACAGGTCTTAGAGAATCAACACTACTTCCATTTGGATATATTGTAACTTCTATTTCTTGTTTCATATCTGTTTTTCTGTTTTTTCTATTAGACTTGAATATTATGTCATCTAAATCAAATATTTTAGAAATCATATTGTTAATTGTTTCAAAAAATGGTCTTAGTTTATTTGATAATTCGTGTTCATCCGTATTTGAAAACTCAATATTATTATTTCTAATAATATCTTTTATCATATAGAACAATGAACGATTAGAAACAACCCTTGACTTCCATGTAATGTTTTTATTATCTACGGTTGTATTATAAAATATAGTATTAATTAAATTTCCAAATGAATATGTTTTCTCATTATATGTTATCTTACCTTGAGTTAAATACACAAAATTTTGATATATATTTTTTTGATATTTTGGATCAATCTGATTTATTGTTCTATATATTAAACTCAAAGAAATTTTTATATTATTTATCATAAATGAATAATCAACTGATGTTTCATCATCTTTTGTTATATGTTTGTCTATTTCTACATCAGAATTATATAACCTGATTTTTTCTAAAAGTGTCTCATATATAGTATCTTCAATATCGGTATTTAACATAATATTTAAAATGTTATATAAATTGTCTACTGTATTATCATTTTCATTATTAGAGACTCTGTATGACGAACTTTTCATTATCTCTATTGACAACGGTGTATAAAAAACATTCATGAAATTTAATTTACTTTTGTCATATACCTCATTTTCATTTTCTACCGTTTTAATTATCATACTAATCCCTCCTTATTGATATTGGTATTCTTTTTTGGCCGTCCACGTTTTTTCCCTTCTATATTCTCTATATTCGTGTTATTATTACTTACTTTTTCTTTTTTCTTTTTGTTATTATTTTTATTGTCATCTATATCTACATTTTTTGTTTTTATAATATATTTATAATTAATTATTTTCGTTGTACCCATGTCTAAATCTTCATCTATTGTTTTTGTAATACGAACCATTAACGAATTACTATTTATTTTATTTATTAGATTATCTATTTGTTGGATAAAAGACTTGTATTCATTATAAGAATACACGTCCGATTTACTTTTATCTAAGTATGAAAATAATTCTTTAATATGTTCCATTTCATCAACACTTAATTTGTAGGTTTCAATCAGGTCTTTGAACAAAACATCATTATTTATTGGATATATAATACCACATGTAACACGTGTTTCTGAATCTATGAATGTATCCTGTTTTGACACAAATTTAAACCACAATTCTTTTTTTCTTTGTGTTTGTATCTGTGGTTGTATTTGTTCTTGTTCTTGTGTTTTTACTATTTCTTTTTTTTCCTTTTTCACTTTTGTTGTTACAATTCTTCTTTCTTTCTTATTCTTACTTCCTTTAGGTCTACCCCTTTTACCCATATTAATAATCACCACCTTTTTGTGATATGATTTATTTCCATATCTATTATACTACATATTATTATTTTGTCAATATGTAATTTTGAATAATTTAAAATAAAAGGGGGTATTTAACCCCCTTATATTATAATATAACAATGTAATATGTTTTTTTGATCTATTTTAATATTATATTTTTTGAAATTATCATAATGTAATTTAAATATTTCCATCTGTTTTTCTTAATATGATTGTCATAAAGTATAACATTTATTTTTATTCAGGTAAAGTTAGATCAAATTCAAACATATTTTCTTTATTACTTTATTGTCTAAATACAATTTTAATTTATTGTTCTTTATTATCACCTCCGTTATTTAACATAATATCTGTAATATATGTATTTGTATTTTGGTCTTGTGATGATATATTTACATATTGAAATGAATATCTTTCTTTCAATTCGAATTATATATCTCTTAATTAGAATAAAAATATTTAAAAGTCTTGTTTATACATCTAAGATATAAATTGTGGATTTTCATCGAATTTATAAGGTGTCTGTGTTTTAAAACCTTCCATCCTATAAAAATATCCATCATTCACAAAGTTTATTTTCAATAATGGACGTACAAATGGTACTTTAAAATACAATTTGTTACTGTTACTGGTATTATTACTCTTTTGTTAATATTTGTTTTTATTATAATTCTGATTTTGTCTATTATATTGATTGTATTGTGGTGGTTATTCTTCATCAACATCATTTTCATTGTTTTGTCTGTTATTATAATTGTTATAATTATTTTGTGGTTTTCTGTAGTTATTGTATCCACCGTAATTTTACATTATATCACTTCCTTTCTACTTTTTTCAATCAAACATCAGTTTTTAATTTAAATATAATCATCATCAGTTACTCCAACTTCCTTCAAATAATTATGAATATCATATCCGTTTAATTAATTAAGTCTTAATTCAAGAATCAGTCTCTGTACAAATTTTTTGAGAAATGACTTCTATTGATTTGATTCATCTTGTTTTAATTCATTTATCAAATCTGATATTTTTTTCTGTTAACCATCATAAGTTATTTTTCGTTTCTAAACATCAAACACCACATCATCGATATTCCTAATATCTGACCATCTTAACATATTAACTACCCCTCCTCTTAAATAATCAATAACCATTTTATTGACGATTAAAGTTTTCATCTTATTTTTCAAAGAAATAATCGTGTACTTGTTTTTCTAAACACAAAGATTTCTATTGTTACCATATATACTTTAACATCAAACTACACATCTAAATTATTTCTGTGTATTGTTCATCTGTTAAATTCTTTTAAGTTTTCCAATACTTCCAAGATTATGAAATATTTCTTAATATATTGTTTAAATATTTCAACATTCTTTCTTTGAATACTAATAAATCTTCTTTATATTCAAAAGTTTGTTCACTTTCTATTTTCTGAAGTTCATCAAATGGTAAAAGTTTTTTAATTCTTGTAAATACTTTAGGTTTTTATTCTACAATTGAATTATAAGTACCATCATAGAGATTGTAATATTTTAATGTTTATAAAATTTATGTTTGTACTACAAAGTGTACAACATCAACTGATTCTATCATTTATTCATATCTATTCTTGTTATCTTGATCTTGAATACTAATGTTTTCAAATTATTCAACCATTTCAAACAATTCGTCATAAATTTACAACACCTGAATTGATAACATGTAATCAATCAAAGAATCCTTATGTTTTTCAACCAAATTTCGTTTATTTATTATTTCCAAAAATAAATCGTACTGTGTATTTACTATGTCTTCTTAACTTTTCATCATCTCATCACTCCTCCCACTTCTTACATACTTTTTGACACATTTTTAGATTGTTTTAAACCATTTGAAGTACTTAATGTTTCTTCTTCAATTTCTAATACACTTAATTGTTTTTTCAATATATTAGAACTAAATACATCCGAATTAACATATATGTATTCACCTAATATTTTATAATGGTGTATATTTTTTTCTAAATTTGTTAAAAATTTTACTAATTCCGAACTTAATAAATTCATATTGTTATTATGTTTTACAACATATATCAACATATTATTATCTATCAAAAATATTATATCATAATTACTCATTGTAACTTTACATGTTTCCATCTTAAAAACGTTATCTATAACTTCTAATGTATCATATGGTATTGGTACATTAAAACTAAAATTAATATAATTTGTAACAGAATTTGTAATTAAATTCAATATATCTTGTTTACATAGTGATACATCATCGTTAAAGTCAATTCTTTTAATAACAATAGTATCAGTATCATCAGTATTATCACAACCGTAAAAATTTTTTAATACAAAATCTGTTACTTTCTTTGTTACTGTTACTTTTGAAAAAGACTTCATCATACGTATTACCTCCTTTAGTTTTAGTAGTTTAGTTTTTTTTGTTACTTTCTGGTGGAGGTGAGGGGACTCGAACCCCCAACTTATGGATTTAAAGTCCACCACTCTCCCAGTTGAGTTACACCCCCACTGTATTAACTTTTCATCAACTTTTCTTGTTACTTTCTGGTGGAGGTGAGGGGACTCGAACCCCCAACTTATGGATTTAAAGTCCACCACTCTCCCAGTTGAGTTACACCCCCACTGTATTAACTTTTCATCAACTTTTTTTTGTTACTTTCTGGTGGAAGGGGTAGGAGTCGAACCTACTACCGAGATAACCTTTTATTATCTCACCTCTCCGAGAGGATTTGTACCCTTCCATTTAATTTCACATTTATTGTATCATACGTTTTGATTTTTGTCAATCACTTTTTTTGATTTTTTCCATGAAAGTTAAAGAATCTGAATTACGTAAATAGATTGTTTCTAAGTATTTGTTATCAGTATCAAATTTTTGATCTGAATAGTCTATTAATTCAACAATAACATTTGTACCATCAGTGTCAAGTTTTAGTTCTTCTTTAATTTTTTCATATTTATATACAATTGTTTTACTAATATCTAAAGATAGAACAATATTATTAAGAAGTTCAGATAAATTTTCCATATCATCAAATTTATATTGTTCTAATATATGTGTTAATATATTATCTCTTATTCCTAATTCATATTTTAATTTCAAATCAACTAATTCCTTATCTGTATTCTCGAATATAACACTAAATTTTGAATATATGTATGATTTACTAATAAGTTCAAAATTATTATCTTTATCTTTCTTAAAAACAAGAACTTTAACACAATCTAAATATATCCAATTATCATTCTTATCAACGTACGATTCAGTATCTTCACTATATGTTAAAATTCCTTCATCATATAAAAATTTTGTATCATCTTCATTTTCATCATTTATATGTTCTAATCTAATATATATATCACCATATTTTTTATCACTATATTCTTTGTCTAAAGAATGTTTATTTCCAACTATTTTCCAACTATCTTCGTTTCTGAAATAATCTATAACATCGTCAATACTTTCTATAATATCCAACACATTTCCATCAGTCAATTCTTTATATTTTGTTTCTACAGTTAATTTTGAAGGTGATGAAAAAATTAAATTATTTACTATTTCATTTATTATACTATAATTGTGTTTATAATTCTTATCATACATCTGAACATTAAAAACTTTTTCTTTACTCATACTTTTTACCTCCTCTTTTATAATTTTTTGTTAATTTCTGTGTGTTACTTTTTTTGGTGGAGGTGAGGGGATTTGAACCCCCAACTTACGGATTTAAAGTCCGTCACTCTCCCAGTTGAGTTACACCCCCATAATATTAAATTTTCATTAACTTTTTATTACTTTCTGGTGGAGGTGATGGGACTCGAACCCACAACAAGTGATTTTAGAGACCACCGCTCTCCCTTTGAGCTACACCCCCACTTATTAACTTCATAATTATTATATCATGTAATTCGATTTTTGTCAATCACTTTTTTAATTTTTTACTTGTTTTTTTCTTGTTTGTTTTTTATCTTCAAATCTATTATACTATAATTCTCAAATTTTGTCAAGTATTTTTTCATTTGAAATTTAGATATTTTACAATACTCATCAAATCATCTTGTTTTTTAGGTTATTGTTTCTGTATCTTTTCTTATTCATCTTTCTTTTATTCTTGTTCATTATTTGATTACTGACTATTTGATTACTAATTATTATTATTTTGTTGTATTGTTTCCAAAGGTACTAATTATTCAAAATCATCTCCTAATTCTTTCTTTATCTCTTCATACGTCATATTTGTTATATCTTATTATTGTTATTATTTTTGTTCTACAAAAATATTTTATCCAGATTTAAATTTAAGTGTTTGTTAAAGATTTATTGTTTGTTATTCTTGTTATATTCTAACACGTCTATTTGTAGTTTGTATAGTTTGTTCACGAATATATAATTATATTTAAAACTAAAATACCAAGTCATCGTGATGTCCTTATTATTATTCAACTTTACCACTTTGTTTAACTATAAATGTTAATAATTCGTTTAGTATGTCCTAAGAATTAATTATACTCTCATCTTCATTAAGATACCGTTTTAATGTGTTTAACAATTACTATCTTTTTGAATTTGTAATTTGTATACCAACAATTTCTTCTAATTTATTTTGTTACTTTTTTATTTTTTATTATGTTACTTTCTTTTGTGAATATAAATTACTATATCTGTATTCTCTAAATAATCTGTTTACTATAGACAATCCGAATCCACCTGTTATATCTACACCAACCATTTAATTATTAAAATGTGTTTAAACTAAATAAACAAGTTCTTAAAATTAATCTTCTGGTATTAAATTATCTTTGAAGTCTTACACAACCATCTAATCTTCTTCTCTAACAACTACAATTTATGAATAATCATTTCCTAATCCACTTTATTAGTCAACACCTACATAATATGTTTCATCTTATTTTATTTCATCGTATATGTTTAAATTATATATTATACCATTTGATAATTCAAACTGTAAAATATTCTAATTATTATTTTACGTTTTAGTTATTTAATTTATATTATCTTGTTACTTTTCTAATATCTCACCATCTATAAACGTACTTCCTGACTATATAAATTTCAAATCCAATTCTTGTTATATTTTCTGTTTATCATTATTCAATATTTATTTTTGTTATTCATACCATTAATCATCAAATCCTTATTCAGACCAATGAAAAGTAAATTTAACATATCCATTAATCGGTCTGTTTGATTTAATCAATTAATCTTATTGTTGTTACGTTATTTAATTTTGATATTATTCGTAGTAATAATTACCTATACCATTTGGTGTTGAATTAAGTATTATACCATATGGAATTGACGAACCTTATATAGTTTACAATGTAGGTTATACTTATTACAATTATTCTTCAAGATTAGGTACAAATTATTATTCATCTACAATTATTGTTTACATTGGAAATCCCCTGAATGGATTATTAGAATTTCCTTAAATAATCTTAGAACCGTTTGAGAATTATAAAGTTTCTTTCAGTTATCCTTTCAATTTAACTGGAAAATATACTAAGTCTTGACTTTCCTGATACATTCGTGTTATATTATGTAAAAATTCGTTTTATCTTCTCTGTTCTATAGATATTATACCAACATAATAATTATCGTAAAACATTTATAAATATAACTATAACTATTACAAAGTTGTACTCATACCAGTTTGTCTTGATTTTAATATAATTACGGTATGATATTTTAAATATGTACGAATAAATTCTTCTTGTTTTTTGTACATATCAAATTTTATTAAACCTTTTCTTTGATTAAATATATATATATAATTTTTTATAAAATATATCGGATTAAGTTTACATTTTAAGTACTCCGTCACCCAGTTTATTTCTTTTTTATTATCTTATATTTGTTGTGACATCAAATACCCCCTACACTATATGTAATAATATTGTAGAACGTTGTTTATTTATATCACTGAAACTCTGTGTGGCTAAAGCCAGCAGGTTCTTAGGTACGTAGACTTCTTATATAGACCAAAACCTATATACACTAATCTATTTCCCTAAGACTTTTACTACCAATTGTTCCTACGAACAAATTAACGGTAGTTTAGGCTCGTTTCAAAACCCATTATATAAACTCATATTACATTCTTTAATGCTTGCCTTACTTCGCAATTATTTAATCTTTCAATTTCTTTATCGTGTAGTATTTTAAACCTCTCAAAATCTCGTTTACATTCTTCTTGATTAATATTGCATAAATCATCGTTAACGTGCTGTATTAAAAATGCACTATATAAATCCCTTTGTATTTTAATACCGTTTAAATCATTCCAACGTTGACTTAATTTTTTCTTATTATATCTGCAATTCAAATGATTATATTGGCTTGCTTTTACTTCTTTAGTATTAACTTTTATAAGTTTTTCACCAAAATATTTTAATTTATCAAAATTCTGAAAGAAGACACACACTTCTATAAGTGGGTGATGAATTTCAGGTATACACCACACAAAATCCTTTTCTAAACATATAAGGTTTAACTAATTCGATTTTAACTGGTTTAGACAA
>Ga0208825_1002740_pt1 | contig 11241 bp, 6 predicted proteins | sample AD_UKC113_MetaG_FD_184450 | JGI IMG/M metagenome (GOLD analysis project Ga0208825, IMG submission 184450) | Active sludge microbial communities of municipal wastewater-treating anaerobic digesters from Hong Kong - AD_UKC113_MetaG (SPAdes)... | ecosystem: Engineered > Bioreactor > Anaerobic >...
CGCCCGGGGCACTCCTTCTGGACGCTGGTGAAGTTGCAGTTAGCGGTGGCTGGGTGGCACTTAACGGACTCAATCTCTCCGTAACCAAGGGTACTTATTATTGGCTAGTCTTCATTCTGCAGAACTCCAATCCTGTACTCTATCAGAGCAGTCAGCCTTCAGGTTCTCATTGTTGGGCTTACCGGACATATGGAGCCTTACCCGCTGCCTTTCCTGGTATCTCAGGTGCCAATAACAATAGATATGTAATGCGAGCTACAGTTTATACTTCAAATATACCTATTCCCCCGGTAGCAGCAAACGATTCTTACAGTACCCACGCCGCTCAAGTCTTAACAGTACCAACTCCTGGTGTCCTTGCTAATGACAGTCAGGGGAGCGGTGCCATACTAACAGCGACTTTAGTCAGTAACACCAGCCACGGCACCGTAAACTTAAACAGTAATGGTTCCTTTGTCTATACTCCCAATCCTGGTTACGTTGGGGCAGACAGTTTTACCTATCTTGCCAATAATGGTCTGGCTGATTCTAATATAGCTACGGTTACCATCACCATCAACAATAACCCGCCAGTAGCCGTTGATGATGCTTATAGTGTGAACATGAATGGTACCTTGACCGTAGCCAAACCCGGGATACTGTCTAACGACACTGATGACGGTAACATCCTAATTGCCATACTTGGAAGCACAACTTTGCACGGAGCCCTTGTTGTTAACAGCGATGGTTCATTTACCTACACTCCAGACTCTGGATACATTGGTTTGGATTCATTTTCCTATCAAGCTAATGATGGTATTGCCAGCTCCAACGTAGCGACTGTAACAATATCTGTTAAGTCGATAGTGAACAGCTCGCCAGTGGCCAAGGATGATTCTTTCAATGTAACAAGAGACCTCACACTATCTATAGCCAAACCCGGTGTATTAAGTAACGACAGCGATGCTGAGGGTGATCTCTTGACCAGCGTACTGGTCAGCACTGTCAATCACGGGAGCCTGACCTTGAATAGCGACGGCTCATTCACCTATATCCCTCTTGCCGGGTATACAGGTGATGATTCTTTTACTTATCTGGCCAACGATGGCAAGTCGAATTCCAACGCAGCGACTGTAATCATCACGGTTAGTCCGCCGGAGGCGACCTTTGGTCTCGACAGTGGTAATAATGTCTGGGCAGAAGGTGCTAACACGCTCAATGCCATGCGGTTTGAAAACAGTGCTGGTACTGGCCAACTTACCAAGCTTGAGGTTTTATTCAACACTTCTGCCTCTTCCGGGAAGGTTCGATTCGGGGTTTATGCTGATAATAATGGATCGCCCGGGGCACTCCTTCTGGACGCTGGTGAAGTTGCAGTTAGCGGTGGCTGGGTGGCACTTAACGGACTCAATCTCTCCGTAACCAAGGGTACTTATTATTGGCTAGTCTTCATTCTGCAGAACTCTAATCCTGTACTCTATCAGAGCAATCAGCCTTCAGGTTCTCATTGTTGGGCTTACCGGACATATGGAGCCTTACCCGCTACCTTTCCTGGTATCTCAGGTGCCAATAGCAATAGATATGTAATGCGAGCTACAGTTAAATTTACTCCCTAATAGACATAAGTTTAGCGGAATGCTGGGGGGCTCTTGCAATAGATTGTTAGCCAACTGCATAGAGACTGACAGGCAGGTCGTTCATGCTATAATTTTTTCTAAGTCATATAATTAATGTCGCCTGAGCCATTTATTGACATAGTGTTTCAAAAAAAATATTATTTGTTGAGCATTCCAGTAATTTTTATCATAATGGAGTAACATTGGCTTCTCAGTTAGCACTTGTATTGGTTGCTTTTTTTGTATTACTCATTCTCATCATAGAACATAGACAATCAGGCATAACGGGTTCAGCTATCTGGATTTTATCCATATGGATCTTGTATTCAGGGAGCAAAGGCCTCGGTGTTTTTTTGAATATTAATACTACAATAGAAGCTGGCAGTACTCCTGATAAGTATTTTTTGTTAATACTTGGGATATCTGGCATTTTCATATTGCTAAAAAGAGGAGTCCAATGGGGCTTAATTCTCAAGAGAAACAGGCTGTTTATCTTTATTATTTTTTATATGCTCGTGAGCGTTACCTGGTCCCGAGACCCGGCAATCTCGTTCAGGCGCTGGGGCAGAGAAGCAATAGCCTTGATTATGATGTGCCTTTTAGTATCAGAAAAATCTCCTATTACATCATTCCTCAGTGCTTTCAAAAGAGCTATTTATATCTATCTTCCTTTTTCTCTGCTTCTAATTAAATATTTCCCTATTTATGGCCGACTATATAACAGGTGGACGGGAGAAGTACAGTGGGTTGGTATGGCATATCAAAAAAATGGATTGGCTTTATTCTGTGCGTTCTCTGCCATATTCCTCATCTGGTCATTATGGCAGAATTTTATAAATTGGAGTGTCTTAGGATCTAAGTTACAGTTATCAGTCGATATCCTGATGATAGGACTGGCAATATATTTAATGATGGGACCGCAAAGAACCCTTACCTATTCGGCAACATCGTTATTAGCATTGTTAATCGGACTTGTTACCATAATCATATTCAAGCAAGTAGTCAAAAAGCAAATAAAATTAGAGAAGAAGGTAACTATTATAGCCCTAATACTGATACTTGTTGGCACCTTTATGCCTTTCTCAGGAAAGATTCCAATAAAGGGTCTGCCCCATATTCTGGGCCGAGGTGACACCTTGACCGGTAGGACAACAATCTGGAATACTCTTCTACCTTATGCCCAAAAACATATTATTTTCGGTTATGGATTTGGAGGGTTTTGGACCACATCTTTAAGAGAAGCGATTGCCAGTCATGCACATAATGGTTATTTAGATACTATCTTGAACCTTGGCATTATAGGGCTTATTTTATTCATTGTTTTCATGGTCAAAAATGCTCAGCTCTCTGCCAGATTAATAGATGACGAACGGAACAGTTATCTTCTTTTCGTGGCAATAATATTTATGTATTTGGTCCATAATATTGGAGAGGTATCTTTAGGAGATTTTCAGTCCTTACCAAGCACATTAGTCGCTTTTATATATTTCCTGGCTAATGAAGAACAAACTCAAAAAGTACAGGATTAAATGAAACTGAGGTTAAATTCTGAATGATTGTCAAGCATAAAAAAAGGGATAATATTTAGATGAAAAGTCACATCTCTGTTTGTATTTGTACCTATCAGAGACCTCACTATCTCAAGGAGCTGATAAAGTCCATAGATGACCAGGCGACAGAAGGTTTATTTACCTTTGATATCATCATTGTAGATAATGACCGAGAACGAACCGCTGAAGAACCTGTGACCAGGTGCAGAGAAGAGTGCAAAACAGAAATTAGCTATGTGGCTGAAGAAAGACAGAACATCTCTCTGGCCAGGAACAAGGCCATCGAATCTGCCAGAGGAGATCTGGTGGCTTTTATTGATGATGACGAAATTCCTGATAGGTCTTGGCTCTTAACTCTATACAAAGCAATGGGAAAATATAAAGCAGATGCAGTAATGGGACCGGTACTCCCAATTTATCAGGTTAAACCTCCAGAATGGGTAATAAAGGGGAAATTTTTTCAGCGGCCCACCTACAAGACTGGTTTTATAAATGACTGGACTAATGGAAGAACAGGAAATCTTCTTATAAAGAGATCCTTATTCTATTCTACAGGGATATACTTCGACCCTAGATTCGGACAGGGCGGTGAAGACCAAGACTTAACCAGAAGGATGATGGAGAGAGGCCTTAGGTTTGTTTGGTACAATGGAGCAATAGCCCATGAAATTATCTCTCCGGAAAGATGGAGAGTTGATAATATGATCAGAAAAGCTTTCATTAGAGGTGGAATGTCTGCCCAGTATCCAGGTTCAAAGCTAGCGATGATTGGTAAATCCAGTACCGCTCTATTGGTATATTTATTAGCTTTGCCTCTCCTTATGATACTCGGCTCTCATTATTTTATAGACTATTTAATTAAAATGTCAAATCACATGGGCAGAATTTGTGCCTTAATAAAAGCAGCTTATAAAAATGAAAACAACTAAAAATGGATTGCTTATCTTTTTTATGATTTTGAAAAGTGATCCGATCGTTGTTTATCAAAGCATGTTAAATTATCACAATACTTTAGCCATAAAATTTTCTCTAGTACCAATAGTCTGGATAAAAAGAGGCTAAAAGGTAAATTATTAAAATGGGCCTGCTGGATGGGATAAACATTCTAAGATTCGGCCTCATGTATAAAAATGGTGGTGGAATTGAAGAACATCTGAATACTGTTGATAAGATTCTCTTAGAACGTAACCGGCTCACTTTGCTAAGAGTCTTTGAAAAACTCCCGGATGAAATTAATTCTATTACGTCTGATAATGTAGGTATAGGCCAAAGAATTTGGATTCCTATTCAACTGATAGAACCTCCTGAGCACGCTCGATTAGATCTAAAACCTTTTTTGCATCTTTTTTTCCCCGTTTTAAAGGGTAATTTACTGAATATATCTTCAAAATTGTTAGAATCAATTATAAAGAACTTTCGGCCTCTTGATAGATCCTGGTTCTATTGTAACTATAAAAATCTGGATTCATTTGTTAGTCAACTATACACGACTTACCATTTTGATCTGGCAGTCATCCATACTATGTCTAGTGTGAACGAGCTCGGAGCTGTATCACAATTGGTCAAATTACAGGTACCGTTTTTATTGATACATCACTTTGAATCGAACAGACTTAATGATCCCCTAGTTAAGATAGCAGCAAAGAAAGCTATTGATATCGGAGCGGTCAGCACGGCAAATGTACCGTGGCTGTTCAAAAAGAGACTTTATCATTTAATTGAGGGGGTAGATTCAGATTATTTTAACATTGAGAAAGCGGCAACATTTGAATTAAGAAGGCCTGATAAATTGATCTTTATGCCAGCACGAATTCACCCTAAAAAAGGGCAAGCAGATGCCATTCGTGCATTTTACTTATTAAGGCAAAATGGATATAAGGCTAAGCTGTTTTTTGCGGGACGGACCGATTGTGCTTCATATGTTGAGGAACTTAAACACCTCATAAAAACATTTAATCTATTTGATTCAATTGAGTTTTTAGGGAGACTGGACAAACAACAACTAAGAAATTGGTACGCTGAGGCTGATATAGTAATTCTTCCATCATATTCAGAAGGATTAGGCAGAACTTTATTAGAAGGTCAGCTAATGAAGCGGCCTGTTGTTGCTTATAAGGTTGGTGGTGTTTCAGAGGCAATGATAGATGGTGTTACGGGCTTTTTGGTCAAAAAAGGTGATGTCAGCGAATTCGCCTTGCGCCTCAAGCAGCTGATCGCTGATGATAATCTGCGGTCAAAAATGGGAGAGGCCGGCCGAGCATTTGTTTCAGAGAAATTTAGCCTTCAAAAAATGGTAGAGTCTCATGAAGCTCTTTATCTAAGAGCACTTTCAAAAACAAAGAGATAACAGCCAAGAATGCCAGAAAATAATCACCAGAAAAGAACGCTTTTTTTATCATTCGACATTCCTTCTTTTAAAATTACGGTGAGCTTGTTACCCGAAAGAGGGCAATAATATGAGGAGATTACGTTAAATCTCCAGGGAAATGGACTTGTTTGGAGCAAATCAGATTAAGAAGATGTAAATTTTAAGCTGACCAAAAAGGGCAAAGACCTTGATGGCATTTTTCATTTTTTGCTTGCATTTATGGTAAAATATGATAGATGGAAAATTGAATGAAATCTCCATATTTTTCTATCATTGTTCCCTGTTATAATGTCGAAAAGTACATAGGGGAAGCAATAGACAGTTTATTAGAACAAAGCTTTGAAGACTGGGAGGTTATTGTTGTAAATGACGGATCCACTGATAATACAGCGCAATTAGCTGAGCAATTAGCAAAAAAGGACCATCGTATTAGATACTTCTCTAAACCAAATGAAGGAGTTGCTGCCACCTGGAATTATGCTATTCCTAAAGCTAGAGGGAGATACTGCGCCCTTCTGGGTTCAGATGATTGCTGGCGTCCAGACTATTTAAGCTCTCAGAAGCAATTCATCGATAACTTGGGCGCGGATAAATTTCTTATTTACACCAACGCCTATCTGATAATAGACAATATAAAGACCAGGCGTAAATATTATCCTGATATTGTAAATTTCAAAGTGTCTTCTGACAGAATATTGACACTTCAAGATATGATAATATCCAACAAAATGTTTGGTATGGTAGTGTTTGAAAAACGAACCTTCGAAGAAATTGGCGGCTTCGATTCAACTCTAATGGCAGGTGAAGATTACGACTTCTGGCTAAGGGCTATTTATAAAGGCTACAAACCGATTTTTAACCCGATGGTTAAAGCCTATTATAGGATACGTTCAGATAGCTTAACTACCAACCGAATAAAACTACTGGATTCACATTACATTATATACAGCAAAGTTATAAACTCTTTTGAGTTGTCAGCTGACGAAAAAAATGCTGTTTTTCAGGCCTTGTGCAGAACTAAAAGAGAACAATTGTTAGATGCAATAAAAACAAAAGTTAGATCACATACCGCAATAAAAAATGAGCTTGCTGAACTAGGCAAGCTTGATTGTGACAGGAAAATAAAGCTATTGAAGCTGATAATAAAGATAAGTCCAACATTAGCAGAAAGAACAGTAATACAATATTTTTCATTAAAACATTCATAAATTTGCCGTGAACTTTAGACATTTGGGGGATTTTCTTGATGCTGAATAGGCTTATTCGCTGTTTCTCTTGAAAAAAATCCTCAAAAGATTGACGATATCTATTATCGGTTCCAATCCCTTAAAAGATACTATCAAGAGTACAAGATATAAAGTTCCAAATGAAAAAGTAGAAATGATAAGTCTAATCCATACATTAAGGTTTTTGATTATGGGTAAAATCAAAATCATTATGACCGCAGACAATGAGGTGCTAAGAAGATACCGCCATAAGTCGCCAAATATTGAATTTAATCTCAATTTAATCGGCTTGCCTGCATATAAGATGCTCGGTAAAGCAAGTAGGCTTAAAACCAAGGCGTAAGATCCGGCTACAGCCCGAGGACCCCAATTCAAGGCAACAAAGTAGGCCGATATTAGAATTGGTGTTGATATCAATCCCCATTTGAACCATCTATCTGTTCTACCTAAAGAGACATGCAACCAGCCATGAGTACCATAAACCACACTTGCCCATATACTTATACTTAGTATCCTAAAAATTTGGCCTGCTTCTCCCCATTGTGCTCCTAATAAAAGGAATACAATATCTTTGCTCATCAGACAAAGAAAGACAGAGATTGGAAAACCCAATAAAGTGAGCAACTTTATGGAATTCAAATAATAATTTGAAAATCTATCTGGCTCATTCTTAAGCTTACTTAAGGTAGAAACGGCTACCGCATGCAAAGGCATAGCCAGTAAGGATACAGGTAAAACAGAAAGCTGGAAGGCCCGGTCATAGAATCCTAGCCGTTCAGCTCCAAATCGCCATCCTATTAGTAATTTATCGAGGTTATGTGCCAGATAGTTCACTATAAAAAATCCAACAATATTTAAACCCATTTTTATCATATGCCAGACTTCTTTTGTAAAAACTGGCTTGCTTGGTTTCCAAAAAAGGAAGATCCAAGCCCCAATCGTTGAAAATAGAGCAAGCATTATCTGCTTAGCTACAATAGCCCAATAGCCAAACTTAAGGCCTGCCAGCAATATTGACAATCCCACACTCAAAGCAGTACTCAAAATTCCAATTATAGCTATTTGGCCAAAGCGCATGAATCTTTTTAATAACGCAAAATGCTGAGTAGAAAATCCTATAAAAACAAAACTAAAAGAATAAACGATGGTAATACCGATCAATTTAGGCTCTTTATAGAACTTGGCAATTAAGGGTGAGCTAGCTATCAATATAATTGCTATGCCTGTGTTGAAAAGAGCATTTACCCAGAATAAAGTGCTCACCTGGGATTGATTTATTTCTGCGGCCTGGACCGTTACATCACTTAAACCCAGATCTCTAAGTATTCCGAATATTCCGGCAATAGATGCCACCATCGCTACCAGACCAAAATCTGAAGGAGTTAGTAGTCTGGCTAAAACAATAACGCTTATAGTGTTTATTGCATATTCTGCCAAACGTTCAGTAATAGTTATTCCTGCACTGCGGACTGCTCTACCTTTGAGATCCTGATCTTTGTCCGCTGGATTCAGAACTAATTCATTGGAACGATTTCTTGTGGGTCTTTTAGTACTCATCAATTTGATTCCGATCGACACCTTGTTTGCGACATTATAATATAAAAAACTAATAAACTAAATTTCTCTGCGTATTCAGACGTAAGTCGGCCGGGTATTCCGACGGGAAGGCGGCCACTAGGATAAAAAATTTATGCCCAGCGTCGCTACGTTCCGACAGGTGGCCGACTTGGACTGGATTAGGTGGCCGAAATCATCGGATTACGCATTCTCTTCAATATAACTGCTCGAGCTCTTATGTTATAATTAAATTGGTTATTATAATGGTAAGATAAAAAAAAATGCCCGGAATCGTCGGCCTACTGACTAAATCAATTAAGCATAGTGAATCCAACCTAATTTTTACCATGCTGAAAAGCATGCTTCATGAGCCTTTCTATACTCACGGGGTCTATGTGAATGAAGAATATGGATATTTTGTTGGCTTTTCAGCCATAGAAAACTCGTTCGCTGATTGCATGCCAGTATTTAACGAGACAAAGGACATAGTCCTGTTCCTTACAGGTGAATGTTATGATTATCCAGAAGTCAGAGAAGGCTTAAGGAGCCACGGCCACAATTTTAACCAGAATGATGCTTCTTATCTTGTGCATAGATATGAAGAATCCGAAGAAAAATTATTTAGAGAACTTAACGGCTGGTTCAATGGGATAATTCTTGACCTTCGCCAAAAAAAGGCTTTGCTGTTTAATGATAGATATGGTATAAGGCGCCTCTATATACTGGAGCGACCCGGTTTTCTGGCTTTTGCTTCGGAAGCCAAAGCCCTTTTGAAGGCTTTTCCTGAGCTTAAACGTATCTCGAATCAAGCTATCGGTGAATTCTTATTGTATGATTGCGTATTACAGAACAGAACCTATTTCCCAGAAATAACTCTGCTGCCCCCCGGTTCAGTCTGGATTTATAAAGACGCACAAATCAACAAAAAAGTTGGAATGGACATGACCGAATTTGAGAATCTTAGTTCACTCCAGCTAGACCAATTCACTGAGAAACTCGAAGACACTTTCGAAAGAGTCCTGCCCAATTATTTTCAAGGAGGACCAATTGGCCTAGGATTGACAGGTGGGCTTGATACCAGAACCATAATTGCCTGCCGCAATCCTCAACCCGGAAAACTTCCCTGCTACACTTTTACCGGAAGTTACAAAGACATATTAGATGCTAAAATAGCCCCTAAGGTAGCTAAGATCTGTCAGCAAAATTTTACAAAAATCGTTTTAGAAGATACAAAACTAATAAAAGAATATCCCTCACTTGTGGAAAGAGTAACTTACATTTCAGACGGGCTTGAAGGAACAGATAAAGCCGATGTTCTTTATTTCAATGCCGAAGCCCGCAGGATAGCTCCCGTCAGGATGACTGGCAAATATGGGAGTCAGGTCTTAAAAGGAATATTTGGATTTAAACCAAGGCCACCATCATTAAACATAATTAATAAAGATTTTAAAAGCTATCTGGATTTAGCTCAATCTGCCGCTAAAGGCTTAGAAAAAATCCATCCCTTAACATTCTTGCTTCAGGGAGCAATTCCCTGGTGGTGGAATGCCTTTGTCACCTTAGAAACATCTCAAATAGAAATCAGAAGTCCCTTTTTAGATAATGAGTTGATTCAAGTACTGTACCAGGCGCCGCCACTGCCGCTTGGCTTCGGAATCCAATTCGAACTTAATCTTATAGCCAAAAATAAACCTGAACTCATGAAAATTCCCACGACTGGAACTTATGGGGGAACAGGAATATGGCCTATTCCCGGCATTCGAAAATCATTTACTCTAACTCAGTTAATTCTTGATAAGATTTATACACGCGAAGAATTACCAAAACATTTGACTCATTTAATGGCTAAATTGGATAATTCTTTCATAACGCCTCTTCATCTTGACCGAATAATATCGGGTAGAGCAGAATTTCGACGATATAGGCTCTGGTTCCGTGATGAACTATCAGATTACATAAGAGATATTCTGCTGAGCGAAAAGACCCTGAGTCGTCCCTACTGGAATCGGCAGGGCCTTACAAGAGTTGTAAATGACCATATAAAAGGACAGGGAAATTATCTAAGAGAAATAAGAAAGGTTTTGCAAGTTGAACTACTTCATAGAGCTTTGATAGAAAGGTCTTTTTAGTTCTATGTTCAGGATCACAGTCATAATTTTTGTCAATAACTTACCCAATTTTGGCATACGCAAAAATATTTTCCAAATAAGCTTAAATTGGCTTGACATTCATATTTGAGCTGATATATAAAAAAAACATCAAGGGAGCGATTAAAAGGGAAGTGGGCTTAATAGTAATTAAGCGCGGGGTGTGGAGCCATGTCTCCAGAGGATGGTCATTAAAACATGATCAAAGGTTTCAACCAGAGAGGACTTGCTATTTCCAAGCCCGACCAGTCTGGACAATTTCTTATTGTTAAAAAAGTTTTCATAAACAAGTCTTATTTAAAAAACCGAAAGAAGGGCAAAGATGAACATTCCATTTGTTGATCTCAAAAGTCAGTATCAATCTCTCCAACCTGAAATTGATGCTGCTATTCAAATGGTCCTGAATGACACTGCCTTTGTCGGCGGCAAATATGTTGAAGCATTTGAAAAAGCTTTTGCCAGCCAGTACGGGGTCAAGCACTGTATAAGTTGCGCCAATGGCACTGATGCTATCTACATCAGCCTCAAGGCGGCCGGTATCGGACCTGGTGATGAAGTTATTACCGCCGCCAATACTTTCATTGCCACTTCCGAGGCTATCACCCAGACCGGAGCCCGGCCCGTCTTTGTGGACAATGATGAATACTTACACCTGGACCCGACTCGACTTGAAGAAAAAATCACCAGCCGCACCAAAGCCGTCATCCCTGTTCACCTTTATGGCCAGCCAGCAGCCATAGACCGGATAAAAGCTATCTGCGACCGTCATCACCTGCTGATGATTGAAGACTGTGCCCA
>Ga0208825_1002743_pt1 | contig 11237 bp, 8 predicted proteins | sample AD_UKC113_MetaG_FD_184450 | JGI IMG/M metagenome (GOLD analysis project Ga0208825, IMG submission 184450) | Active sludge microbial communities of municipal wastewater-treating anaerobic digesters from Hong Kong - AD_UKC113_MetaG (SPAdes)... | ecosystem: Engineered > Bioreactor > Anaerobic >...
AAGAGAAAAATCAAGGAGTCCTGAATCACGGGGGAAAAACCCGGAAAAATTAGAGTCTTTATATTAAGTTTATAACTTGCTGATAATAAATAAAAAGCGCTGGCCCGACCCCATTTTATGGCAAAAAAGAAGATTTGAGATTATAATAAATGGCAAAATTTATAACCAAAGGAGTCCGAGATGAAGAAAACTGCTATCTTAAGAAAAGCTATTATGGAACGGCGGGCCGTGGTTCTGCCCGGCTGCCACGATGCCCTGAGTGCCAGGATCATAGAGAAATGCGGCTTTGAAGCTCTTCAGGTCTCCGGCTTCGGCCTGGCCGGCTCTCTTCTGGCCAGACCTGATGTTGGCCTGGTTCAAATGAAAGACATTATTGATCTGACCTGGAATATTATCCAGGCAGTTAACATTCCGGTCATGGCTGACCTTGATACCGGTGGTGGCAATGCCGTTAATGCCGCCTGGGTGACTGAGCGAATTATCGCCGTCGGGGCGGCCGGGATGAACATTGAAGATCAGGTTTTCCCCAAGCGTTGCGGCCACATGTCCGGTAAAGAAGTCATCACCGCCGAGGAAATGACCGGGAAAATTAAAGCCTGTGCCCGGGTCAGGGATAGCCTCGATAAGGATTTTATCATTAATGCCCGCACCGATGCTTTCGCTGTTTATGGGCTGGACGAAGCGATCCGCCGCTGCCAGCTTTATTTAGCAGCCGGGGCTGATCTGGTCTTTATTGACGGCATTAAAACCAGGGCCGATATAGAAAGAGCGGCTAAAGAAATCAAAGGTCCTCTGTCGGTTAATCTAATGGATGCCGTAACCGGAGTAAAAACTGAGCTGATCCCGATTCCGGAACTGGCCAAAATGGGTATCGGGAGGGTATCAATTCCGGTGGCTTCCATCATGGTCATGCATAAAGCCCTGATGGAATTCTTTACCGCTCTGAAAAATTCGCCAACCGGTATCCTGGCTGGCCAGACCCAATGGCTGACCTCTTTTGAGGATTACACCACTTTTGTTGGTTTAAAGGATTACCGGAAACTGGAAGAGGAATATCTGCCCAAAGACCGAGTTGAGACCAAGTATAAATAAGATCAGGACTGACCGCGGGTGACGGGTGAGGACGGAGCAGTGAGTGATAACTCTTGCTGCCCGGTTAAAAGCTGGCTTAAAAATGATTATAATAAAAAACAGAAGATTAGAAACTTTGGCTGAGATCTTATTTTAAGAAAGGAGGTAAGAGAGCAATGGCCATGACCATGGTGGAAAAAATCCTGGCTCGGGCCACCGGCCAGAAATCAGTTAAAGCCGGTGAGGTCGTTGAGCCAAAAGTTAGCCTGGCAATGTCGCATGAAAATGCAGCTCTGGTTATAAATCAGTTTCTGGAAATCTATAAAGATACCGGACTCCAGCCTAAGGTTTGGGACCCGGATAAAATCGCTATTATTCTTGATCACCGGGTTCCAGCCGAAAGTGCCAAAACGGCCACCAATCAGAAAAAAATCAGAGAGTTTGTGACTGCTCAGAAAATCAAAAAGTTCCATGATATTCGCGGCGACGAAGGCGGCATCTGTCACCAGATTTTGCCCGAAAATGGCTATGTCCGGCCCGGAACAGTGGTAGTCGGGACCGACAGCCACACCACTTCTCACGGTGCTCTCGGGGCTTTTAGTTTCGGCATTGGAGCGACGGAAATGGCTTCGGTCTGGGCTTTAGGCAGGGTACTCAACGTCGAGGTGCCGAAGACGATTAAAGTCGTGGCCAAAGGCAAATTCAGTCCCTATGTCCTGCCCAAGGATTTTATCCTTCATCTTATTGGCCAGCTCTCGGCTGAAGGAGCTAATTTCAAAGTTCTTGAATATCATGGTCCGGCTCTGGAAAAAATGCCAACTTCGGGACGGCTGACCGTGGCCAATATGTCAGTTGAAGCCGGGGCAACTTCCGGTATTTTCCCGCCAGACCAAGAAACCCTGCGCTATCTCAAAGAAGAAGCCGGAGTGAAGGGGCTGGTTGAAATCTTTGGTCCCGATCTGGAAGCTGAATACGATCAGGTCATTGAAATCGATGTTTCCAGACTCGAGCCACTGGTGGCTTGCCCTCACACGGTTGATAACGTCAAGCCAGTCAAGAAGGTTGGGCGGGTGAAGGTCAACCAGATTGTTATTGGCTCCTGCACCAACGGCCGCCTGGACGATCTGGCTATTGCCGCTAAAATCCTGCGCGGCCAGAGAATAGCTAAGGGCGTCAGAATGCTGGTCTTCCCGGCCTCTTTCCGGATTTATCAGCAGGCTCTTCAACTGGGCTATTTAGCCACTCTGATTAAAGCCGGAGCGGTCATTATGAATCCAGGTTGCGGGTGCTGTCTTGGCGTTCACGAGGGGGCTCTGGGAGATGGTGAAGTTGCTCTGTCCACCACCAACCGCAATTTTAAAGGCCGGATGGGCAACCCCAAGGCCGAAGTCTATCTGTGTTCACCGGCGGTGGCCGCCGCTTCTGCTCTGACCGGTTACATAACTGATCCCAGAAAAGGAGGCAAATAAGATGGCTAAGGTTGTTCTGAAGCTCGGCGATGATATTTCAACCGATATTATCTATCCCGGCCGGTTCATGGCGACTGTTCTGCCCTCCGAGACTCCTCAATACGCTTTTGCTGATCTGCCGGAATTCAACTCGAAGCTGAGAAGCGGCCAGATTCCAGCCGGAAGTGTCGTCGTCGCCGGAAAAAATTTCGGCTGCGGCTCTTCCCGTGAACAGGCAGCTTCAACTTTAAAAGGTTATGAGCTGGTCATCGTGGCCAGAAACTTTGCCAGGATTTTTATGCAAAATGCGATTAACCTCGGGCTCAGGCTGGTGGTTTGTCCCGGGATTGAAGCTGAGGAAGGGAATGAACTCGAGTTTCTGGCTGATAAAATTATAAACAGAACCTCCGGCCGTGAATTTAAAGTTGAACCTCTGCCTAAAGCCAGGCAGGCAATTATTGATGCCGGCGGACTTGTTGCCTATACCCGCCAGCGCTTGCTGGCCAGAGCCGGTTCGAAGAAGAAATAGCCCAGAACGGAAGACGGGAAATAAATGGGTATTGAGGCCGCCTGGCCGGAGTGGCTATTCTCTTCCAGCCTGGTCGGCGGTCAACTTAACAGACTTTCTGGCTTTCGGGTTTGAGCCCAGCTTGAGGTCAATTTCCTTTAGAAGCCTGGTATTTAAAAATCAGGATCGGTTATCTTTTTCTCTTCCCAGCGGCCAAATTTATCGAGAATGGTTTTAATCTCACTGGCCTTGCCCACGACTACTAAGGTGTAATTTTTCTCTGGCAGAAGTTTAATGGCCGCTTGCTTGATAGCTTCCGGCCTGGCTGCTTCAATTTCGCCTAAGTAGCGGTCATAGTAATCAAAGCCGAGTCCATAATAAATCAGCCGTAGATAAGCACTGGCCTTGCTGCTGTTAGTCTCAAGTGACTGGGGAAACTGGCCAACAATATAATTTTTAGCGCTTTCTATCTCTTGAGGTGAAAATCCCTGGCTCCTGGCTTTCTTCAACAAGTCGAAGGTGATATCGAGCATCTCACCGATTTTTTCATTCTTGGTGTAAGAACTGGCCATAAACAAACCGCCTGTCTGCCAGGACTGGAAACCGCTGCTGGCCCCATAAGTCAGGCCCCGCTTGATTCTGAGCTCGGTGTTCAGCCAGGAAGTGAAGCGGCCGCCCCACAGGGTATTCATGATACTGGCCACCACTGCCATTCTGTCATTTTGGGCAAACCCGGGGGAACCCAGGGCAAAATAGGCTTGGGTCGCATCCGGCTTGTCAACCAGAACCAGCTTGGGACCGGCCGGTGAAGGCAGGGGAGGCAGGTTGGTGACAGAAGCCGGCGTTTTTGGCTTCGGCCACTGCCCGACGGTTTCTTTTAGAATTTTAATCAGCTCCGCCCGCTTAATATCTCCAACTATCGCCATCACGGCGGTATCAGGCCTGTACCTGACGGAATGAAATCTCTTCAGTTCCGCCACGGTCATTTTCCCCAGAGAAGAATCGGTGCCAAGCGGGATATGACCAAATGGGTGCTGACCGAAATAGGCCTTCTTGAAATACTGGCGGAGGGCCTGACCCGGATTGTCCTTGACGGCTTTAAGGCTGTCAATTTTTCTGGACAGCTCTTTTTTATATTCATCTTCTTTAAAAGCCGGGGAAGACAGGCAATCGGCGGCAATTTTCAGCAGCCTGGGCAGAAACTGGGACAGGCAGTCACCGCCACCGGTAGCATATTCTTCGGTGGAGGTAAAGGACAACCTGGCGCCCATAAAATCCAGGGCTTCTGAGATCTCTTCGGCGGTCATGGTTCTGGTTCCATTGAGCAACATATCGGCCGTAAAATTGGCCAGGCCGTCTAAGCCCTCGGGCTCAAAGGCGCTGCCGGCACCTTTAATGAGCAGCCTGAAACTGACCAGCGGCAGCTCAGAATTTTGATAATAATAAACGATGAGCCCGTTATCGAGAGTGATCTTTTCCGGCCGGGGTAATCTTTCAGCCGAAACAACTGCCACTGAACCGGCTAACAACAGAGTGGTCATGATAGTTAAAATCCTCCTCATTTCTGGCCTCCTTCAGGTATCAGGTAACCGGCAGTTTTGTTCAGCTCATTAAAATATTTCCCGGCTATAGCTGGAATATCCTGGCGCTTTATAGCCAGGTAGCTATCAACAAGGGTAAAAAGACGGTCATAACTGCCGTAAAGAATTTCCATTGCCCCGAGCATATTAGCCTTGCCGGAGTTGGTTTGAAGACCCGAATAAAAACCGCTTCTGATGATATTGAGCGCTTTTTCATACTCGGTTTCGGTCAGCCCTTCTTTAACTATTTTAGACAGTTCTTCATCGATTATTTTTTCAATCCGTCCAAGATCGGCCCCTGGTCTGGGCTTGACTTCAATCATAAAAAGGTAGGGATCAATTTTGTCCTCAAGGCCGCCATAGACTGAAATGGCCAGCTGCTCTTCCCGAACCAGGCGCCGGTAGAGACGGCTGCTTTCGCCCTGAAGAAGAGGCTTTTCCAGAATGGACAGGGCAAAATAATCAGAATTAGAGCAGGCCGGACCATGATAAACAACCAGAAAGGATGGGGTCTGGGCCTCTTTCCGGATGACCACCTCTTTTCGCCCCAGCTGAGGGGGCTCCACCGTGACAACCGGCGGCGGCGGCGACTGGGCTGGAATGGGGCCATAATGTTTTTTTAGAAGCTCCAGCAGTTTTGAGGTTTCAAAGTCACCAACCACCACCAGAATGGCATTATTGGGAGCATAATAGGTTTTATAGTATTGTTTGATTTCAGCCGGGCGCCAGCCAAGGATATCGCTCATCCAGCCAATGACATCCCAGTGATAGGGATGAGCCATAATGGCGGTTGCCCTGACATTTTCATACAGAATGGCTTCGTTATTGTTCTCCACACTTAAGCGCCGCTCCGAAGCCACCACCCCTCTTTCTGATTCAAGGACCTGAGGGTCAAACAGCAGGCCCTGCATCCGGTCGGCCTCGAGCTCGACCATTTTTTCCAGGGCCTTAGCCGGGAACCAGTCAGTATAAGCGGTAAAATCATCCCCAGTGTAGGCGTTATTCGCCCCGCCGCTGAATTCCATCAGGCGGTCAAATTCACCCGGGCCAAACTGGCTGGTGCCGTTAAACATCATGTGTTCAATAAAATGAGAAACACCAGTCAGGCCGGGACGTTCACATCGGGAGCCAACTTTGAAAAAAGTATAGTAAGAAATATTTGGCATCTTATGGTCTTCATAAAGAATAATCTTCAGCCCGTTGTCGAGCTGGAAGACCTTAATATCCTCTTTTTTAAAAGCAGCCTGAACCATGACAGTCATCCAGCAGAGACTGAGGATAAAAATGACAATTTTTTTGGGCATCTGATACCTCCCCGGCTAAAATTCATCAGCCGGCGTCTGGCCGGCAAAAACAAGGACAGGCAGCGGCTGCTGCCCGCAGCGATCTGGCTGTTTACAGCTGGAACCATCGCAGCTATCATAAGCCGCGGTTAAAAAACAGTCAAGGAATCAGAGCGGGATCTAAAAAATAGCTGTCACCAGCTTAACGATGATAATCAAACGGTCAGAATTACTTTAAATTTGTTGCTCAGGCTTCAGTCTGGATTTCAGGCAGGTATCAAGCTTTGGCCAGAAGAAGAGTCTGAGGATCAAGCGCGATATTCAATTTTTTCAGGCTGAGCCGGTCGTGGTCTTTGACCAGGTTAACCCTGACCCGGTCCAGCTCATTTCCCAGGGTGAAGATAATATCAAATGAGCCCAGATAATCTTTTAGAACCAGAGGAATTCCCCGCTCATCAAATAAGGGATCATCTCCCCGGAGAGAGCAGCTGAACCAGAATTCGAGCTGACGGTCGAGGGCAAATTGTTTGAACAGCTGGACATCGGCGGCGGCTGGCAGGTAAAAATTAAAGCCATCGACGATAATGGTGCTGGCCGGAAAATTTCCCTGAACGAGCAGGGCTTCCAGGCCTTTCAGAACCTGTTCGGTCTTCATGCCTTCCTGGCGGAAATTCATGATCACCCGGCGGCGGATAATTTCATCATGAATATCCATCGCCTGCTTGAGGCTTTCGCTCGAGGCCAGGTTTTTGAACATTTCTTCGTACCAGGCAATAATATAGTCAACCCGGCTGGCGTAGGAGACATGGATGACCCCCTGACCGTCAAACAGGCGGTTAAGAGCGATTTGAACCAGACAGGCTGTCTTGCCTACCCCCTTGCGCGAGGCGAAGACGCCCAGATTACCAGGTCCCAGGCCGCCGGTAATACTTTTTTCCAGAAGTTTCACCGGGCTTTTTGAGCTGAGATTTTTTTTGACCATCCCCTGACTCCTTACCGTTATTATTTTATTATTTCTCTTCCTCAATTTTTTGCCGGTGTTTTTCCATCAATTCCTCGGCCAGAGTTTGAGGTACCCGGGCATATTTTAAAAACTCCATGGTAAATTCGGCTTTGCCCTGGGTCATCGAGCGAAGGATAGTCGAATAGCCGAACATTTCGCTTAGGGGAACCTCAGCTTCGATTGTCGAATAAAGACCGGTCTCAATCGAGCTGACGATTATTCCGCGGCGCTGATTGAGGCTGGCAAAGACGCTGCCAGAATATTCTGACGGTGTTTCTACCACGACTTTCATCACCGGTTCGAGTAACTGAGGCCTGGCTTTTTTGTAAGCCTGTTTAAAAGCTCCCTGAGCCGCTAACTGAAAAGCCAGGTCAGAAGAATCTACCGGATGGAACTGACCGTCAGACAGGACAACTCTGATGCCAATAATCGGGCTGCCCACGAGCTGGCCTTTTTTTAAAGAGGCCTGAAAGCCTTTATCGCAGGAGGGAATAAATTCGCGGGGAATATGACCGCTCTTAACTTCATTAACAAATTCGTAACTGCCTTCAAAAGGTTCAAGATAGCCGCTGACCCGGGCAAACTGGCCGGCTCCGCCTGTTTGTTTTTTGTGGATATAATCAAAATCGGCCCGGGCAGTAATCGCTTCCCGGTAAGCTACCTGGGGCTGACCGGTAGTCACCTCCACTTTGTATTCTCTTTTCATCCTTTCTAAGTAGACATCAAGATGAAGTTCACCCATGCCCTGAATGATGGTCTGACGCGATTCAGGGTCGAGGTAAGTCCGGAAGGTTGGATCCTCTTTAGTAAAACGGGAGAGGGCGCGGGACAGACGGTCGGAGGAAATTCTATCAACTGGCTCAATGGCTAATGAAATAACTGGCTCCGGGACGTAGATGGAGGTAAGAGAATAGTTGAGCCCGGGTGAGCAGATGGTATCTCCCGAAGCAAAGTCCACCCCAAACAGGGCAATGATATCACCAGCCATAGCTTCGGTGATATCTTCCAGATGATCAGCATGCATCCTGACCAGCCGTCCGACTTTAAATTTTTGCCGGGAGCGGGTGTTAAAAAGTTCGTCGCCCTTTTTCAGAGCACCCTGATAGATTCTGATATAGGTCAATTGGCCGTAAGGGCCTTCTTCCAGTTTAAAGGCATAGGCGACACAGGGGAGAGCCGGATCAGCCTGGAGAACAACCGGCTGTTGCTGGCGGTCAAGATCAAGGGCGATATTTTCGACTTCAGACGGGTCGGGCAGGTAATCAACCACACCATCGAGCAGAGGTTGAACCCCCTTGTTGCGGTAGGCCGAACCGATAAAAACCGGGGTAAATTCCCTCCGGATCGTGGCCTGCCTGATAGCCTGACGGATGATCTCAGGGGCAGCTTTATCTTCGAGCAGAGCCTCGGCCAGCTCGTCAGAGGTTAAAGAGACTGCATCCAGGAGCTGTTCGCGGTAGTGCTGGGCCTCAGCCAGGAGTTCGGCCGGAATTTCGGCTTCCCTGACCAGCTCGCCGTTTGGGCCATCAAAGTAAATGGCTTTAAGCGAGATGAGATCAACCACTCCCTGAAAATTATCTTCCAGCCCGATTGGAATCTGCATCAGGGCCGCCCGCCGGCCAAGCTTGTCAACAATTTGATCTTTAACCTTGAATGGATTGGCCCCAACCCGGTCGAGTTTGTTGATGAAAGCCAGAACCGGCACTTTGTATCTTTTCAGCTGTTTATCAACAGTCAGGGTCTGAGACTGAACCCCGCCGACGGAGCAGAGAACAAGAATGGCTCCGTCCAGAACCCGGAGTGATCTTTCCACCTCAATAGTAAAATCAACGTGACCGGGTGTATCAATAATGTTAATTGAATGACGGTTCCAGCTGACATGAGTGGTAGCGGAAGTGATGGTGATGCCGCGCTCTCTTTCGAGCTCCATATAGTCCATAGTTGCTCCGCCGCCCTCTTTTCCTTTGACTTCATGCATGCGGTGAATTTTTTTACAGTAATAGAGTATCCGCTCGGTGAGAGTGGTCTTGCCGGAATCAATGTGGGCACTGATTCCAATGTTTCTCATCTGATGTAACTTGGCATCCATATAAAATAGCACCTCTGTTTACTAATCTATGATTTTATGCGCCCTTAACAGGTGAGCAGCGGTGAGGCCAAAATCCAGTCCCTGCTCGCCAGCCCATTTTACCATAATTCACAAAAAAAGCTACTCTGAATGGGGTCGGGCCAGCCGATTGTATTTATTATCAATAAGTTGCGGCGACTCGAGCCAAGAAAATAGACCCTTGGCCGGGAAGAGGGCCAATGGTAGAGTCGCTATAGTATTGATTTTAAAGGAAATGCGCTGGCCCGACCCCGACCCCAGGTCACGGCCCGAACTCAGGTCAGATAGCCAGGATATTCATTCTTCATTACTTAGGCTGGCCCGACACTTTCTGGGCCAGGCGGCTGTGCCGCTGGCCATAAGAGAAATAAATGGCCAGGCCGGCTGCTAACCAGACGGCAAAACGGATCCAGGTGATGCCCGGCAGGCTTATCATCAGAAGGGCGCAAAGAAGTGCTCCAATTGCCGGTAAAGCAGGAAACATTGGCACCTTGAACGGCCGATTATATTCTGGATGCTGATGACGGAGCAAAATGACCCCGCAACTAACAATGATAAAAGCAAACAGGGTGCCGATGGAAACAAGTTCTGAAGAGATATTAATCGGCGTCAGCCCGGCGGCCACAGCCACGACTCCGCCAGTCAGCAGGGTGGTGGTGACCGGTGTTTTAAACCGCGGGTGGACTCTGGAAAAAGTTTCCGGCAGAAGACCGTCACGGGACATGGAAAAGAAAATCCTTGGCTGCCCCATCAGCAGGACGAGTAAAACCGAAGTGATCCCGGCCAGAGCCCCCAGACTGATAACCATTGAAGCTTGAGGCTTGTGTAGCTCATTAAGGACCAGAGCGACCGGATCAGCCACATTAAGCTTGGTATAATGAACCACCCCGGTCATAATGGCTGAAACAGCTATGTAGAGGACCGTAGCTACAACAAGAGAACCCATAATACCGACTGGCATATCCCGCTGGGGATTAACTGTTTCTTCGGCCACAGTTGAAACAGCATCAAAGCCAACAAAGGCCAGGAAAACAATAGCGGCTGAAGTCATGACGCCTTTAAAGCCAAAGGGCATAAATGGTTTCCAGTTCTCTGGATTTACATGAGGTGCAGCCAGGACAATAAAGAAAAGAATGATCATGACTTTAATGATGACAATGACCAGATTGGCTCTCGAGCTTTCTTTTACTCCCCGGATTAGCAATCCGGTCAACAGCAAGACGATCAGAACGGCTGGCAAGTTGATAATCCCTGGAGTTTTATCCCAGGGAGAAGCTATCCATCTGGTCGGCAGGGCGATGCCCAGATTGTTCAGCAGATTGACAAAATAAGCTGACCAGCCAGTGCTGACCATGATAGCCGCCACCATATATTCAAGAATGAGGTCCCAGCCTATAATCCAGCCTGGTAGTTCCCCCAGGGTGGTGTAGCCATAAGTATAGGCTGACCCCGAGACTGGAATCATAGCTGCCAGTTCAGCGTAGCACAGGGCGGAGCAGGCGCAAGCTAAAGCCGCAATAACGAAAGACAGAATGATGCCAGGCCCGGAATGGGTGGCAGCCTGGACGCCGGGCAGAACAAAGATCCCAACTCCGATAATGCAACCGATGCCGATGGCTATCAGGTCCCAAGCCCTCAAGGCTTTTTTGAGTGAGTGATCTTTTTCAGTCGTTTCGGCCAGCAGGTCCTGAATCGGTTTGGTCCGGAACAATGAACTGGGCATAGTCAGCCTCCATCACTTATTAACTAAATTAGCCAATTAAATGAATCAGCCTGAATAAGTATTTTCTTATAACACAGCCCTGCCTGGCGGTCAATCATTTCCGGGACAGGCGAGAAAGTTTGGGGCTGACCGCAGCAGCCGGCTGATTCAAAAACGTCCGGGTCCCGCCGCCGGCCAGCCGGCTTGAAATTATTTTGTTTTTGGGTTAGATTATCACTTCATAAATCTAAGGTTGCAATCATGAAATTTTTCTTACCCAAGGAACCGGCCTTCGCCCAGCATTTTGCCGAGCTGTCAGCCTGCCTGTCAGAGATAACCGATATTTTTTATGATTTCTCTCATCACTTTGAGAGCTCCGGCCAATACTGGGAAAGAGCCAAACAGGTCGAACATAAAGCTGATACCATTGCTCACGAGGTCATCAGGTTACTTAACCAGTGTTTTATCACTCCTTTTGACCGGGAAGATATCTACCGGCTGGTTCATCGCCTGGATGACATCATTGACCTCATCG
>Ga0208825_1002744_pt1 | contig 11234 bp, 10 predicted proteins | sample AD_UKC113_MetaG_FD_184450 | JGI IMG/M metagenome (GOLD analysis project Ga0208825, IMG submission 184450) | Active sludge microbial communities of municipal wastewater-treating anaerobic digesters from Hong Kong - AD_UKC113_MetaG (SPAdes)... | ecosystem: Engineered > Bioreactor > Anaerobic >...
CGGCCACACTGGTGGTGTTGGAATTTTTGATGGAGAAGCTTGGTGTGACTGTTATGGGATTGGCTCCGGTGATCGACGTAGCGGATACATTGGTCTGTGCTTTCTTTCCGAGGGTGCTGAGATCGAGAACTGCCTTATCCGTACTGCCCCCCACGGATTTTGGGGCAATCGCAGGCATGGTGGCCGAGACCTGAGGCAATTTAACGGGCTCCATCTGCGTGGCTGCTTTCCTATTTAGCGTGCTCAAATCCAGAACATCGGCTGCGCTGGCAGAATAAATAGCGCATGCCAGGAGAACTGTGATAGCGAATATTGAGAGGACAGACTTCATTTGGAAACCTCCTTTATCTAAGGGCACTTAATCATAACCCCGGTTGTGGTACGTGAGCTTTAACCATTTATTCCTTTTGCTTTCGCGACCGCCCATTATATCTACATATCGCCATGTATAGATGATATTGGGGCAGCTGGCCGTCTAATATTCATTGACGAATGCAGCGCAAAAAAAAGACGACTGCAGGGCTATGCCTAGCAGTCTATGCCGTCGCAGACCTGTCGGATGATTTCTGGCACGGGATTCTCATGGAACTTGATGAGCTTCTCTGCCTCGAAGGTTCCTGTGAACATCTCGTGGGCCCTTATGTCCTTGTAGAAGATCTTATGCCATTTGGCATCTGTTCCCCATGTGCCGTTGAAGGAGTTTTTGGTCTCCAGCCCGATGAGATGGGAAGGAACATAGATGCTGTTATTGGCAGTCATGAGCTCCTCGACCTTAGCGGTGTCCCTGCCTGCAACCTTGAGCTTCCCGATTAAGTCCTCTGGTGATACATTATTTGTTGGCTGGTAGGGTGTGGTAGAGGCGAAGAATGCCGTTTCATCCTTTTCCATCTCATTTACAGAGAACATCTCCTGGACATCAGCTCCTATCCCTCCGTAGAATGCCTTGGAGTGCATGTACTTGCCTCCAGTGAGAGGAGTCACACCGGAATATGTCAGCTTTGTGGTTTCAAAGAGGTTGAAGCCAGCCGCCTCGCTGCCATTGACGGAGCTCACGTTCCTCTTGAGCTTCTCAGGGTCCTGGGAGTAGGCGTGCTCGGAGTCCAGCTCTAAGTCGCCGTCCCCGGCCATGGTATTGTAGTACTCAAGTGCCAGCCTCTTGTCGACTATCGATGTGCTGACGTCGACGATTCCCGTTCCGGCTACTTTCTGATTTTCACAAAACTGTTCGTACTGCACTGGTGGTACCAGTGGTGGATTAGCCAGCACAGTGCTGCAACCTCCCATAAGGGCTATTGCAAGCACAAATGCCGCTAGTATCACTCCCTTCATATTTCTTTTCGCCCCCATATTTAAGCGATTGACAAGCCGTTCCGCTCATTGAGCGGAGCACTGCTCTGTATCAATCTCATACTTTTATATTATATAAATTTAACCTTCAAATCGTTCCAGATGTTGTGATCTTCCACAGCACATGAATCTCTTTTCGCGGAAAAATTCATATTTTAAAGAATAAATCTGAAGACAGGATATTTTAGATCATGAATCTTGAAGCGTAGCATATCCCTAAATACCCTGGAGGGCAAATCATATTCGATGACCTCTTTCCTGGAGCACCCTCAGTTGCTCCCCCAGACTGTGGAAAAGCGCATGTTCCAGATGGACCTGGCGGCCACTGCACTGCAGGCCTCCAGCCTGATTGTAGTGCCTACCGGCCTCGGCAAGACTGTGATAGCCCTCATTGTGCTCCTGGCCCGGCTGGATAAGGGCAAGATCCTCTTTCTGGCCCCCACCAAGCCGCTAGTAGAGCAGCACGCCTCCTTCCTGCAGCGCGTTCTCAAGGATCCGGGGACGGTCCGGCTGATGACCGGGGAGAGCCCGCCTGAGAAGAGGATGCAGGAATGGCAGGAAGGCCGCATCATCGTCTCCACCCCGCAGGTGATCGAAAACGACCTCCTCTCCCGGCGCATGGATCTGCAGGACGTCTCCCTCGTAATCTTCGATGAGGCGCACCGTGGGGTGGGCAACTACGCCTACGTATACATTGCCGATCGCTATCACCGCGAGGGAAAGAGCCCGCTGGTGCTGGGCATCACAGCCAGCCCGGGAAGCCAGAGCGAGAAGATAGCAGAGATCTGCACCAACCTGCATATCGAGAGGATACAGACCCGCACTGAGAATGATCCAGACGTATCTGCCTTTGTGCATGAGAGGGAGATAGAGTGGGTCAGGCTGACCGTGCCAGAGGAGATATTGCAGATCAAAGCCGCCCTGGAGGAGCTTCTCAAGAGCAGAATCGACAACCTCAACCTCCTGGGCGTGAGCGCCACCAGGATATCTCCCACATCCTCCCGAAAGGAGCTCTTGAGCCTGCAGTCCGCCCTGATGGCCCAGGCGAGGGGAGAGGCCAGCCGCACCACCTTCCTGGCCATCTCCCTCATGGCAGAGATACTTAAGATCTACCATGCAGTGGAGCTGGCCGAGACTCAGGGGCCTGAGGCCCTGGCCGGCTACCTGCAGAGGCTGGAGGGAGAAGCCCTCTCCCGGAGCGGCTCCAAGGCCTCCCGCCGCATAATGCAGGATCCTAAATTCCGCAGGATCTGCCAGGCTCTCAAAGAGCTCAATGTGGAGCATCCAAAGCCTGCAGAGGTGAGGAGGATCCTTCTGGAGCAGATCCAGGCCAAGCCAGATTCCAGAATCATGGTCTTCACCAACTACAGGGACACAGCCAGCTCCCTGATCAACTTCCTCAAGTCTGATGAGAGGATCCGGGCGGTGCGATTCGTGGGCCAGTCCAGCCGCGACCATGACGAGGGCCTCTCCCAGAAGAAGCAGGCGGAGATCTTAGAGAGATTCCGGGCGGGAGACTACAATGTGCTCATAGCCACATCGGTGGGAGAGGAGGGCATAGATATTCCTGCCACGGACATGGTGCTCTTCTACGAGCCGGTGCCCTCTGAGATTCGCAGCATTCAGAGGAAGGGCAGGACGGGGCGCGCCAGGGCTGGGCGGGTGGTGGTGCTGATGGCCAGAGGCACGCGCGATGAGGCCTACTACTGGATATCCGACCGCAAAGAAAAGACCATGAACAGGCAGATGAGGGAGATGAGCCGCCAGGGCGGCCAAGCGAAGATGCCGACCAGTCAAACCCGGATCGCTGGGGAACAGGCCCAGCCGGCCAGCATATCTGTTACTTCTGAGCAATTGAACGAGGGCAACGGGCCAGGGCGGTCAGCGGCATCAGATGGCAATGCGGGCCCTTCCCGGATCTATGTGGACCCGAGGGAGAGGGATATGGCGAGGCTCCTGGAGGCACGGGGGCTGGAGATCGAATTACGCAATCTGGAGGTGGGAGACTATGTGGTCAGCGACAGGGTGGCGGTGGAGCGCAAGACCGCCAGGGATTTTGTGGACTCGATCATAGATCCGGAGAGAAACCTCTTCCGGCAGATAACCGACTTGAAGAGGGCATACGACCGGCCGGTCCTTATACTGGAGGGGCGGGACCTCTATGCCCGCCAGGTCGCAGCCTCCTCCATCCGCGGAGCTCTGGCCTCGATTGCCATAGACTACGGCCTTCCCATCATCCCCACTGAGGACCGAGATGAGACCGCAGAGGTGATAGCCATTTTGGCCCGCAGGGAGGGCCGGGAGGGGAGGGAGCCGAAGGTCCACGGCCACAAGAGCGCCCGTACGCTTAAGGAGCAGCAGGAGTATCTGATATCCGCAATTCCCAGCGTGGGTCCGGCTGTGGCCAGAAATCTGCTCAAGCACTTCGGGTCTGTGGAGAAGGTCATGACTGCATCCTCTGCAGAGCTGCAGGAGGTGGGTCTGGTGGGGCCGAGGATCGCCGAACGCATTCGCGAGCTGGTTGGAGGGAGCTACAAGGGCTGAACTGCCAGCATATCAGCGGAAGTGAAGACCTCATCTCATATGCAATACTGTTAAAATTATATGCTTGAGGTCATCTATCGGATAATTCCCCACATGTTTGTAGACCATATTGCTGTTATTGAAGATGAGTAGTGTGGGGGTTCTCTCAACTCCGTATTTTATCATCGTCTCCGGATTGTCGTCGATGCAGACCTTGGCGAATACGATCCTGCCTTTGAAGTCCGCTGCCATCTGGTTGATCTTTGGGTCTAAAAGCTCGCAGGGCCGGCAGCCGCGCTCCCAGCAGTCGACCACCAGAGGCGAATAGACGTTCAGCGCTCCTGGCAGATTTGCGTCGGTCATGGTGAGGGGGGCACCGGGAAAGAGAAGCTCCCGGCAGAGGCTGGAGATCTCACCAGCCTGCTCAGAGGAATTTTTCCCGCGGTCTTGAGCGAAGGCAGGCGGCAAGATCACTGCTCCCCCAATCATAATGGCCGCCAGTGCAAACACGATGAATATCCGGGTCGTCTTTCCAACAAATGCATTCCTATGCCATCTCATAGCTGCTTCATCCCGTCCTACTGCTCCGCGTTTTGCGGGAAATTTCGGTCTCCGTTTCATCGGCCCAAACATGCATCAGATTCAAGATTCAGAGGCCTAGACCTCACCGGGCAGAGTCGGGGTGTTCCCTCCCCACACCTGCCACATGTTTATCACCACGCGGCCCACCTCGCTCCTACCAACTGCTGAACGAAGAATATATAAGTATTATGCAAACGACGCCACAGCATTAGAAACGGACCGAAAGATATATCAAATAGCCGATCCCCGTAGGACAGGCTGCATAAGCGTCGCTTCAATTGAGTTTGATGGGATGTTTGTAAAGCAAGGATCGATTCTGGGAATCGATGCCAAAGGTAAGTGAAATAAATGGAGAGATACGGAAGCGGAAGCAGAGGCGGCTTCAACAGAGGCCCGAGAGAGATGCACGATGCCACCTGCGCTGAGTGCGGAAAGACATGTCAGGTTCCCTTCAAACCAGATGGATCCAGGCCGGTTTATTGCAGCGATTGCTATCAGAAGCACAAGCCAGCCAGGTCTCCCAGGAGATACTGATCCTAAGCGGGACCGAGGTAGAGCAGGGTTGGCAAAAGAGCCCTGCCTGATTTATTTTATTCGAATAACCCACAGCTTGCTGCGGGGATGGTCAGGAAGAGCGACTTAATTTTGAATATTTGAATAATGCCTCTGCAGTTTTATCCGGGCATTATCTTTGCTGAGCGTCCCTCTAACTGTTGCTCCTGTTGAATTCCGTTCCTGTTCCCAGGCCCTAATCTCATCGGCCATCTCATTCATATTGGAGATCCTGCGATCCAAGCACTGTTTTGAGAGTGCAGAGAGTTCGGATAGTCTACTGATAATGAGTTGTTGAACAAGAAAACGCCATCATGAGACTTCACCGAGGTAGTGTGCGCTTAAGAGAGAGCAATCAAATGCAGCCATCTTCTATCATCTCATTCACACGATCTGCCAGCGGCCAGTCAACTCAATAAAGGCAGACTACCCCCAGAACTCAATGCTGACCAAAAATCTAATTTGGGTTTGCCCTCATAGGTTCTTGATGAGGAGCAAATGGCCAGCAAGACCGAACAAATGATGAGGCGGAAGCTAAGAGAGGATTTTGTTTCAGGCATGCCAAATACGCTTACGGACGAGGCTCTTCTTGAGCTGCTACTCAGCTATGCTCCGAATAAAGACCGTCCCGGACCCCTCGCTCATAGACTTCTGAAGGAGTTCGGGAGTCTGGATAATGTTTTATCTATGGATTTCCATGTCCTCTGCAGTGTAGAGGGAGTGAGGCCATATACGGCAACACTGCTTAAGCTTGCCGGACATCTCCGCACCCATAAAATTCAAGAGGAACAGAGTGATGATGGCAAGTCACAACCTGTTGCTAGCGAATATCAGTCGAATAAACGGCAGACATCTCACGGGAGGAGCATAAACAGGCGCAAGAGCGGTTTATTTACAAATTCAATACTAGAGGAAGCCATTGAGCTTCTTCCCAGCCTTCCAGACACGACTGACCTGGACATTATCAAGGCTTATCTGAGAGAGAATCTCCCCTTCAGCGCCCTGGCGACAAGGGACAGGTATGTCCGCTATATTGTAAACCGGATGTTTCCAGATGGCAGAGGAGATCCCGCCCTGCAATCCTTTGCCAGAGATTTCTCAGGGTGCCAGGAGCTGCGAGATGTCTGCTTTTACCGATTCTGCAAAGCCGAGCCGCTGATGGTGGCCTTCAGCCAGCAGATGCTGCTGCCGGCAATCGGCTACGGCCATATAGAGAGATTCAGGATTCGCGAGTATCTGGCAGGTCGCTACCCTGACTCGAAGGCCATAGATAAGTGCGCCAGGGCGGTCATTGATACCCTTGTAGCCGGAGGCATCATCAGGTCTGATAGAAGGCAAATCAGCTTCTCCTATCGCGAACCGCTCTTGGCGTCTCTTGCCTATGTGATCCACAGTGAGTTTCCCACTCCAGGAATGTATGAGATCTGCGAACTGGAGAGCAACGGCATCATTCGCGCCATGCTCTGGAATCCAGACAGCCTGCTCACAGGCCTTTACGAACTGAGGAACCATAAAATCATCTCCAAAATATCTGAGATAGATGGCATCCGCCAGTTTACTACCAGATACAGAATTGACGAAGTTGTGGATAAAATTGAGAGCCTTTAGAGGGATATAACGACCACAAGAAGCTTTTGGCAGTTTGAAGAAAATCGAGCTTTGCAGAGGAACAGGAGGAGGGGAGTTGAAGGATACTGAAATAATCGAGGCTTTATTGAGCAAGCTTCGCATTGCTGCAGGCAGACATCTTTACGGCGTGGTGGGCTCCTATGATGCCCTGGAGCGCTTCGCGCCGAGGCTATGCGAGGTCACCATGCCAGATGGCAGCCCGTTTCCGGAGCCGGTATCCGTCACAGCGGGCGTTCTCTCTGTCATTCCTCAGGATGAGTTTACAAGGCTCGCTGCCGAAGAGGCCAGGTATCCGGAGGCAGTCAGGGCAAGGGTCAACCGGGCCTTTGAGGAGTTTCTCAGATCCACCCTCAAACAAGGCATGGTGGTGATGAAGGATCTGGAGATCCTGTTCGCCTACGACGTGGACCTGAGCCCTCTTCGCGCGCTGTCCACAGATAGACAGCGAGCCCTGCTGCTTCTGCCAGGAAAGCGCACCGGGGAGAAGATAACAATGTTTCCGGGATCTGGAGATATCTTCCTGCCCGTGGACCTGATAGCCAACGACCACATATGGACGCTCCAAGAGCAGGGCTGAATGGGGACTGCACCCCTGGCAAATAGGTATTAATCAGATAATTCCGCCTGCTTTCAGTACACCCTCGATATACGCCGGAGCGTACTTCTTTTTGGCGTTATGGACTGCATCCACGAGCCTCTCATCTTTAACCCCGAAATTATCTTTGAGGTAAAGCGCAGTGGCTATCAGGGAGAGGTCTATAGCTTTAAAATGACCAAACTGCTCAACCAGCTTGTCCACAGCATGCTTTTCCACATCATTCAAAAGGATGGAGAGCTCATCTGCTTTGCCGGTCGGTCTTATGTAATACCCCTTTTCGTCCACCCAACGCATCTCCACTATGCCGTTTCGTTCTGCAAAATCGAGTTCCCCGGCAACATCTGATGAGTAAGGGCCATAATGGTACATTGAGAAATCGAATTCCGCTATTCCATTTCTTGAAAGCATATACATCATTTTCTGTATTACAGTCTTCCCGATTTGCCTATCTGGATATTTCTGGTTCAGGCTTTTCACCAGATAACCCATTAATCCCGAGTTCCTGAACATGCTACCATCAGAACTCTTGCCCGGACTCATCGCAAAACCTCCTCAGCTCTTAAACGATCTTCTGGCTTTACATAGATTCTTATTTGTTTGACATCACCTATATTTTTTACTATGTTTGAGTAATAGGAGAGCGGACGTGCACTGCCTTCTTTTCTGGACACAATCATTATCTCCTTATCGCCATTTTTGCTGTTATTCAGATTATACCATGGCTTCTCGGACATATCCTCATAGAATGTTACTTCAGCGTCTTCGAGAGATTTCTTTTTAGCCTGCAGTTCCGCCTCATCCCCCTGGCTTGGCACTTCTGGCGTTGAATAGACCTCTCTGATGTGCCGCCTGTTCATTATTGCGGAGCAGTCCGGATCATCGGATTCGATGCTGAACCGATTCCAGATCGTATAATCATCAAGGCCGATGAATCGCTCTATGGATGAGGGTTCCGGGCCGGGAAATCTTCCTCCCTCCAGCACATGCATCATGGCGTTCGTGAGGTGATAATCAAAGGCCCTTCTCGTCTTGTGGAAATAGACCTGGGTGAAGAGCTGATACCGGGCAATGACGACTGCCTCAGCCACATGCCAGCCGTCTCTGTCCACCCCGAGAACAACCTCGCCGGATTCAGGTTCTATGCCCAGTGCAAGCGTGTTTATCAACCTGGAATGATCGTAAATCCCGTATTTGACACCTGTGTGATACGAGTCCCTCAACAAATAATCGCCTCTATCGGCATCAAGCTGGCTGGAGATGAGCACTTTCCAGAAGATCCTCTCGCCCAAAATCTCAGGATTTCCTTCAATCAATGCTGCCACCTCTTCAGCTTCGATCCTGTAGTTGGTTCTGTTTATGGCATGATTTTCGATGACGGTTTTTAATACGTTTTTTATAATTGATACAGTATAATCTTCGTGCTTGAATGGCTTATCTTTTCCGGCATTTACAGGCATTATCTCTTCGGATGCATGGGAGAATGGAGCATGCCCTACATCGTGGAGCAACGCTGCAAGACGAATGAGCTGCCTATCCGTATTAAGTCCGGCATCATTATAGCTCAAGCGATCTACCAGCAAGCCATGGCCGCTATTGACAATGGAATCGTACATCTTAGTTGCGAGATGCATCACTCCCAGCGAGTGCTCGAATCTGGTGTGAACTGCTCCAGGGTAGACCATATCCGTCAGAGCGAGCTGACGTACTCTCCTAAGTCTCTGAAAGGCGGGATGGTCGATGATCTCTTTCTCCCATTCGTTGAAGGATACAAATCCATAAACGGGATCCCTTATTTCGTACTGCTTCATCTCAATGCCAGCGTTTTTATTTCAGATGATAGCCAAATGCCATTTCAGGATTAAATAGGGTGCGCAGGGAGGGCGAAAGTGATCTAAATGACAGAAGGTGTTAAGGATGCTGATGAGATAGGGGTTGCAGTGTGTGAGCAGCCGAGATGAGCGATAATGGATGACTCCCATGACCTCTGAAAAAGCAACGTTGGCCTGCGGGACAGACAACCGCCAGAAATTCGCGCCGCGACAAGCGCCCAGTCCCACAGATGCCTGAGGGCTACCCGCTCTGGCGAACGACTGAAAGATGCAGTCGAAATCTTAATTTGGCAAGACTGAGAAAAGGAGATTAAATGATCTGCGAAAATGAATCTGCAGTTACAAAAAAAGAGCCGCTGCTAGAGGCGGACCATCCTCTTGAGGATACAGGCTTTGAGTTCAAGCCAAAGACGCCCCTGGGCCGGCGACTCTGGTCTATTCGAAAAAGGATTGTGGCATCCGGGGAGCCCCTTCTTGGATGGGATGAAATCGAAGAAGAGGTCGCAACACGCCGAGGAGACGCGGATTGATCCGGAAGAGGACATTTATTGATTCCGGTGTGCTGATTGCGGCTGCTAGAGGTAAGGATGCCCCTTCAATAAGAGCGCTTGAGATTCTGGACGACCAATCTCGTGAGTTCGCATCAAGTCCTTTTGTCGAGCTTGAGGTACTCCCAAAGGCGGTTTACAATCAGAAAAGGGATGAGGCTGAATTCTACGAGGCATTTTTTGATTCTGTCAGCTTTTGGGAGGATGATCTGGCCACGATAATGAGAGATGCAAACAGAGTTGCTCGCTTGTTTGGCCTTTCGGCTATGGATTCTTTGCATGTGGCAGCAGCCATCTTGTGTGGGTCAGAGGAGCTGGTCACAACCGAACGGTCAAGCAAGCCGATCCACAGGGTTCAAGGCATCATCATTACATCTATTCACGAAAATCCATAACTCTCCAACCGAAGGCGGCATAAACTTGGTCCGCCTTAAGGAGGCAGCGAGAGCCTTGGTCAGATAAGAGGGATCCCGCCATGACCGCCTGGACAGACAACCGCCATAAATCAGCGCAGCGCAAGCGCCCAGTTCCGAAGATGCCTGAGGGCTACTACTCAGGCGACCGCCCCAACCCGCGCCTCAGAGAGTTCGTGGAGGAGAACATGCGGCCATACGATCCGGCCACAGACCGCTATGATGTCCCGCCATTCAACGAGCCCATCACCACAACCAAGGCCACAGCCATATACAACATGCACACTTACTGGTCCAAGAAGCCCCATGATGCCATACGCCAGTACATCCGCCACTACACCAGGCCCGGAGACATCGTACTCGATCCCTTCTGCGGCTCAGGGGGCACGGCTCTCGCGGCTCTGATGGAGGGGCGGAAGGCGATAGCGATTGACCGCAGCCCGGCTGCCACATTCATCACCAAGAACTACTGCACGCCGGTGGATGTGGACAAGCTTCAGAGGGCCTTTGAGGAGCTGAAGGCGCGGGTCAAGCCGGAGATCGACTGGCTCTACGAGACCCGCTGCGACCGCTGCGGCGGTAAGGCGGCTACAGCCTATACCGTATACTCCCAGAGGTTCCGCTGCCCACGCTGCCTGGAGGTCGTGGCCCTGTTCGACTGCCCTGAGGTCGACGGCAGAACAGCAAAGGGCAAGCCCAAAAAGATCAGAGTCTGCCCCCACTGCCAGAGGATGGGGCACCAGGAGGAGATAAAGACCTCAGCGGAGCATTTCGGGGCCGTGCCTGTGCTGGTGAGCTACATCTGCGAGAGCGGCTGCAAGCCTGCGAGGAGCGAGCGCAGGCACGATGACCCAGATCCGAAGAAGAGGGAGTACTTCGAGCTGTACGATCTCGGGAAGATCCGGGAGATCGAGGGCAAGGAGATACCGCACTGGTATCCCAAGAATAAAATGATGAATGTTGAGGATGATTCAAAGCCGTGGGGTGTTGAGTGGCGAGAAGGGCGCAACTTCAGGACGGTGGACGAGCTTTTCACCAGGCGCAACCTGTGGGCGCTGGCGAGAATTAGAGAAGAACTCAAGTCTCTTCCCCCATTGACAAGAGGAGGATTCCTAATAACTTCAGGTCTCCTATCAGATATACGGCTCGGCCAACGATTCAACCATTTTTCCGCTCTTCAGACGCCAAATTTCCTTGATTAACCATCTTTTTC
>Ga0208825_1002746_pt1 | contig 11228 bp, 25 predicted proteins | sample AD_UKC113_MetaG_FD_184450 | JGI IMG/M metagenome (GOLD analysis project Ga0208825, IMG submission 184450) | Active sludge microbial communities of municipal wastewater-treating anaerobic digesters from Hong Kong - AD_UKC113_MetaG (SPAdes)... | ecosystem: Engineered > Bioreactor > Anaerobic >...
TAGGGGAGGGCGGAGGCACAGCGGGAAGACCTCGCCCTTCAGGGCGGGGATGAAAGCGGAGCCTCGCACATTAGTAAACTATAGCTTTTCTAATACTTAATTCCCTTTTGGTTGTACTGATTTTTAGCTAACCAAACGTAAGTTTTAAATACTTATAGGTTGTATAGTAGAGTAGACAACCAAATAAGAAAAACAGCTAAAAGATACAACAAAACAAGGAGAAACCAACATGGGTTTAGATACCATATATAAACAGATAAATAACGCAATTAGTAAAGAAGAATTCTCAAAAAGGGTTACAGATAAGGTTAAAGAATTTAATGGTCTTTGTGACGAAACTATGGCAGCAACGTTAGTTGCAAATGAACTTGGATACTCGGATAATGAGAACTCTGGATTGGTTTGCCCGATGATGGAATATAGATATCATACAGGTGGTTATACGTCATATTGTCTCAAAGAAAAATGTGCATGGTGGAATAGGGGAGCTGATGAGTGTTATATAGTCTCTCTATCCGAAGGCATCTGGTCAATTGTTGGAACTATGAGAGGTGAGAAATGATGTCTGAATATAGGGTGTCTGAGTGGGTTCGTTTTGAACTCACAAAACTCTCAGAACAAAACTTTCCTCATGAAGTGCAGGAATATATCAAAGAAGTCATAGATAGAGCCGTTCACGAATTGAGGTATTAAAATGTCAATATATGAACTTGACAAGGGTAGACATTCAGTCTATACCCTTCACTATCATTTAATTTTGGTAGTGAAGTACAGGCGAAAAGCCCTCTATAATGAGATAATCAGAGAGCGACTAAAAGAAATAATCTATGATCTTGAAAGGAAATGGAAAAATGACCCTAAAATGAAAATAGAAATAGTGGCTCAAGAACCTGGTGACGATCATCACCATATATTGTTTAAAGCCACTCCTCAAACTGATTTAGTCAAGGTTATAAACAGTATCAAGGGAGTAACAGCAAGATACCTCAGACAAGAGTTTCCAGATACAAGAAAATTCCTTTGGGGAGATGCTTTCTGGACTCCCTCATACTTCCTTGCTACAACAGGACAAGTAAGCTTAGATGTCCTAAAAGCCTATGTCGAGAGCCAAGAATCTAAAATACCGGAACAACCGTAAAAATGGGAATCCCCTTCCGTCTTTTTAAACCGTTAACTATTTATCCCTTCCTAGTGTATAAGGGATTATGTTAACTGACGATTATATTGCAGGGTTTTTTGATGGCGAGGGATGTATCAGATACAATACACATAATGATAAACGAGGGTTTAGCTATGTGGAATTGGTAGTTCATATCACTTCCACAGATAAAACAGTATTAGACAGTATACAAAATCATTTAAAATGTGGAAAAATATACGAAACCGGTAATCATAAAAACGGTTGGAAACATTGCTACCGTTTAAGTTTTACAAAAAAATCAGAAATGCTAATTGTATTAAATAAATTATATCCATATTCAATAATAAAAAAAGAAGAGTTTGAAAAAGCTATAAAGTTTTTAGAAAGTAAATAACTTACCTCCATAATATTTTTTCAGGGAGGGGAGAAAGTCATTTTTTTCAATATATCCAACGCAAAGTTTAAATATATTGCGTGAGTATAGAGTAATTGTCCTAAGATAAAATGGACTAACACAGGAGAAGGAGATAATAAAAGTGGAAGATTGCGGTGAAAAGTTTGTAATAACAAGAAATGGAAAGATTTGTAACTGTGGACTATTTGAGTCTTTCACAGAAGCTTACGAGTATATCAAGGATTCGATTTTTAGAGATTGTATAGAATCATTTACCATTGTGACATTTAGACAGTACGTGGATGAAGTAGAATTTTAAGGTGAATAACAATGTCAGATCAAGATACCGAAACACCTATTGAATGCTTATTCAGAAGACTGAAATATCATTCTCAAATTGTAGAGAATTGCAAGCAAGGATCAGAAGTGTATAAGCTACATAAAGAGAAAGAGAAGCAATATTCATTAGCAATAGGGTTACTCAGAGGCGAACTTACTATAGATAAAATCATAGAGAATGAGGGATAAGATGCCACCCTGGAAAACATACTTTAGATCATGTTCAACCTGCAAATATTGGAATAGATATCTTGCTAACAGAAACGGAATATGTGATGTAGACGTATTCCCCGATGCATCTATGGAATATGATACATGCGACAAGTACAAGCCAATTAAGAAATATGGCATTTTGGAGCTACAGAAATGAGCAAATCCGCAAGACCTTCAAAAACGGTAAAATGGGAGATCAATTCTCCTATCACAATCCATGTTCAAAAAAATGATATTGTAGAATACGCCACCGTGAACCACAGAGGAAGTACAATTTATAGATCCAAATTACCAAACTATAAGGCAACTGTAATTGTAGGAAAAATCGAAGGAACTGAAATTAAAGTAATTCCAGAAGATCAAGTATTTTCTTGTGAATTTGGACCAGCAGGACATTTATCAGATTTACCTCACGACCTGAAAGACAAAGTTGTAACTATCATAGAGATAAATGCAAAGCTAGCCTAACGCAAAGTTTAAATAGTTTGCGTGTGTATAGAGTATTGTCAAAGGATTACCTGAGACAAAAAGAGGAGGAAACAAATCATGGAAAAAGCAGAAGCAGGAAACGAAGAAGCTATTGACCTTCTCGATGATGTGACCTATGAGGATTTCAAGGGTTTCAGCATGGATATCATTTATAGATTCTCGAAGGTTACTGATGTCTATATGACTGAGTATTTTTCTAGGGAAGAATTGCTTGAGGAGGCGTATATTACTCAGGAAGAATATGACGAAGGAGAATTTGCAGGGATTCACGCGGAGGAGATCTAAAATGCCATTAAACCAAAAACAGATTTCAATAATCTCAGAACAGCTTAAAGAAGAAAACGCATCTGAATTTGTAGAAACTCTCGTACTTCAGTACGCAAGTGACGTTGACAGAACATCTCATTTGTTGTCTCTGATTCCAAAAATCTCAGAAAAACAGCTTAAAATTACAAAAAAAGAAGTGATTGAACAGTCATTGGCTACAAGCCTCTTGATCGGAACTATAAATAAAAAACAGAATATTGATTTTGCAACATTGATGTATGTATCAAAAGCCCGCTTCCCAGAAGGGAATTGTAATGGCGGGAGTCCGGCAGATAAGATGTTTTTTGAGAAATTCATCGAAGTCATAAAAACTAAAAAAGGATTTGATTATGAATCTGAAGCAGATTGGGATTGGATTTGCAAGGTCGCAAATTGTGAAACGTGGATGAGATCTGTAATTAGACAGAACATCGAGGACAGTGCCTGAAGATGATAAAGCAAGATCAGAAGAAATCATAATGAGACAAATCAGATCTCAGCAAGAATCTATTTGGATTCTGCAAAAATTAATCAAGTAAATAGAATTAAAAGGAGAGGAAACCACCATGCAAAAGCGCACCACGAACCAAAAAGAATACAATGAATATGTATTTTTTCAAATGTTTGGAAAACAAGGATTTGGTAATTACATCCCATCAAATATGTACCGCCTAATCTACGAAAACCGACAACTAATAAAATATCTATCAGATCTTATCCCAAGTAGCCGCGCAGAACTAGCTGAAGCCAAAATCAAATACAATATATATATAAATCTTCAAAAAACCCTTGCAAAGCATTTGCCTTTCAGAGAAACTATGAAAGTTGGGCATGGCCCCATATTCGATGAAGTGCAGGTCTTGAAGAGAGAAAAGAGTACTAGAGTACGAGAATATAAAGAGTGTATAAACTATCTTACTAGGTTTATACCATATAAAGAATATAAGGAAGCTAAAAAAGTTTATGCTAGATATCTAGAACTTCAGGATCAGTTAAATGATATTTTTGGTTATGATTGTATTATTAAACTTGAAATAGATCCAAGAAGCGGAGAGAATGAATATGAGAGACGCATGAATAGGCTCAGGATTCTCACTCTCTTGGAATGTGATTCATGTAATATTTGCGGTTTTCCTCTTCAGAAAATGCTCGATGTTCATCATATAGTGCCTCGGTATCTAGGAGGAACAAATGCAATAGACAACTTTACAGGGGTCTGTTGCAACTGTCATAGGACGGTTCACAGGGCAATTGCAGAAAGAAAGCTCTCTTATGAAGTAAAAGAATACTACGGAATTGAACCGGAGATGTTACAGAGGCTTGAGAATATTGTCAGTAAAGGAATAAAAGAGACAGGAATAAGAGCGACAGCTTGAGGACGATAAAATGACTGTCTCACTTTCCTACTTCATGGATTTAACGCCATTGCCAGAAAAACAGCAATACTTTAAGGCAGTCACAGAGCAGGTAAGATATTTAGATTCCGTAATCCTTACCCTGAATAAAGGTACTGAAAAAATAAAAGAAGATCTTGAAAGTCCTTCATTCGGAATTCATACTAACCATCTTTCTGAAGAATTAATAAATATAAAAGAGGAAGTCATTACAGGTTGTATTGATTCAGTAAAGAAAGAGTTTCCTTCTGTTTATTTTAACAATAACCTGCTAACAAAATCAGGAATGTTAATGAAGCCTTTCGATGCAAGGAGCTTCATAAACTATATGAAAAAGCAATATTCAGATGTTGATTTTCTCACTCTCTCACAATGGCAGTATGCTATCATAGATGAGATGGCATCACCTAGAATAAATAACGGCGATTATCTTGATTGGAAACTGAGAACTGCTGAACATATCAAGGACATTGATTCAGCCGGAATTGAGTTATATTTTCGAGGAAGGCATTTCACAGATGATGAGCTTCTTAACATCATTGTAAAATTCTCAAAGTTTGTTTTCGGGGATTATACGACAATCCCTGAGATTGAGGGTTTTCCAATGCTTCTGAAAGAAATGGAAGCTGGGAAAGCTTACAAGACTGAAGAATTGAAGTCTCTTAAATTTTACAACGGTGATAAGCATAAATTAAAGCTCGGATTTAAAAATGCAAGCGAGCGAAACTTATTCAAAGAAATGTTGTTCACTCCTGCTTGGGAACTCTTAAACCGAGAAGAACCTGAAGCACCTGAGTTAAAGGATGCCTGTGATATCTGCCTTTATAAAGAAGTCTCTTGTATGGATTGTAATGATTACGATCATTGGGTAGGGAGTTGTTCTTACTGTCAGAAAAATCATGTTTATCCTCACTACAGAACAGGCGAATGCGATAATTGCAAAACAGGAAGAAGGGATGAGTTTGTACCCATCTCAGCAGTACAGAAACTTCCAGGTTTGATGCAAGAGGACGGATATTATAGGCATGTATGGAAGGCTAGGAAATTTCGCAAGAATCCGATCTTAAAGGTTCACTGTTGGGGATGGGGCGTAAAGGGAGCATATTATAAACATTACACTAAAATCAGTTATCCGATAAGAACATGTATTTCCTGCCACAACTGTATAACAGAAAAGCAGGAAGAAGACATTAATCAGATTTGTAAGGCTGAGAGAAGTTTATTACATCAGGATATAATTTATATTTTTAATTATAAAAACTGAAAAGAGGCGAGAACCACATTGCACCACACAATTAAACAATTTCAACCTCATGCAAAAAAGATCAACGAAGCGGGAGGTAAACTCTACATTGTCGGAGGCGCAGTAAGACGCTTCATTTCCTGCGAAACTCCACATGACGTGGATTTCTGCGTTACCGGAATTTCAGTAGACTCTTTCAGAGCAATGTTTCCCGAAGCTCGACAGCAAGGAAAACAGTTTCCTGTTTTTGTAATAGAAAACTGTGAATTTGCTATGGCCAGAACAGAAAGAAAAAGCGGAAGCGGATACAATGGCTTTGAATTCAATGCTGATCCTTTAGTATCCATAGAAGATGATCTTCTGAGGAGAGATTCAACAATAAATTCAATGGCTATAGACGTACTCACAGGAGAAATTATAGATCCTTATAACGGACTATCAGATTTTAATGAAAAGATACTGAGACCTACTTCAGAAGCATTTAAGGAAGATCCTGTAAGATGTCTTAGGGCCGCAAGGATTAACGCTGAATATCCAGAGTTCAGGATGAATGGGTTACTCCTTCACATGATGCATCAGCTAAAATCTGAGATGAAATTGATTACACCTGATCACAGGCTTTCAGAATTGAGAAAGGTTTTTGCTTCTGAGAAACCATCAAAGTATTTCAAGAGGTTGGAGCAAGCTAGGATTCTCGATGAAGTATTTCCTGAAGTCCACGCACTTATAGGCGTTCCTCAAGCACATCATACAGATGGTGATGCTTTCGATCATACAATGAGAGTTCTTGATGAGTGCAGGAAACTTACTAATGATCCTGTAATATTATACGCGGCTCTTTCTCATGATTTTGGGAAAGCAACTACTTCAGAAGAAGATCTTCCAGCACACCACGATCATGAAACACGAAGTGTAGAAATAATTGAGAAAATTACATGGGTTCCTAAAGAGTGGACATCTTACGCGAAGGCCGCAGCGTATGACCATATGAGAGGTCACAGATTTGCAGAGATGAAGAGAGGTAATAAAGTTGCCTTACTTGAGAGAATACACAAGTCTAGCAGGGGCTTAGATGGCTTTTGCAAGGTTTTGTTAGCTGACAAGCCTACGCCTGAAACAATGAAGACCATTGCATTAATGCAGACTACTTATGCGAAGGTGTATTCTCTGACAGGCGATGATTTACCAGAAGGCACTCCAAAGGGAGAAGAGTTTGGAAAAATATTACATCAGATGAGGGCTGAATTAATATGAAATTTGAAGAGTTAATGGATTTCTCGAATAATAATATGTACTTTCTTATAGTACTTGCAAGACCTAAAAATAACAAAGAGATTACAAAGGCTTCAAGAGTATTCATTCGTGAGCCTGTTAGGAGTTTAGAATCGTTTCCTGACAAACTAGATAAGTGCAGAACAGAAGCGAAGCGCATAGGACTTAAAATGTATATCTATGTGAGTGTCAACGCGAGAAATACTGTAAATGGTTATGAGAATTTCAAGAAAGTAATTACTGAGTACGAATGTCAGGCTTTACATGGTAAGGAAGATTTCAAAGACCCGCTTACAAGAATTGATAAGATGTGGTACTCTTCGTTGATGAAACCTAATGCAAGAGCTACGAAATACTTCTTGATTGATATTGATACAAAGGATGAGAATATCTTGCAGGAAGTAAGAAATATCGTCCATGGATGGAAAGTTAAGGAACATACTGCAAAGATACTCATTGAGCAGGAAACAAGGAACGGATATCATTTTGTATGTACTCCGTTTGATGTTCGTATCTTGAAAGATGTTGAGAATGTAGAAGTTAAGACTGATGGACTCCTTTATTTAGAATGCACTGGATTTGATTAATCTTAAAAGAACAATAATACACCGAGGAATTGATATGGAAACCACCTACCAAAAAGCATTTGAGCGACTTGTGAACAGCCCTAAATATCAGGGTTACTACCGCATGAAAACTGTGAAAGAAATTACCGATCCTTCTTTACAGGCTATGATCGTAGATTTTATGGATGTATTGTTTCCTGAGTTTGATTGAGGCAGGATATCTATGAGTAACATAATAAAGGATCTCAAGAAAATAACTTTTCCTATCTGCCTAGTCATTTCAGCATACACCCTATTTACGGAACCTTATCAATGGGTTTCATTGGCGGCAACTTTAGGTTGGTTAGCGGCTACGTGTGAGATTATTTAATTCGCTTTCTTTTCTTTTTTTTGAGGTATATTTATGCTTCTTTCAGATAATATTTCTGCTCTTATGCCAATCCCTGTCTCTCCGTCTATACAGGATATCCCTATAGATCCTGATCCTAATTACTTTTTTGATCTCAAAAAACATCTTCAGGAAAACGCAGATTACAGGATAGAGAAAAGAGCTTACCACAAATTACATCCGACATGGTCTTTGTATCGAGTTCATGATGAATTTTATAGAATATACAGTGAAACATTTCATCAGGACATCGAGTACTTCATGCGTGCAAATCCTTCTCTGAACGCAAGAGAAGGCACACAGGCGTTTTGTTCTAAGTGGAGAGGGTATTTGCTTGTGTATGGTGAAGAGATTGTCTTTAGGGCTTTTTTAAGATTTGAATATTATAAAATTGAATAATTATTTTTTTACGTTAGTGATAGAAAGTTATTTATAGTAATAGGTACATTATACCTATTGTAGTAAGATGTTAAGGAGGAAAAGATAAGTGAGTACAAGAAGAGAAAGAGAAATAACGAGAGAAGCTAGAAAAGAAGCTTGGCAAGGAATGGAAATGAAGAGAATGGAAAACATGGAAAAAGCTCATGCTGAAATCATGAAAAATGAGGTTTTTTATGTGTGCCCTGAACATGGGGAAAGCCATATTGAATTCTCCTTTATATCTGAAGGTGTTGGAATTATAAACAGTAAGCCTTCATGTCCTATATGTGGGAATGATGAAGGTACAATTAGATCTAGTATTCCATACAGAGTCGAGATTCCACAGAGATGGAGCGAGGAGGAATATTAAATGAGTGAAGTCTTTGAAAGTCAAGCTATATGTCCTAATTGTGGTGGAATGGACGCGGGAATGAACTCAGAAGGAGATATAATGTGTTACTGCTGTGGTTTTTTCACAGCCGAAGAAATAAAGAAGTTTAAGGAGGCTTAATAATGTGTACTGAAGAAGAAATGGGATACTTGGCTGGAGATGAAGATGATGTGGCTACGTGGAGAGAAATGACCGTAGCAGCAGAAGCCGCTAGAGTAGCTAGAATGAACGCTTTCAGTAATTACGAATTTGCCTGTTTCGAGGCATTTTCTAACTTTGGTGAATCGTTTGTGAGAGACTGTGAGTTTTACCCTGTTAGGTGGTCTCAGTGAGCAAGCGGAAGGAAAGGGAGATGAAGATGTATCCTGAGTGGATTCAAAAGGTAAGGGCAGTAGTCGAGAAGAGTAAGAAGAGGTGATTATTGTGGAAAAAGAGATTGACTATAACAGACTTTTTGGAGACGGATATATAGAAGCAGAAGACGAAGAAGATTATTATCGTGAACATCCTGAAGAATTGGATAAAAAAATAGAAGAGTTAAAACTAAAAGTAAAGGAATCCACAAACCACGATGAAGAACAAATTCATAAATTTGAGATTTACGGTTATGAAGCCGTAGAAAAAACAGTAGCTTCAGGGAATAAATCATCTGCAAGGATTAATGTCCCTCCTTCATGGCAGGGCGATACAGTTATGGTTGTGAGAATGAGAAAGAGGTAATAACATGTCTGAAGAATGGATACCTGTAGAGAAACCACCGCTAGGCAAACTTAGAAACCTAGAAGAAGAGATTAACATAGATCAAATTAAGTACGACAGTCTTATAGGACTTCAAAAAAGGTACGGAATCCCCGACGAAGAACTCCAAGCAATACGATTCTGTAATGAAGTTGGAGACTTAGATAAGGCATTAGAGAAGCTTGATTGCATTGATGATCATTATGAGTTAGTAAAGAAGTATCTGAGAGCTACAGAGTTATCAATAAGGGCTTATGGGAGAATACTTGCTTTGAAGAAGGAGACAGATAAATAATGGTAACAATAGACGAAGAAATTGAACTTCTCAAGTTATGCAGAAACGATTCTGAGAAATATTATTTAAGGCATTTAATAGATTTGTATCCTGCGACTAGCAAAAATACGATTATGGAATTGATGATTGAGAGATACGAGATTTGTTTGTTTAATAGATAATTTCTTTTTTTATAATTTTGATACTTTTTTAATGTTAGAAAGTTATATATACTATTAAAACACTATTAAATATACATACATTTAATACAGTTAAGAGGTAAACAATGCCAATAGTTAGCGTATATGTTTCTGAAAAAGTAAAAGCTAAGATCGAAGAGTACAACGATAGAAACCCCTATAACAAGCTGAATGTTAGCAAGGTCTTTCAGGAAGCTGTTTGTGGGAAACTAGCTGAAATTTCTCAGTAATGTGGATTCACCACCCACTATATATACTCTATATAAACCACCACTTAGAAGGTATGATATGGATATAAAGCCTATTGAAACATCATATAAAGGATATCGTTTCCGCAGTAGATTAGAGGCTAGATATGCTGTATTCTTTGACGTGCTCGGTATAAAATGGGAATATGAAAAAGAAGGTTTTGATTTAGGAGAAGCTGGATATTATTTGCCTGATTTTTGGTTTCCAGATAACGATACATGGGCAGAAGTAAAAGGAAAAGAATTTACAGATATCGAGAATAAAAAAGTAGCAGATCTGTGTAATATCACAAAACGACCAGTTATAAAACTTGTAGGGATTCCAGAATTTATGGAATCTATTAAAGGATATTTATTATATGGGGATTATACAGAAGCATTTGAAACAGATTTTATATATTTACTTATAAATTATGGAGGACGTGAAAAACTTCATGCAGGGTTTTATCCCAAGAAAATGTATGATTGTGTTTTTAAAAACGGGCTAAAAGTAGAGTATATAGCTGAAATCGCGTTAAAGGTAAAAAAAGCGTGTGAAGCTGCAAAATCGGCTAGATTTGAGCATGGAGAGAATATACGTAACAAAATTGAAGTAAACAATAAGCCACTTTCTGGATATGAGATCTTTAGATTTAAATATTGTATGAGATCAAACGGTTATCTGATGGAAGAGATACTTAGTACTCTAGAAAATGGTTCTCCATCATACATTAGAGATAAAATAGTAGCTTTATCATACATTCCTATGATCCCTATAGGACCTAAAAATTATAATAAAATTGATGCCGCTTCAATTCTTTTAAAGTACCTCCCTCAAGAAGAACTTCGTTTTTTACTACATACAATTGGAGAGGAGGACATAGAATATGATAAGCTTTTGAATGAACGTTCAAAATCAAAGAATAAGAGATACCCTTTTGGATATTACTTTTTAGAATCTGAGTATAGGAAACATTCTGATTTCGAAGTCAGAGAAACATATACATGTATTTAACATAACCAAAACAATTAATTATATTACATCGTATAATTAATTCTCATTTGAAACCACCACACCAGATAGGCGAATACTATGATAGATGACACCAACAAAAAACGCAAAGCAGGGAGACCTAAGAAACTCTCCTCAAAAGACGTACAACGCTCTTTTCAAGTAGATCCTGATTTATGGGATGCAGCCGATGATTTACCTGTACCTAGACCTGACATAAT
>Ga0208825_1002747_pt1 | contig 11228 bp, 12 predicted proteins | sample AD_UKC113_MetaG_FD_184450 | JGI IMG/M metagenome (GOLD analysis project Ga0208825, IMG submission 184450) | Active sludge microbial communities of municipal wastewater-treating anaerobic digesters from Hong Kong - AD_UKC113_MetaG (SPAdes)... | ecosystem: Engineered > Bioreactor > Anaerobic >...
TATATTATTAGAAGACAAATACATAGAAGGATCTATGCGTTCAGGAACCTCGGTTCCAGAATACACAATTGGAAAACAACCTGGCTGATAGAACAAGAAATTTGCATCTGAGACTTTTGGCAACTTTTCTGGAGATACTAGTGTATCACCACATACCAATTTAATAGCAGATTCCTCAGGAGGGGCTACTAGGTAGTGTACTTGGGCTAGATTAGGATCCTCATACCTTCCGTTGTTCCATCTGAACAATGGGGTATTTGATATTGTATATACATCATAAACAATATCTTTTGGATTCATGATCTGCTCCCAACTATATTCTACCCCACAGGGACAGTCCACAGCCTGGACAAAAGGAATCGGTACTTCGTAAGCCGGTTCTTTTTTGGGACTTCCTGGTTTCGGATTAGGCAAATTACATTGATATGTAATTGTCGTTCCATTAACCCCATTATCGGAAGCCATACATCCCACCATTGTTGAAGTTGGATTCCAGTCGAGACACCTCTGTATTGCCCGTTGCACCTCCTCTTCATTACATGAACGACGGTCAGCCAGTACGACGGTAAATGTCATTGATATAGCCACAATGACTACTAAGAACAATACAAACTTTTTCATATCCCACTCTCCTTTTTAATGAGCAACAAACAATATTTACTAGCACGACGACATTATACCATTACTATGATTTAGATGCAAGACTATGGGCCGCATATGTGTTGCAATAAATTCTTATGTAGGATTTATATATATATGGTATATTTACACATATTAAGAATAACTTAAAAAATTAAAGAAAATGAAGATAACAAAACTATATGCAGAAGAAATTCTAGACTCCAGAGGAAACCCAACCATTAAATGCAATATATGGTTAGAAAATGGAAAAATTGTCAGTGCCTGTGTTCCGAGTGGTGCTTCTACAGGAAAATATGAGGCTCATGAATTAAGAGATGGTGATAATTCTAGATACCTGGGACAAGGAGTTCTGAAAGCAATTACCAATGTAAATGAAAAAATATCACCACTATTTGTAGGAAAGGAATTAAGGAGTATAGAGGAGTGTGATAGGATTTTAATTGAATTAGATGGCTCTGAAAACAAATCCAATCTTGGGGCAAACGCAATACTTTCTGTATCCTTAGCGTATGTAAGAGCATTGTCAGAATTAGAAAATATTCCACTATACAAATACATAGCTGATATATTTAATAATTCCCTTACAGTTAAAGAAATGCCAAAGCTCATGATAAATGTCATAAATGGAGGAAAACATGCCAAAGGTTCTTCTGATATACAGGAATATATGTTTATTCCGAATGGAGCCGCCAGCGTACAACAAGCTGTACAATGGGGAAGTGAATGCTTTCATAATTTGGGGAAGATTTTGCAAAATGCTGGTTACTCTACTACGGTTGGAGATGAAGGAGGATATGCCCCATCATTAGGAAGTAATGAAAGACCATTAGAATTGATGACTCAAGCAATCATAGATTCAAATCTAAGACTAGGAACAGATATTTCCTTAGCGATTGATTGTGCAGCAAGTAATTTCTATGCAGATGGAAAATATAGTCTATCGATCGAAAACAAAACTATGTCATCAGAAGAGCTTTGTCAAATGTATGGTATATGGATATCAAAATATCCAATTATTTCCATAGAAGATGCCTTTGCAGAAGATGATTGGGATGGCTTTAAACTATTTGAGGAAACATATGGAAATAGAATTCTGAATGTTGGAGATGATTTGTATGTTACTAATGTTATAAGGCTAAAACAAGGTATTGAATTAAAGGCTTCAAATGCTGTACTGATAAAGCCTAATCAAATAGGAACTTTTACAGAAACAAAGAATGCCCTAGAGTTAGCTACTAACTCTGGTATGAAAACAATTATGTCTCATAGATCTGGAGAGACAGACGATACATTTATAGCAGATTTTGCAGTAGGAGCTTGTACAAACTATATAAAAGCAGGATCTATGAGTAGAGGTGAAAGAGTTGCTAAATACAATAGATTGATGAGTATTGAAAGAGAATTAGAAAAAGCATACCCTGTTTAGATATATTATGAAAATTGAGCTTTCAAAAAATCAATCATCTGTGATAGCAGATATTATATCGTGGTACAAAGGGAATAAATCTCAATACATAACATTAGGAGGATATGCGGGTACTGGGAAAACTACTCTGCTTGGGTATTTGAATAATTTACTGCATAACATGGATAATGATGTGAGAATAGCCTACTGCTCATATACAGGGAAAGCTTCGTTAGTACTTAAAAAGAAACTGCTAGAAACTAAATCATTAAAAATATCTGATTATGTTGGTACTATACATGGTTTAATATACAAACCTGTTATCAATGAGAAAGGAAAAATTTTAGGATGGACGAAAATATCGAACGATGATTTTGTATACGATTTAATAGTAATAGATGAAGCATCAATGGTTTCAGAGGATATATGGAATGATCTTTTGTCCTTCGGTAGAAGAATACTTGCTGTTGGAGATCATGGACAACTTCCCCCTATTGAGGGTAAGTTTAATCTAATGAGTGAACCAATTTTAAGGCTTGAAGAAATTTATAGGCAAGAAAAGAATAATCCAATTATTGAAATATCTAGGATTGCCAGAGAATATGGAGATATTCCAGTAAGAGAATATAGCAGTACTGTGATAAAGTTTGATAGAAATGATGATTACGTGCAGGATTTTCTTACTGATACATTTTCATCATACAATCAAAATCTAATGGTATTAACAGGGTATAATAGAACTAGAATACAGATAAACAAAGAAGTCAGAAAACTGTTACAATTTGAATCTTCAAAACCACAGACAGGAGATCGAGTTATATGTCTGAAGAATAATCATGATGAAGGAATTTACAATGGTATGCTAGGAAGTATTGTATCGATAACGACAGAGGGAAAGGGTTCTAAGGCATATTATGAAACAGAAGTGCAGTTTGATGGCGAAGATCAAATATATTTTTTAAATATAGATATTTCTCATTTTAATAATATCTCCCCTACTCCAGATATTATTCAAAATGTTAATTATTTTGATTTCGGTTATGCACTTACTGTGCATAAGGCACAGGGAAGTCAATGCGAAAAAGTTGTTCTCTTTGAAGAAAGATTTCCCAAAATGGATGATGATACTTGGAGAAGATGGTTGTACACTGGGGTAACAAGGGCTGTATCTCAGTTGTATATCATTGGGAAATAGTATGAGAATTGGTATATAATGGACAAATGATTATTCAAAATGAAAATGAAGAAAAGACACTAATAGAAGCTGGAAAAATTTCTACCAATATATTAAAAGAGTTAGGAACTCTCGTTAAGGAAGGAAATACCCCTGCTGGTATAGATAAGAGAGCTGAAGAACTTTGTTTTGAGAATTCAGTTCATCCTGCTTTTAAAAGAGTACAAGGTTACAATTGGAGTACATGTATTAGTGTAAACGATGTTCCTGTGCATGGAATTCCTAAGGATATTCCATTGAAGAAAGGTGATTTAGTGTCAATCGATTTCGGAATTGTATATCACAAACTATATACCGATCATTGTTGGACTTGGAGTGTTGGTGACCCTAATGAAAAAAACACTAAGCTTTTGAATGCAGGAAGATATGCAGTAGAAAATGCTGTCTCAAAAGCGGTAGTTGGGAACAGAACTGGTGATTTAGGATATGAGATGGAGAGAGAAGCATTAAGGAATGGATACAATGTGTTGAGTATGTTTGTAGGGCATGGCATAGGGAGGACACTGCATGATGAACCAGAGATTCCTGCCTATGGAGTAAGGCATAAGGGAACACTTTTAGAAGATGGTATGGTGATATGTATTGAGTGTCAGGTTGTAGATGATATTGATGATATTAAGATAGACAAAGATGGATGGACGGCTAGAACTATTCATGGCGGTAACAGTGTTATGTTTGAATATATGGTTATTGTAAAAGAGAATCAACCTCTTGTACTTACTAACCAGTTTGATTGGGGTTTTGTTGCATAATTTCCTGATATTATGGTATAATACTATAGGATTAGATATCCTTAGCTCTTTAACAGGATATTAATAACAAAAGGAGAAAATTATGTTGAAAAAGGTTTTGTGTAGATGTGAGGTGCAATTTGACCCTGAGAATTGGTCATTTAATTTTCCAATCTTCGATATTGGTGAACCGTTTCTTTCTGAGTCTGATGATGATCAGATAAAAAAAGAATTTATTTGTGGTTCAAAAACCATAGACGGAGAAACTCTTTTCTATGGAAAATTAGTTCCCATAGAAAGACTTGTAAGTTAGTAATATCCTGCTCGGACGAGAAAGTATTGGTTTTTCAACCTTAATTTGTATTTCTCGTCCGAGTCCTTCCCCCAAAATGAATTTTTCATGTATACTTCCATATATAATTGTTAATACGAATAAGCAAATGAAGATTTATGACTTGGCAATAATTGGTTCTGGCCCTGCTGGTTACTCTGCAGGCATATATGCTGGGAGGTATAATCTATCAAATATAATAATTGGAAAGCTTCAAGGAGGAACTATGACTCAAGCTCATGTTATTTCCAATTATCCTGGATATAATGAAATCTCTGGTATTGAACTTTCATCAAAATTCAAGGAGCAAGCACAGATTAATGGCTCAGAGTTCTTGCTGGAAAGTGTTGTAAATATTGAAAAAAGAAATGGGACTTTCTCAATTAAAACAGATTCAAACAAAGAGGTGTTATGTAAAACAATAGTAGTTGCTACAGGGACTGATAGAAGTAAATTGAAGATACCAAAAGAAGACGAATATTTAGGAAAGGGACTATCATACTGTGCTACATGTGATTCGATGTTTTTCAAAAATAAAGTAACAGGAGTGATTGGAGGAGGAAGTGCTTCTGTTATGTCTGCTTTAATGCTTTCGGATATAGCTAAGAAGGTATATGTAATATATAGGGGAACTGAATTGAAAGCAGAACCAAGACTAATCAATGAATTAACAAAAAAATCTAATGTTGAGATTATATTTAGTACATTAGTAACTTCATTGGAAGGTGAGAATAGACTCGAAAGGGTTAAGCTGTCAAAAGAATATAATGGATCAAGTTACATTGACATAGACGGCCTCTTTGTAGAGATTGGATGTGAACCAAATAATTTAGTGGCTCAAAGGCTAGGATTAGAAACAGACAAGAAAGGATATATAAAAGTGGATAATGAACAGCGTACAAATGTCGAAGGAGTGTGGGCTTCAGGAGATTGCACCACAAATTCAAATTACTTTCATCAGATTGTTTGCGCAGTATCAGAAGGTGCTATTGCATCAAACTCTGTTTATGCATATTTAAAAGAGAAAGCAAATTAACTTTTCTTGTTATTTGTATTAGAAAAGGTTACCCAATCTTTAAGAAAATCTGAGCTTGACCAAACTTTCGGGTCGCCTACATTGTATTTTACAATGCCACCATACTTTTCAACAATTTCAGCTTCTGGAACTTTTTTAGATGTATCTCTATCTCCACCTTTAGTGAAGACATTAGGTTTTATAGCTTCTAGGGCATCACAGCAATCATACTTCGTAGCATGATCGTATATTATGACATAATCAACATCCTTTATACTATCAACTATATATGCCCTATCCTTCGCAGGTATAAATGGTTTTCCTTTTTTGGTAACGCATTGATTATCCCCATTAACTATCACAACTAGTATGTCTCCAAATTTTTTTGATTCCCTAATACAAGAGATATGACCGGGATGTATCGGATCAAAGAAACCTGATGTTGCAACAATTGTTTTATCCTTTAATTTAGTATCTTTTAGCTTTTGAAAATCATTTAGGGATATAATCATTGGAAAGGTTGGTAAATTTATTTAGTATGGAGAGGATCAGAGAGAAAAACGCACATCTTTAAAAAGAAGGTATTGTTTTTCCCTCTGATTGAAACAGTTAGAGTATTTTCCTCCATAGTAATTCTTCAAAACCTATGGAATAAGACTCGTACATAGTACTTCCATCATCTACTTTTAATTTGACGATCATTGTAAATGGTTCTATATCCAATTTTTTTATATGACCATCTTTGCAGTAATGGAAAAGGATTTGATTATACATAGTATTGTTTATATGTAAGTCATTTGTGCTCATATCAACAATTACTGTACTTTCATCTTCCCCTAGATACATTGTGTCCTGAAATAAGGACATTAACAAAAAATCTAGTATTCTCATAATTTCTCCTTTTTTGATTTAACGAGCCATTCTCTAATATTCCTTATGTATTATACTATTTTTTAAAATATTTTTCCTCTTCATATTAACTATCTTGTAGTATTGGCAGTTTTGTATTTCTTTGCCTATTTGACAAACATAACTAATTTTTGTTGTGCTATAAGCTGTTGACCAGTACTACCTGTTGTAGTACCTTATGTACCAAGTACAATATATTGTGTTTTAATTATGAAATGTCCTTTTTGTGAATGTGAAAATACCAAGGTTATAGATAAAAGAGATAACCATGATGATGGAACTACTAGACGTAGAAGGCAGTGTTTGAGGTGTTCTAAGAGATTTACGACATACGAAAGAATTGAAAGTATAGATGTAAGTATTTTGAAGAAGGATGGCTCTTTAGAGAAATTTGATCCAGAGAAGATATCAAAAAGTATTAGGAAGGCTGTGAGTAAGGAAAGAATTAGTGATTATGAGATTAATGATTTTACAGATAGCATTGAGAAGATGGTGCTAAATAGTGAGGAGACCATAAGTACCAATGAGATAGGGTTAATGATATTGGATTGGTTGAAGAAAAAAGATCAGTTGGCATACATAAGGTTTGCCTCTGTGTATAAAAGGTTTGAGAATCTCGAGGATATAAAGGAAGAAATAAAAAATCTTGAAAAGATATAAATTATTAATATTGCTCGGATGACTGCTCAAAATAAGAAAATAAGTGTGGATTTTAAGGTTAGAAAGAGAAATGGAAGGATAGTGAATTTTGATAAGCAGAAGATAGAGGATGGAATTTTTAAAGCTGCACAAGGTGTTGGTGGAAAAGAGAGAAAAAGGGCAAAAGAAGTTACTAATGAGGTTGTAAAGCGTCTTTGTGAAAAATATTCCAATAGAAAATATATTAAAACTGAGGAAATAGCAGATATAGTTAAGCAGACATTGGTAGATATGGGGCATGGAAAAACCTCTATAGCTTTTAGTCTATTCACTGATTTGAAAAACCAAGTAAAGAACATTAAGTCATTAATTGATGCGGATACCCTAGTTAAAGGGTATATTGATAAACTGGATTGGCAAGTTAATGAAAATAGCAATATGTCATATTCATGGCAGGGTCTTAATAACTATATTTCTTCAACTGTGCAGGCAAACTATTGGCTTCATAGTATATATCCGAAGGAGATTTCTGATGGAAATATTGATAAGGACTATCATATTCATGATTTAGGAATGCTTGCTGCATATTGTTGTGGTTGGAGTCTAGAGGATTTGCTTCTAAAGGGTTTTACAGGAGTTGTAGGAAAAGTTTCTTCAAAGCCTGCTAAGCATTTTAGTACTGCGTTAGGACAGTGTGTTAATTTCTTGTATACGCTTCAACATGAGACTGCAGGTGCTCAGGCGTTTTCTAGTTTTGATACATATCTTGCTCCGTTTGTGAGGCATGACAATCTTTCATATGCTCAAGTTAAGCAGAAGATGCAGGAATTTCTGTTTAATATGAATGTGCCTACGAGGGTTGGATGTCAGTGTCCATTTACAAATATAACAATGGATTTGGTTCCAAGTGGAAGTTTAGCAGAGCAAGGAGTGATCATCGGAGGTGTTGTGCAAAAGGAGAAATACAAGGATTTTCAAAAAGAGATTGATATGATCAATAGAGCATTTTGTGAAGTGATGATGGAGGGAGATGCTAATGGTAGTCTGCTCTCTTACCCAATTCCAACATATAATCTCACGAAGAATTTTGATTGGGATAAGAAAGAATATATTCCAATATGGGAGATGACAGCAAAATATGGAATTCCATACTTCTCCAATTTCATAAATTCGGATATGAATCCAGATGATGCAAGGAGTATGTGTTGTAGGTTGAGATTGGATACAAGAGAGTTGAGGAAGCGTGGAGGTGGATTGTTTGGTGCTAACCCTTTGACAGGTAGTATTGGAGTTGTAACTATAAATTTACCAAGGATTGGTATAGAGGCAAAGGACAAGAAGTCATATTTTAACATTTTAGATAAGAGAATGGATTTAGCGAAGAGGAGTTTAATGATTAAAAGAAAGTTCATAGAAAAGTATATGGATAAAGGATTGTATCCATATTCTCAATATTATTTGCAAGATATTAAGAAGAGGTTTGGGGAGTATTACAAGAATCATTTTAATACAATCGGGATATTGGGTATGAATGAGTCGTTGATTAATTTTTTTCATGATAAATCTAAGGGTATTGCTTCTAAGGAGGGAAGAGAGTTTGGTCTGGAGATTATGGATCATATGAGAAGTAGATTGATTGAGTATCAAAATGAGACGAATCAGCTTTTTAATTTAGAGGCTACACCTGGAGAAGGTGCTACATATAAATTTGCGAAGGCGGATAAGAAGAAATATGGTGAGAATATATTAACAGCTGCAGATATAGGGAAAACAAAAAGTTCTGTTCCTTACTATACTAATAGTACTCATTTACCTGTTGGACTTTCTGATGATATATTTGAAACATTAGATCTACAAGATGAGTTTCAGTGTAAATATACTGGTGGGACTGTTTTGCATATATATCTTGGAGAGAGGGTTTCTTCTGCTGAGGCTACAAAGAATTTAATTAGAAAGATTGCTACAAATTATAGATTGCCATATTTTTCAATTACTCCTACTTTTAGTGTTTGTCCTAAACATGGGTATTTATCGGGTGAGCATAAATATTGCCCTATTTGTGATTTAGAAAAAGGATACAAAGAGGGTATGCCCTTTAATGAGGAATGATTATTTAAATTTTCAAATATATGGGTATGAAAAAAATAACAAGGCAGAGGTGTGAGGTCTACTCTAGAGTTGTGGGATATATAAGACCAATATCTCAATGGAATGTTGGGAAGCAGGCTGAATGGTCAGATAGAGTAATGTTTAAAATGAAATAATATGCTTCCAATATATGGGTTAGAAAAATCATCTCTTTTGGATTATCCTGGGAAGGTATGTGCTGTAGTGTTTCTATATGGTTGTAATTTAAGATGTCCATATTGTCATAATCCAGAATTGGTTGTTGAGGAGTGTCCAGAATCTGTATTGATTGAACAAGATGATGTTCTAGAATTTTTAAAGAAAAGAGTCGGTAAGTTGGATTCAGTGGTAATAACTGGTGGAGAACCATTGATACACACCGAATTGTTTGATTTTGTAAAAGAAGTAAAGAATCTTGGATTCCTTGTCAAAATAGATACAAATGGACTACTTCCTAATTCTCTAAAAAAATATCTGACTTCTGGTTATGTAGATTATGTGGCGATGGATGTTAAGTATCCTTCAGACGAATACAATGATAGAAGTGGAAACAAGAATGCTCAGAGCTGTATATTAAAATCTATTAGTGTAATTTTGAATTCCAATGTTAACTATGAATTTAGAACAACATATGTAAAGGGAATTCATAATTCCCAATCAGTTCGAAAAATCTGTCAAATGATACAAGGCAGTAAAAGATACTATATTCAAAATTTTAGAGAAGGAAAAAGTATAGACAAATCATTGACAAATCAAAATAGCTTCACACCTAATGAGCTAGATGAATTTAAGAAAATTGCGCTGGAATACATAGATAATGTTGAAATTAGATAGGACTTTCAAGTACTTTTATTACTTTCCCATTAATTAACAAATCTGTATTCATGTCTATATATATGGGTTGATTTAATGGGTTTGTTGAATCAGGATAAAGAATTATCATATCATCTGTTTTCTTAAACCTTTTTACTGTAGCACAATTATCTATAATTGCGACTACTATATCTCCATCCTCTACCTCATTATTCTTTTGAACTATTATGTATGATCCATTTTCTATTTTTTTCCCATCTATCTCAGCTAGATCCATAGAATCTCCTTTTACAATTAAGGAAAAAAGATCATCCCTGTGGCCTACAATATTCCTATCAACCTTAAGTACACCTATGTTCTCTTGCTCTGCGGATACCAATGGTATTCCCGCATTTGCATATCCTAAAACAGGAATCCCAACAAGATAGTCGTATACTATTTCATCATCCTTTTCTACCATATGTATACCCCTAGGCTCTCCTGTTCTAAAAATATATCCTTTCTTCTCTAATGCAAGCAGGTGTGCAACAACACCTCTCTTCGTAGAAATCCCCAATTCTTGTTGTAATTCAACCAATGACGGAGCATATCCGTTCTCAAGATAATACTGCTTAATTACTCTTAAAACATTCTCCTGCTTTTTAGTGAGTATACTATCCATATCTGATAATTATGAATTTATATATATACCTAGTATACCACCAGTCAAATGGTACACAACTACTTATAGTAATAATTGATGTTTGAAAAATAGCAATAACTAATATATACTACAAAAATATACTATGGCTAAACAAATTAAGGCAAAAAGAATATACAAGCTAAAGGAGATAATCTATGACGATAGGAATTCAAGAAATTCTATACTTGCCTGTGTTCCAATAATATGTATCTATTTTGTGTTTTTTGAAAAAGAAGATCTCTTTGTTAAATACCATGCAGTTTTGTATACCATCATAACTTTATTGATATTATCTCCATTTGACATAATAAGTTTTTGTGGAGTAATTTTAGTTCTATATGGATTTACTAGAGTTCCTAGAGGAAAGGTTGTTAACATCCCAGGCCTATCACAACTAGTTTTAAAAATTATGTCGTTAATAGAGTGATACCCTATTCTACTGTACTCATGATATAATCTTCTAGTCAATATCGGGGAGTAGTTCAGATGGCTAGAACGCTGCGTTTGGGACGCAGAGGTCGCAGGTTCAAATCCTGTCTCCCCGACCAAATCAGACATTTTGAAAATTCAGAGGCGTTTTGTTGCTCGCCCGCCCCGCCTGCGGCGGGTCTCGCTTCGCAAAAAGCCCTGTATTTCGGAATTAAATCGTAAGGTCGGACAAATTCAAATTCAGTTTTTCGGGAAAGCAAACGGCGGTTCG
>Ga0208825_1002750_pt1 | contig 11222 bp, 10 predicted proteins | sample AD_UKC113_MetaG_FD_184450 | JGI IMG/M metagenome (GOLD analysis project Ga0208825, IMG submission 184450) | Active sludge microbial communities of municipal wastewater-treating anaerobic digesters from Hong Kong - AD_UKC113_MetaG (SPAdes)... | ecosystem: Engineered > Bioreactor > Anaerobic >...
ACCTGTACTGGCTCTTTCTTTACGAACGTTGAAGTAAGCATAAAGAAAGTCAGCAACAGTACCGTAACATCACTCATCGCGGTCATGTCGATACGGGTACTCTTCCTTGGGACTTTAACTTTTGCCATATTTAGCTTTTATGTTTTAAAAAAATGAATTACTTATGAGTAGCTGCAAATGTCTGAACAATAGAGAATCCTACTTCGTCAATGCAATAAGTAATACCATCGATTTTGCTTGTAAAATAGTTGTAAGAAATAACAGCCAGAGCACCGGTAGCAATACCGAAAGCAGTATTAACCAAAGCTTCGGAAATACCTACAGAAAGAGCAATGGAGTCAGTTCCTCCGGCACCTGCCAAAGCAGCGAATGAACGAATCATACCCAAAACCGTTCCAAACAATCCCATCAACGTACCCAACGTGGTGATAGTTGCAATAACGGGAAGATTTTGGCTCATCATGGGAAGTTCGAGTGCCGTAGCTTCTTCAATTTCTTTTTGTATTGCCAAAACTTGCTGTTCTTTTGATAAGGTTTCATCCTTTTCAACTTCTTCGTATTTAGTTAAAGCAGCAAGAACTACATTACCTACAGAACCTTTTTGCTGATCACAAACAGCTTTTGCTGCTTCTATGTCGCCTTTAGATAATGCTTCTTTGATTTTTACTACGAATTTTACGAGTTTACCCTTACCTTCAGCATTTCTAATTGCAAAATAACGTTCGATGCTCAAAGCTATAACGGTAAGTAACAAAGTCTGAATGATAGGAACCACAACACCACCTTTATAAATCGTTCCCAGCAAATTACCAGTCAGAGGTTGATTGTTAGGATCGTTGTTGATAAAGTTAGCAGGGTTACCAAATACATATTGGTAAATCAGAACTGCAATAATAAAACATGCCAAAATCACCAGACCTGCGGAATTAATTCCAGTAAATCCTTTTTTCGATTTTTTCTTTGATTGTTTTTGAGTCTTTGCCATAGTGTTTTAAAAATTGATTGTTTTTGATGAAATTATTTTTAAATTGAAAATTAAAATGTTTCCTGATTCTTGTTGTAAAAATTTTTATTTTTTTTGCCATAGCTCTACCTTTTTCTCATCTAAGTGGCTTTATGACAACTTTCTCTTTGTTTCGGCTACAAATTTATAATTTTACTTTGGATTCCACAAAGAATTGTTTTAAAAAATACGGTACAATTTTCGGTTGAGCTGATAAAATCTATCATTTTTTCTGTTCAAATCCAATAATTAAAAACTGAATCGCCTGATTTTTTTTTTGTTTTCTTTCAAACTTTCAAAATGAATGCAAATCTAATCACAAATATCAAATTTTCAAGTACTAAGAAATTGGATTTTAAACATATTTAATGTATTTAACTTCAATTATTTCTATGGAATTTTGTTGCAAAATGTTGTAAAATTTTTATTTTTTATATTCATTTGTCAACCTTTTTACTCGAAAATTTTGTAATTTGAATAACGACAACCTAAACAGATTTATTATTAAAAAAACGACAAAAAATTATAAGGAAAATTCTCTAAAAGCTGCTTGTTGTCAAACAAAAAATTATTTTTATCCTTTTTGGGCGATATTTATCATCAACGAGGGTATAGTTACAATAAGCAATTAAAAATTGGCTATCATGTTTTACATAAGGAATTTACAAAAATTAAAAAATAAATTCCTGAAAGACATCAAGCAATGGTCCATTTGTTTTAATTGATTTTTTGTATTTTTGCAAGCCTTAGAAAACTTTATCACAAAATGAACGGCGTTACTATCTTAATTATTATTGGTGCTTATTTTTCTCTCTTACTGCTTATTTCCTACATTACCGGCAGAAAAAGTACAGACAATAATGCTTTTTTTCTTGGAAATAAAAAATCACCCTGGTGGGTAGTTGCCATTGGTATGGTGGGTTCTTCCATTTCGGGAGTGAGTTTTGTCTCGGTTCCGGGAATGGTTGTAACCAATAATTTCACCTACATGCAGACTGTTTTTGGATTTTTCTTTGGTTATCTGATTATAGCTAACGTTCTGTTGCCGCTTTACTACAAACTGAATCTAACGAGTATTTATACTTACCTTGAACAACGATTCGGAAAATATTCCTATAAAACAGGTGCTTCGTTTTTTCTGCTTTCCCGTACCATTGGTTCCGGGGTTAGGTTATATCTGGTCATTCTTATTTTGCAGCACTTGATTTTCGATGCGTGGCATGTTCCATTTGTGGTAACTGCTTCGGTATCTCTTTTCCTGATTTGGCTCTATACCCATAGAAGTGGCATTAAAACTATTGTTTGGACCGACACCATACAAACTTTGTGCATGGTATCGGCGCTGGTTTTGCTTACCGTTCAGGTTTACAAACAACTCGACATGAGCACAGGTGAATTGACAAAAAACCTGATTGCTGGCGGACACAGTCAAATTTTCGTTTTTGACGACTGGCACTCAAAACAGAATTTTTTCAAACAATTTTTCAGCGGTATTTTTATCGCTATTGTCATGACCGGCCTTGACCAGGATATGATGCAAAAAAATCTTAGCTGTAAAAATTTGAAGGATGCCCAGAAGAATATGTATTGGTACGGTTTTTCATTTGTTCCGGTAAATTTTTTGTTTCTTACGCTTGGCGGAATGTTACTCTTGCTGGCATCAAAATATTCTATTGCCTTACCTGCAAAACCCGACGATATTTTGCCTTTATTTGCCACTCAATATCTTGGCCCGATAGTTACTTTTTTATTTGTAATAGGAATCATTGCAGCAACCTTTGCAAGTTCCGATTCAGCGCTGACGGCCTTAACCACTTCTTTTGCAGTAGATATACTGGGGGTTCAGCACGATGATCCCAAAACGGCCGAACGACAACGCAGGATTACACATATTGGGATGTCGGTGTTGTTTGTAATTATTATGGTTGTTTTCAATATCTTCAACAATACCAGCGTAATTGATGCCATATATAAAATTGCTTCCTATACTTACGGCCCGCTTCTGGGTATGTTTGCCTTTGGTTTGTTTACAAAATATCAGGTCAAAGACAATATGATTCCACTTGTGGCCGTATTATCTCCAATATTTTGTCTTTTATTGAATTATATTTCCATATCTTTGTTTCATTATGAATTTGGATACGAAATACTTATGATAAATGGACTGCTAACGTTTATCGGGATGTGGATTTTCAGACAAAAAAGTACAGAACAAAAAATTCAACCGCTAAATTAAATTTTATGGAAATCAAATCGGCAGAATTTATAAAAAGCAGTACCGATTTTAAAATGTGTCCTGAAGGCAAATTGCCGGAATATGCATTTATCGGTCGTTCCAATGTAGGAAAATCTTCGCTTATCAATATGCTTTGCCAGCAAAAAAATTTGGCACTAACCTCTTCCAAACCGGGAAAGACGCTACTGATCAATCATTTTTTAATTAACAAAAAATGGTATTTGGTTGATTTACCGGGCTATGGTTTTGCACAAACAGGAAAAGAAACCCGAAAAAAACTGATAGAGAGTATCAGAAATTACATTCTTTTTCGCGAACAGCTTATTTGTTTGTTTGTGTTGATTGATGCGCGACATGAACCACAAAAAATAGATCTCGAATTTATGGAATGGTTGGGATCGAACAGTATTCCGTTCTGCATCGTTTTTACTAAGACAGACAAACTTTCTGCCTCTCAAATTGACGAAAATATTGAAAATTACCGGCAGAAAATGCTGGAAGACTGGGAACAGTTACCGCCTCATTTTAAAACTTCTTCTTATAAAAAAACCGGAAGAGAAGAACTGCTGAATTATATCGAAGAAATCAACAGAAGTCTGACAATGCAATAAATTCCATGACAATTCACAGAAAAGAGTCATAAAAAAACATTATTTTTTCATGGCTCTTTCCATGTATCTTTTATCTTCCCTTTCTTTTAAAGTTTGTCTTTTGTCATAAAGCTTTTTCCCTCTCACCAAAGCAATTTCCAGCTTAGCCAATCCTTTTTCATTGATAAAAAGTTTCAATGGAACTATGGTATTTCCACTTTCCTTAACAGCTCGCTGAAGTCGTTTCAATTCCTGTGAAGTCAACAATAATTTCCTGTCCCGGCGAGCTTCATGATTGTTGTACGAACCAAAAAAATAGGGAGCTATGTGCATGTTCTTCACCCATAACTCATTATTGATAAAAATACAATAAGTATCTGCCAAACTTGCTTTCCCGTTTCTAATGGATTTTATTTCGGTTCCGAATAATTGTATGCCGGCTATATAACGATCAAGAATTTCGTACTCGAAATTGGCTCGCTTATTTTTTATGACTATATTTGAAGATTTATGCATAAATACTTGATTGATAAACATTAAAAAAACGATTTTAATGTTGTGGAAAAATTGTGGTCAAATTTACACATAATTATCGAAATTTTAAGTGGCAAACCAATAAAACCAACTACAAATACATTCCAGAATTAATCGGCTCGTTCCTTAAAAAATTAAAAAATTCTGTATCTTTGTCATCAGGAAAGAAAAGTAATTCTTAAGATTAATGATAAAATTCATATTCACAATCAATTATATATTAAATAGTTTGTATGGATTCAGAAATAAAATTAACCATTGCAGGATTGGTCTATAATCAGAATATTGTTGGCACATACGGTTTGGTGCTTAGTGAAGAATCGGGCAACCGACGATTTTCGGTGATGATTGGCGAACCGGAAGCGCAATCTATTGCTTTAAAACTGAATAACAAAAAACTCCCCCGCCCTCTTACCCACGATCTCATTAAAACTATTTTGGACGTTTTTGAAGCCAAATTGGTCAAAGTGTTGATCAGCGATATGATAAATGACGTTTTTTACTCTGAATTACATATTCTGAAAGACGACAAAATATTGGTGGTTGACGCACGCACTTCAGACGCTGTCGCTTTAGCGGTAAGATGCAACAGTCCCATATACATCAAATCGGATATTCTGGATATTGTAGGAGTTGTAGTGGAAGAAAACGAGACGGAAGAAACAACCGCCAATGAAGAAAATATCGATGAATTGTCCGATCAGGAATTGGATACTCTTTCACTCAGCGAATTGGAAGAATTGCTTTCAATGGCCGTAAACGAAGAAAAGTATGAATTGGCTGTTCACATCAGAGATGCCATACAACGCAAAAAATCGCATGATCAATTGTGATTTTTCCAAAATAAAACAGCATTCGTTTCAACGTTAAAAAATTATTTTGAATCATATAAAAAATCAAGCTCCGTAGGAGCAAAATTTTGGTAGAAAATCGAGACATGGATTTGCAATCCGAAGCAATGAGAATAATGGATTTGGAATCCACAAACATGCATTCTTTGAATAATTTGTTTTTTTCGGAATGAAATTTCTAATAGTAAAATAAGCTGGGATTGCAAATTCCATCGACATGAAAGATCAAAAAACGCCGAAAATTCAAACAAACGAATTACCGAAACCTGTCTTTGTGAGCCCAAAGTCCCAAAGCAGGATTGGAAATGTAGAAAATCTCTTCTCCGTCGGGCATCACGTTCCAGCCTTCTTTCAGAGTAGAAACGTGATATTTCTCTGAAACTTCGTCAATATCACCCCAGCGGAAACCAACACTTTCTATTTCTTCTTTGGTTAGATTATCCGGATTTTTACCCGGACAATACGTGATGGTAAATCGTCCTTCGGAAGAACCATGAATTAAATGGGCTGCCGCGCTCAGATTTTGTTGCAATTCTTCGTTCTCGTTGGTTGCTTTCAATGTTTTGGGTGTTCCAAAATAACCGTATTTTCGAATCAGTCGGTCTATTTCCTTGTCTTCGCCAAATTCCCTCAATGCCGGAGCCAGCACAATCAGTTCGCCGCCATCGGCAATAGCCATGCGGGTTCGATAAATCGCCTTATTCCCGAGCCAGGTGCTTTTGAATTCAGCCGGATCAAGCCAAACCAATACTTTATTTAAGGGTTTTTCCACCATTTCAAAGTTTACTTGCATGGATAAACCCGCTGCCTTGTCGAAAACCTCGAAATCGTCGCCAATGAAAAGCCCGTAAGTCTGCAGTTTCCCGGTTTCTTTGTTCAAAGCGACAACAGTTTGCACATAAACAATCGGCAGATGAGCCGCAAAATGCTCCGAAGCGTAGTTAAATACTTTCCGAACGGGCGTATTGGCTCGTCCCATCATTTTTTCCATGCCGTAAACCGCTCCGATAAAATGACTTTTGTTGATTCCTTCCTGTCCGCCGGTTCCCACAAAGATATTTTTATTGTAATTGGCCATCCCGACCACTTCGTGCGGCACCACCTGTCCGATCGAAAGGATCAAATCAAAATTACCTTCTACCAGCAGCTTATTCACTTGAGCCGGCCATTCGAAACTTAACGCTCCTTCGGTTACTTCCGAAACATACGATCCGGGCACATAACCCAGCGTAACAACATCATGCCGCCAATCATGAACTCGAAAAATGGTTTTCGGCACTTGACCGAACATGGTCGCGATTTGTTCGTCCGTCATGCCGGTATGCGTGCCCAATGCCGGCAAAACGTCCGTGAGCCTTTCGCCGTAATACTGCCATGCAAATTCCGTCAACTCTCCCGCATGACTTGGATAACGTGTAAAATCGGGCGGAATGGCCAGCACCTTTTGTCGCTTGCCTAACTTTTCCAAAGCTTCGTAAAGTCCGTTTTTCAAATCTTCGGCAGTAAGGTTCGTCGTGGTTGAACCTTTTTCAAAATAAATCATAATGGTTGTTGATAATGAAAATTCTGGGATGTAGAAACATACTGTAAAAACAATTCTGACAGAGCTTTTGGATGGCATCTGTCAGAATGGATCAAATTCAAAAAACATTATTCATTAAACATTGTATGTAGTCGAAGCAGTATCGCCGCCTCTTCCTGTCCAGTTGGTGTGGAAAAATTCACCTCTCGGACGGTCAACTCTTTCATACGTATGAGCACCAAAATAATCGCGTTGTGCCTGCAAAAGATTTGCCGGCAGTCGTTCGGTGCGGAATCCATCGAAATAGGAAAGAGCAGAAGCCATAGCCGGAACCGGAATTCCGTTTTCCATTGCAACGGCACAAACTCTTCGCCAACCTTCCTGAGCCGATTCAACCTGTTCTTTGAAGAATGGATCGAGCAGCAAATGACGAAGATTCGGATTCTGGTCAAATGCTTTTTTGATATCTCCCAAAAATACGGAACGAATAATACAGCCGCCTCTCCACATCAGCGCAATGCCGCCGTAATTCAGATTCCAGCCGTACTCTTTGGCAGCTTGCATCATCAAATCGTAACCTTGTGCATACGAAACTATTTTGGAAGCATAAATGGCATTCTCCAGATCGTTGATGAATTGCTGGCGGTCGCCTTTAAATGTTTTCTTCGGTCCTGAAATGGCTTTTGAAGCTTCCACACGTAAATCTTTCTGTGCCGACAAGCAACGAGAAAAAACCGATTCCCCAATCAGAGTCAACGGAATGCCCAAATCGAGCGCTGCATCCACTGTCCATTTCCCGGTTCCTTTTTGGCCGGCCGTGTCGAGGATTTTTTCCACCAGCGGCGTTCCGTCTTCATCTTTAAATGCGAGAATGTCTCTCGTTATTTCAATCAGATAGGAATCCAACTTGCCGGTATTCCATTTTTTGAAAACTTCATGTTGCTCGTCATCGGTCATGCCAAGCAATTCTTTCATTAAAAAATAAGCTTCGTTGATTACTTGCATGTCGCCATATTCAATGCCGTTGTGAACCATTTTTACAAAATGTCCGGCACCATTTTCACCAACCCAATCGCAGCATGGCGTTCCATCTTCCACTTTTGCGGCCACAGCCTGAAAAATATCTTTCACATAAGGCCAAGCTGCAGGAGAACCTCCGGGCATCATGGATGGACCTTTTAATGCTCCTTCTTCGCCTCCGGAAACGCCGGTACCGATATAAAGTAAACCTTTGCTTTCGACATACTTCGTTCGACGGTTTGTGTCGGGGAAATGACTATTCCCGCCGTCAATGATAATATCGCCTTTATCGAGCAGCGGAATAAGCTGTTCAATCAAATCATCTACAGGCTGTCCGGCTTTAACCAGCATCATTACTTTGCGCGGCCTTTCCAGCGAATCGATCAATTCTTTCAACGAATGAGCGCCAATAAAATTTTTCCCTGCTCCACGTCCGTTGATAAATTTATCCACCTTTTCGACCGTACGATTATAAACGGCTACAGTGAAGCCTTTACTTTCCATGTTGAGTACCAAATTCTCACCCATGACGGCCAACCCTATCAAGCCAATATCTGCCAATTTTTTCATATTTTTTCTGTTTTTATTTCAATATTCTGTTTTATAAAAAGAGGTTTCCTCTGTCGAAGTTCTATCGCTTTTATCTTTTTACGCGGGCATTTCCTTCCCAAATACTCCAAATTTGTTCTTCATCAGCCGGTTGAGCATAGTCGGTAAGGAAAGTGGTTGCCAATGCACCGCTTGCCCACGCAAATTGGGTACATTTTTCGATATTCCACTCTTTCAAAATGCCGTAAAGCAAACCGCCTACAAATCCATCACCACCGCCAATCCGGTCGAGCACGTAAATGGGTCGTGGTTTGATGACCTGCCAATCTTTTCCATTATAAACAATAGCACCCCACAAATGTTCATTTGCACTGACGACTTCGCGAAGCGTATTTCCAAAAATGCTGACATTCGGAAAAGTTACCTGTGCATTCATAATCATTTCCTTAAAAGAATCAATGGCATTTTCCAACCCTTTGCCTCCTTCGGCCGGTCCTTTTATCCCCAGACAAAGTTGGAAATCTTCTTCATTCCCGATTAAAATATCCGACAAAGAAGCAATTTCGAAGAAGGTTGCCTTTAATTCTGCTTCGCGTCCTTTCCAAAAAGTAGCCCGATAATTCAAATCAAAAGAAATGAGCGTTCCTTCTTTTTTTGCATAGCGTGCAATTTGGAGACAAAAATTGCTCGTTTCCGGCGAAAGCGCAGCAATCAATCCCGACAAATGGACAATTTGCACTCCTTCTTTGGAAAAAATCCGTTCCAAATCAAAATCCTTTATATTCAAGGTTCGTCCCACTTCACCGGCACGGTCGTTGAGCACACGCGGCCCTCGCAATCCATAACCGCTGTCGGCGATGTTGAACTGATGACGATAGCCCCAAGGACCACCTTGAGGGATTTCCGGCCCTTCAAAATCAATGTTCCGACGATGCAAGTCGGACTTGATAAACGAAGCAATCGGACTGTCCTTTACGAAAGTAGTCAACACTTTGACCGGAAGACCTAAAAATGACGAAATACTTGCCACATTGGTCTCGGCACTGGTAGCCTGCATTTCAAACAATTGACTGCTATGAACAGGCTGCCCATTCATTGGCGTTATACGAACGCCCATGCTGGTTGGCGTCAGCAGGGCATATTTTGCATGTTTCCGTAATTGAAGCGACATAAATCAATATTGTTTTTTATTAAATTAATTTTAGTTCGATATAAGAATATTTTATAAACTATTATAAATAAGCTAATAAGGTTGATGGAAAGAAAGTATTCACATGTTACTCATGTTAGTTGTATCTAAATAAGGTCTTTATATTCAAAAAAGAACCTTATTTTTTTAATAAAAACCTTAGTAACGATAATCAATATCAAGAATAAACCTTATTACCTTATTACCTTATTACCGTCAACTTTTTTATATAATTAAAGCGTGTAATCGTTATTCAGAAATCATGTTTAATTTCAAATAAATGTTCTCAAAGCCTTCCGGTTCTGAAAATTAAACGCAAAAAGCATCAAATCCGCCATCGACAATGGCAACAGTGCCCGTAACAAATTTAGAAGCATCGCTTACTAAATAGTGCATGGTTCCCAACAAATCTTCCGGAACGCCAAAGCGACGGAAAGGTGTATGAGCAATGACAGCTTTTCCTCGATCGGTATAAGAACCATCGGGATTGGTCAACAAAGTGCGATTTTGTTCGGTAATGAAAAATCCGGGACAAATTGCATTGACACGAAAGTTTTCACCAAACTTGGTTGCCAGTTCGCCTGCCATGTATTTTGTAAAGTTGGTTACAGCGGCTTTGGCTGCTCCGTATCCGGCTACGCGAGTCAATGGACGAAGTGCGGAAGCCGACGAAAAGTTGATGATATTTCCTCTGTTGGCTTTTACCATGCATTCGGCAAAAACAATTGTCGGAATGACAGAACCCATCAGGTTCAAATCTACCACTTTACGAAAGTCATCGAGTTTCAGGTCGAAAATGGTGTTGTTCGGTCCAATGGTAGCACCGGGCATGTTGCCACCGGCAGCATTGATCAACACATCCACTTTCCCGTACTTCGCAAGGATATCTTCGACATTTTGTCTTAAAATGGTTTCATTGGTAACATCAGTTACCAGAAACATAGCTTCGCCACCATTTCCTTTTACTTCTTCGACGAGTTTGTCGCCTTTTTCCTTGCTTCGAGCCAGAACAGCCATTTTTGCTCCGTGTGCAGCCAAATATTTCACCATCGATTCACCCAGAACGCCTGTTCCTCCGGTAAATGCGATGACTTTATCCTTAATGTCAAAAAGTTCGTACATGATATTTATTTTTTAGAATTATGTTTCAAAATTATAAAATTAATTCATTCTGTCTGCGAGAGTTTTTACAAATCGAACAATCTTTTCAAATGTCGATCGTAAATATTTTCCTCTACACACTGGCCAATAATCTCTTCATATTTTTCGAGCAATGAAATATATTCATCTCCCATTTCGGCAGCAACTTTGTAAGCTACATGGATCAATTGACGGAAATTGGGATTATAATCGGGGCAAGTTTGGTCATGACGCAACGTGTTTACGAATTTTTCACTTCCCCATGCGTTAACTTCTTCCACTGACGGCAGTTTACTTCCATCAATATCAATCACATCAGCATAAGGTGCACATAATTCATCTTTTCGGTTATAGGAGTTGGCGTAGATTTTTTTAGCCGCCATCAATCCATCTCCTCCGGCTTTAGCCAATCCAATAACTTCCTCCAACCATGTTGTTCCGGCTGTTTTAAGGTGTATGCCTTTGTCGTGTTTTTTAATGATTCGGCTCATAACGGGATAAATGGAAAACTTGTCGCTGCCTGAATGAACGCTTAATTTCAACTCTTCCGGAAGTCCAAATTCTTTTACAGCAAAATCGATAACCAAC
>Ga0208825_1002751_pt1 | contig 11218 bp, 10 predicted proteins | sample AD_UKC113_MetaG_FD_184450 | JGI IMG/M metagenome (GOLD analysis project Ga0208825, IMG submission 184450) | Active sludge microbial communities of municipal wastewater-treating anaerobic digesters from Hong Kong - AD_UKC113_MetaG (SPAdes)... | ecosystem: Engineered > Bioreactor > Anaerobic >...
CCTAGCGCTCTTTGAAACTGAGTAACCGGTTCATCGCTCAGATTTTCTTTGTGATTGTCGCGGAATACACTGAACCGGTCGCTATAAAAGGCGATAGGCAGTCCCTGCTCCCTAAAGTAACGTTTACATAACCTTCCATAACTAAAGAAGCTCTCTTCAGGCACAAATTCAGCTGCTAAGATCTCACTGGTGGCGTCATCAATAAATACCAGCAAGGTGGCTTTGGGACCGCGTTCTTCCAGCCAGGCATGTTTTGAGCCATCGATCTGTACCAGCTCACCCCGACGCTTCCTCCGCGGTCGGCTATAGTGTGGTTCGATTTTCTTTTTACTTTTAGCCTCCCAGACACCACTGTCGATCATCAGCCGACGAACCGTTTCTTTGCTCATCCGAATGCCCTTGAGTGTCTCTAGTTTCTCTGCCATCAAGGTCGGCCCAAATCCTTGCATGATCGGTTCACACACAAATTCTCTCACGATATCCTGGGTCTTTCTGTCCGTCTTGCGGTTGCTCGGCTTCCTGCGTTTCCTTGAAACTAATCCTCCATCTCCTTCCTGTCGATATCTTCGCAGGATGCGTCGAAATTGCCGTTCACTGATCCCTAGCCTTGCCGCTGCTTCCTTTTGGGTGACCCGGTGATCCAACGCCCGTTCTACTTCTGTCTTACGGGCTAATTCCTTACTTGTCATTTCGATTGTCCATTTCATAGCTCCTAATCTTAATAGGACATTTCTATTTTGCTACTTTAGGACATTATCACTTTGCTCTTACACAGCCAAAACTGCTTGACAAAACCGCCGACTCTTGTGATATACTAACCCTTCGCACCATCCGGCAAGCCGGAGTGTGCGCTATGGAAATTAGTATAAAATAGGAAGCTAACATGAACGATACCGAATTGCTTAAATCTGTCGAAGCCGAAAAGAACCCGGAGATCCCCAATCTTTTCCCAGGGGACTCGGTCAGCGTGCACTACAAAATTAAGGAAGGTGACCGCGAACGTATTCAGGAGTTCAAGGGCATTGTGCTTTACACGCGTGGCTCTGGAAATAATGCCACATTCACCGTCCGCCGCGTAGCCAGCAACGGTATCGGCGTGGAACGCACCTTCCTCTACAACTCGCCACGCATCGCCAAGGTAGTCGTGGAACGGCATAACAAAGTCCGCCGCGCCCGCCTGTACTACCTGCGCGAACGCACCGGCAAGAGCGCACGTCTCAAACAGCGCTTCTAAACCACAGCTTTCTCCCATCGGGATGACACCACAAGCCTTTTCTGAGGAGCTCACGCGCTCACTTGCCCAGAAAAGGCTTTTTCTCGTCTAGCGCTAATACGGTTATGCCCACTCAACCGCTCATTGCCCTCACCGCCACCCGTCAAACGCACCTCAAGCGCGCACCCACCTACGAAATCCCGCAGGCTTACCTCGACGCTATCCTCGCTGCCGGTGGGCTGCCGATTTTGCTGCCAGCCAGCTTGCCCCTGGCGGCGTTGCCCGAGCTTGTTGCGCGCTATGATGGCTTTGTGCTCAGCGGCGGCGGAGACGTGGACCCAGCACTCTATGGCGGCAGGCTGGATGCGGCGGTCCACAGCATCGACCCCGAGCGGGATGTTTTCGAGCGCTTGCTCATCCCGCTCGTGCTGGAGGCGGATAAACCTTTGCTCGCTATCTGCCGCGGCATGCAGATGCTGAATGTGGCGCTCGGTGGCAGCCTCCATGAGGATATCCCCAGCCAATTGCCGGATGCCTTGCGGCACGACTGGTATCCCAATTACCCGCGGGACTATCTGGCGCACCGGGTCGAGGTCGAGCCGGGCAGCCGCTTAGCGGAGATCCTGGGTACGCGCACGCTGCGCACCAACAGCCTGCATCACCAGGCTATCCGGCAGCCTGCCCCGGGCTTAGAAGTCGTAGGCCGCGCGGAAGACGAGGTGATTGAGGCGGTGGAGCTGCCCGGGAAGCGCTTCGCCATCGGTGTGCAGTGGCACCCGGAATGCCTTCCCGAGGAGCCGGCGATGCAGCGGCTGTTTATTTCATTTATCCAATGTTAAAGCATTTCTAAAAAAAATAAATTAATAAACTTTATTATTTTTAGAAGAAATATTATATTTTTTTAACAATTTTTTCGCTACTATTTCGTTAACTTTTTTATTTTTACATTGTTTTATATTTATATCAAACACAATACCTACAATTGAAATAAAAAGTGAAATCCACTTTATTGCAATTTTTATGTTGTTATTTATATTTATAGTTATTAAATTTTCATCTATTATCTGTAAGAACACAAATATTATAATAAAAAAGACTATTAAGATAATAGAAAAAGTATTAACTTCTTTCTTTACTTCTTCTTTTAATTTGTTAGATAACTCTATGTATTGCTTTTCTTTTTTATCAATTACCTCTTTATTTTGTCGCAATTCTTCAATTAATTCTTTATTCCTTTTCTCAAGCTCGGTTTGTATTGGAGTAAATTTTTCTTTAGCTTTCCTGTCAGCTTCCGATTGTATTTCTTGAAGTATTTCTATCGGTGTTTTAGAAGTTATTTTCATTGCATCCCCCAGTGTTTTTTCTTGAAGTAACCTTCTTGCTTCCGGTGAGGTTTCTAGATAGGTGATATCATCCTCGGTTAGTGATCCGTCTTGTTTAAGCTTATTTACTTCGTTCAGAAACAGAGTGAATTGTTGTTTAGTGGGGTTTAATGCAGCATAACAGTGAGAAATTAAATGTTTTTTTGAAAAGTCTTCTAAATTTAAATAATTTGGTGAACTCAACCACAATATCGTTCCAAGGAAAACATCCGTAACAGTGGTTGGAATATAAAAAGTATCATGCAAGGGATAGTTATTTTCGTGTAATTTACTGGCGAAGGCCAATGTAGAATTAGTGGTAACGAATAAAAACTTACATTCCTCAATATTTCTAGCAACTTTTCCCCCTCTTTGTTTAAACACAGCCGAGACTGACTTAACATCGTAATTAATAGTTCCTTCTTTTTCCTCTTCATCAAAATTAGGATTATTTTCTCGGTATAAGTCTATTAATTTTCTTTGAAACTCTTCCTCATCCATTTGAAAATTTGTATTAATATTTGGATCGGGAATATCTTCAATTTCTATACCAAACGATTTAATTTTTTCTGGGAGTTGTTTGATGAACAATTCAATATCCGAACGATGGTATCCCTCTGATTTGAAAAATAGGAGTGCTCTACTAGCTTTATTAGGATCATAGTTTGGATTATCAATCCACTCTACACAGGAATCTATAATATTAATAAATTCCTGGTAAGTATGTTCAAAAATTTTTACAACCCCGCCTTTTTCTTGTAATAAATATATAAAATCTGAAAATACTTCTTGTTCATAATTACTATTTATTCCAAGTAAACCGAATAAAATACCTGTATCTAGATAATATGTGGTTTTTCTTTTAATTGTTTTTACTGGTTTTATCTCAGTAAACAGAAGAGCACTTGCAATTATGTATCCAAAAACAATTTCATTTACTAGTTCAAGATTTTGCGATTTTTCTTCAAAAAGAGTCCTGACGAAGTCATAAAATAAGTTTTTGCTAAGATTAGATCCATCTTCTTGAGATGGAAGAATAGAAGTTCCTTCTTGATTCATGAATGCGATATCTAGATCGTGGTCTTTTAATACCAATATAATATGATCATAAGCTTGGTCTTCTGTTAATCTAATGCTGTGTTTTTTGTTTGCGAATTTAACATACTCTTGAACAACAATGTCAAATTCAGCATCGAATTTTTTACTAGATATGTCATATTCCGTTTGATCTATTTTGTCATAATTCGGAGTAAATTGAATCGGTTCGTGCTGTCTAACGCTAGTTGTTTTAAGATAATCCTCTTGAATCATTCTATTAATAATTGTTACCATTGGATGGTAAGGAATTTTAAGGCCGTATTCATTATAAAAACACTGTATTACATTACTAATTTCGTTCCTTCCGAAATTTTTTATCTTTCTTTTCTTCATTAATTCAATTACCATTGGAATAAATAGATCCATGTAGCTTTTCAAATTTTCATTTCGATCTAACATGACTTTTAATAAAGCTAATGATTTCACTGTTTTTCTATTATCCATAACTATCCTCTTACAATGAATTATTAAATTCTACAGGATTAAATTCTACAATTAAATTATACATTCATTTATTTTTATCGTCGTAAATCGCTGATAATGCTACAATAACACGCATGCAAACCGCATCCAATCCTCACCAGCCCATTGGCATCTACGACTCCGGCGTTGGGGGACTCTCGGTGCTGCGCGCCATCCGCGCCGCGTTGCCGCATGAAGACTTGCTCTACCTGGGCGACCAAGCCAACGTGCCCTACGGTGAGCGAACGCTTGAGGATCTGCGGGAACTGGCGCGCGGTGTTACGCGTTTTATGCTGGTGCAAGGTGCCAAGCTGATCGTCATCGCTTGCAACACTGCCTCGGCTGCAGCGCTGAAAACCCTACGCCAGGAATACCCAGAGATTCCGTTCGTGGGCATGGAGCCGGCTGTCAAGCCCGCCGCCGAGCAGACCCACAGCGGCAAGGTCGGCGTGCTGGCTACGCCTTCTACCTTTCAGGGGGAGCTGTATGCCTCCGTGGTGGAGCGCTTTGCCAGTGGCGTAGAGATTTACCAGGAGACTTGCCCCGGCTTAGTCAACCAGATCGAAAAGGGCCGGCTAGATACGCCCAAGACCCGCCGGATTTTAGAGGCAACGCTGCTGCCGCTCATGGCGCGCGGTGTGGATACACTGGTGATGGGCTGCACGCATTTTCCCTTCGTCATCCCGTTGATCGAGCAGATTACAGCTGGTCAAGCCCGCGTGATTGATCCGGCGCCGGCTGTGGCACGCCAAACGCAACGCGTGCTTGAGGAGCGCAGGTTGCTCAACCCCCAGCCAGAGGCAGGTTTAACGCGCTACTACACAACAGGCGACCCAGCCAAGTTCGCGCGTGTGCTGCCGCACTTGATTGGCGTGCAAGCGAACCCACTCGCCCTGCGCTGGCAAGGCAAAAACCTGACTCCTAGATGAGTGCCTCAGAGATAAAACAGACGCAGCAGCGCCATCGAGATGGCTGCCTGCCAGCTCAGCTCGCGAATCTGTCCATCGGCAACAGCATCCTCCACCTGCTGGCGGGTTTGCAGGCGCACGGCTGGAAAGGCTTCGCTCGTGGCGGGTTTAGCTTGGCGTGCCAAAAAGTAATAGCGCCGTCCAAAGCCGCGGTCAATATCGTTGATAAAATCGCCCAAAAAGACCCAATCCGGCGAAGTATAGCCAGCCTCCTGCAGCAGGATGCGCTGAGCCGCGCGCAAGGGCTCCTCGGCCGGCTCTAAGGCACCCCCAGGCGGGGCAAAGATCGGACCTCTGACGGCATAACCGCTGCGCTCCAGCAGCACAAAGCGGCCCATGTCATCCACGGCTACGACCATCACGGCTTCGGGGGCATCCAGCCAGGTCCAGTCGGTGATCTCACTGCCATCGGGCAGGATGACATGCCGTTCTTCCACGGTCAACTGAGGCTTGCGCTCCAGCAATACTTTTCGAGAAATAGTTCGCCAAGGGTTCATAGTATTTCTTAACTCCTGGTGTTATTATACAACGGCTATTCAAGTATACAGCCCAAGGACAATAGGTTATGTATGATTTCCATTATAGAACCCCCTTGGCTCGTTAAAGCTTTCGTACGCAGCAAAAACACGAAATAAAATGCGATTTAAGTGCATCGGGCTAAATTGTTCCCCATACAACTTTATCCAAAAGCAATCTTAAAGCGCTTGGCCGGGTCGTCAAACTTGACCTAATTGGCATCAAAGTCTTCTGGGTCAAATTCTCCGCCAATCCAATCCAATATATCTTCATGGAGCTCGTGTGCCGGGTCCCTGATGGCTTCCAAAAACTCTGCGTATCCGCCGATCCCGCCGCAATCCTCCGGCGGGCAAGCGCGTTTCCCATCAATACACTGTGGGTAAATCACCCCCGCTTCGCGAGGAAGAATCTTTTCCAATGTGACGCTATGCTGCCAGCCATCGCCAAAATCATAATAATAGTCCCCGTTAGGGCTCTCCAGAGTAAAGAGGTCATGTATATTTATTTCCCAGCCTGGCAACATCGTTTCTTCCAAATCGTCCTCCATTGGAATACCGATGCAGACTTTTATCTTCGTTAGTGGCAACGTAAAAGTGAATTCGTGCAAATGATAATCTTCCCAACCCATGGCATCCTGAATAGCGGCGTGTAAATCCCAAAAGGTGTATGTTTCGGGCACCTGGATCCGCCGCCAAATCTGAGGCTTTATCCCTTTTAGGGTAATCTTGAATTGGTAGACTTGGTCATATTTCTTTTTCATGTCTTCATCCTCTATGCATAAACTATCCGTCCACCGGCTGGACGCCTAAATCTTCCGGGCGGATAACAAGCGCTTGAAATGCCTCGAAGGTGAGGTCATCAAAGGGCAAAGCCAGGCGTGCTTTGAGCCGGGCAAAAAGCTCTAGGTAGCTCATGGCAATGCGGCGCTCCCAAGCTAAGCCCAAGCTCTCAGCTAACTTGCGAATCGCCTCGGGGTTGGGTCCCTCCAGCTCGGTGAAGTTGCCAAAGGGCATCTCGTCCAATGAAACCTGCACCCCCGCCAGCGTAAAATTTTCGCGAATCTTCTCATAGGTGGTGAAAACGCGATAGCCCAGCGCCTCCAAGAAGCGCCGCGCGGCAGCAAAGTCACTGACCTCAAATTCGATTTCCTGGCGGGAAAGCACCCCTCCTTCTAGCGCACCGGGGCCCTTGAAGGTGAGGTGGGCAGCTTCGTCCTGCCGCAAGCGCAGCACCTGAGCTTTTTGGCTCAAGTCCTTCTGCGGGGTATCGAAGCGCAGATTGATCTCCTTCACGCGCGGTTGAGTAAGAAAAGCCCCCGCTGAAAGTAAACGCTGGCGGAAAGCTGCCAGGTCTTGCAGGTAAAACTTGACTTCAATTTCCTGATCCATCCTCACCTCTCTCTTTGCTTTCATGATAAGTATAACCGCCTAAGGCTGCCAGGCAGAGCGTGTGAAAGACTGCCATAAAAACCACGTTGCCGCCGCGCTGATCTGGCGCCCAAAGCAGCAGGCGCTCCAGCCAGTAGCCTGCCAAGGTTACAACCAGTGCTACCCACGTCAGGGGAAAGGCTGGCTTGCATCCTAAATAAAGGCAAACGAAGGCGCCCAAGTTCAACAGAGCCGTGAGTACGCCCGCTGCCAGCAGATACCCGGCCAGCCACTCGGATAGCCCGATCTGCGGGAGCAGCGAGCGCTGCTGCCAGGCGCCCACTATGCGCAAAATGCCGCTGCCAGCGTTCCAGAGCAAGAGCAGGAGCACCAGCCAGCCTAAAAATCCGTGCGGCTTACGCTTCATTGCGGCAAGCTTTCCAAGTCGCTGAGGTAACCTAAGCGTGCCAATGCCATGCGCACCTTTTCAATACCATCAGGCTTTACGATGACTGCTACTGGGCTCAGCGCTTCGCCTAAGCTGCCTGCAGCCGGCGAATCCCGCAGGGCTTGCAGCACCTCCGGCGCGCTAAGCTGCAGCACCCAAGCTTGCGTAAGTGTGGCTTCGCGCCCGTGTGCCTCCCAGCGCTGCAAGGCTGCCACCAAGCTCGGGGGCAAGTTTACACCGGCATGTTTACGCAGCAGAGCGATCAGGTGCCGCACCTTCAGCCCTTGACTCGCCGCCGTTTGCAGCGATTTAGGCGTAATTCTGAAGCGGTACCGCTTCGCGCTCACTTCCAGCCATTCTGAAAAGCGGGCGAATTGGTATCGCGCGATGCGCGGGGTGTGGTTGGTGAGCGTCAGCACGCCATCAGCACTCACCGCAACAAGGGCATCCTCAGCCGGCAATTCCAACTCTTCCTTACCGATGGTAAGCGCGTCAAACCAAGCAGACTTGCGGAAGTAAACTGGCGCCTGTGCCCCCTCCTCCCAACCCAGCTCGATCAAACCTAACCAAGCGAGCGGTCCGGTGATGAGGAAGCGGATATAAGGCGCTTCCACCTCCATCCAGCTTTCCAAACCATGCAGCAGGGCTTTATCATTGCGGCGTGTGATGATCCAAGCGTTGTAATCGCCACCCTGGCGCAGAAAGTCTGGGTTATCAGCATAAACCGCCTCAATAAAACCTTGCAGCGGGTACCACTGGCTATCTTCTAAAGATGTCAATTGCGAGAGAATATAGCGCCTTGGCGGAATGGGGTTATTGCGCCACGGACCTTCACAAAGCAGCTGCGGGACGAGGCGCAGCTCGTTGAACTTGCTCGAAGATGACCAAGCTGTTACCAACCAAGGGAGGGCTCTCCCGCGTGGCATCTCTAAAAATAGCCGGGCAGCCGGCGCTGGAAGCTCTGCCTTTGCATCTATAAGGTCAAGAGCGGAGAGCATTGCTCGCAGCACTTGCCAGTAAACTTGCTCCTCGGCATCGGAAGCCAACCTATCCGCCTCGCCAAAGCGCCGTAGGGCTGCCAGCAAGGTACAGCTATCATCTAAAATGCGGTCCTGCCAAGCAAGCTGCCGAGTAATCTGTGCAGAAGCGACCTTCACCAGCGGCATGGCTGCGCTAAAGGGCGTTTGGGCTTCTGGCAGCCATGGCAAGAGCTCATCAGGTACATAAGCGACCTCAGTGAGCTTACCTTCCTGCTGGAGAAAGTCCCTGCCAATGAGCGCACGATACCACAAGCGTTCAGCAGTGGAGATAGGGAAGATATGGGGTTTCTCGCGGCTGCGTTTACCGGGACCCATCTGGCGGATTTGGCCATACCGACGGGAAAACATCGTCCAGGGCAAGGTGCCACCATGCTGCTTGAGGTCTGCTAGTGCGATGAGGCAGTCTTGCGTTAAGCTTGCCAGCATCTCTTGGAGTTCAAACTCGGAGGTAATCGACGCTGCCAGCGAGCGTGCGACGTCTTGTTGATCCCTACCGCTAACGTTTAGCCCCCAGAGTTCGGCAGTGCTGCGCAAAAAGCTCATATCATGGGTAGTCAAACAAGCAAGGATTCCTGGCATCGTAGGTTGGAGTATACATCAAAAGAATTCTGGTTTGGATGACCCGTCACATAGGCAAATTAAACGCGAAGCCATGCAGCACTATTCAATTTTAACCGTGCGCACACCCTCAATGTTAGAAAGCATCTCGACTAGGTTTTCCATCTTTTCCCCACGATCAACTTCTGCTATCACTTGTACGCGAATGCGATCTCCTTTAATATTGCGCTGGACAGAAAAATTGATCGTACGTTCTGCTAATTGATTGATAGCCTTGCGAATGGCACGGATTTGAGCAGTGCCTCCATGTGCATCAATGGTAATATTGCGAACAATGTTGGTACGGATATAGCGATGTTCAATAATATTAACCACAACCAAGATGATAAGGATAAGCAGAGTAGCTACGACACCGACCAAATAGTAGCCATAACCCACTGCCATCCCCACAATCGCCATGGTCCACAGTGTGGCGGCAGTAGTGAGCCCTTTGACATTAAAACCCATCCGCAGGATAGCGCCAGCCCCCAAAAAACCGATGCCGGCAATGACTTGGGCAGCTAAGCGCGCAGGGTCAGAGCCATGTTCCGCGCCAATATTGATCGAGAGGATCATGGCTAAGCAAGCGCCCAGCACCAGGATCATGTGCGTGCGCAAGCCTGCCGGCTGGTTATCGCGCTCCCGTTCGTAACCGACCACTGCCCCTAAGAGCACTGAAACGACCAACCTTAGGAGCATCTCGCCAGTGGGTATCATGCTGCCTCCATTAAATCCTCATAAAAGACTGTTTTTAGTACCTTTTGGTAATTAATTATACCTGCAACCCGTGAGGTACGTTTAACGGTTGGGAACATCTAAAGAAGGATCTCCCGCACTTGGGTAAACACAAGATAATTGTTCGGGCGCTTTCTTATAACGTCTTTAGGAGAGCGCCTGATACCATTGCATTATTGTCTTGCGGTTGCGCTTTTCGAGCGTTAGGCTCAGCTGTTGAATTTTCTGCAGGATGTCCTCCCGCTCCCAGCCACGCTCGCGAAGGATAGACTGCACTTCCTTGAAAATCTCTGGCGTTAGAGCCGTTTCAGAGAGCATATCCACCAGGTGCCAAGGGGAGTGTGCCCGGTGCAGGCAATCCATCGTGATGAGCTCCAATCGGCGCAATGCTTCTGCCATCATGGCTTGGCCTAGCTCGCGCTTGCTGGATTCAATATAAATGCGGTTGATCGGCTCAGTGCCAGAAGCACGAATGCGCAAGTAGTGGTGGTCATCGCCGCTATCGTCCATTAATTGCATCTCCACAAGCTCATAGCGTATCCCGCCTAAATAGGTGATCTTGAGCCCAGCCACGCGTAGCTCGTCTTCAGGAGCGTTGAGCGCGAGGTCCAAATAGTAATTGATAAAGCCTTCCTTGGCTTCCAATGGAGCGTCCACATCTGCACGCCCCGCATTGGAGGTCGGGTCAATAGAAGTGCCAAAAGTTTCCCACAAGCCTGGGAGATGCACAGTTTCCTCCCAAATTTCGGCGAGTGTGGTGAGGGGTTTTTCAGCGCGCATGCCATAGTAAGCTAACATGTCCATAACGAGCAGGTTTGCCCATGGACCATCTTTATCGGTTACGTGCCCGCGCGAGGTGAGCCCGGAGGACTCCTCGCCGCCAATTAGGATCCGGTCGCGCCAATCGGATGGCAGCTCTTTGAGAATATTGTAGCGGTCATCTGTGCGGCGGATTTCTTCGATATACTTGATGCCCACCGGTACCATGAAGGCGTTCTTGAGCGCACGGGTCTCGATCTTCCCCACACGGCACTTATAGATTCGTTGGCTGACGTAACCAGGCAGTGCGCCTGGGGCTGGGCGGTTTGCTTCGTTATTGGGGATCATGCCAGCCAGCGGCTCAATTAGAGGTGAGCCGGTTTGGGTGGCAATCACACGCCCCGTAAAGCCGCGGTCCACGCCCAAGTAACGTACCAGCATCGTCAAAATCTGATTAGGCCGGAAGTAAACCCCGCCTTTATCCACGATGCCATAGCGGTCGGCATCCGTATCCATACCCATACCAAGCCATGCGCCTGTATACGCCACGGTATCCTTAAGCAGCTGATTGAAGGGTTCCTCAGGGTTGGCGTAATCCTGCCCGCCTAAGTCTGGGTCAACTTCAGCATGAATGACGGTATAGCGTACGCCAGC
>Ga0208825_1002754_pt1 | contig 11211 bp, 7 predicted proteins | sample AD_UKC113_MetaG_FD_184450 | JGI IMG/M metagenome (GOLD analysis project Ga0208825, IMG submission 184450) | Active sludge microbial communities of municipal wastewater-treating anaerobic digesters from Hong Kong - AD_UKC113_MetaG (SPAdes)... | ecosystem: Engineered > Bioreactor > Anaerobic >...
CAGCTTGGTGATGCCGATGCCGTGCTCGCCCGAGATCACGCCATCCAGGCTGCGCGCGAGCTGCATCACCCGGTCCACCGCCTGGTGCGCGGTTTGCAGCATGGCGTAGTTGTCGCTGTGCACCGGTATGTTGGTGTGCACGTTGCCGTCGCCTGCGTGCATGTGCAGGGCAATCCACACGCGGCCCTTGAGCACGCGCTGCTGGATGTCGCCCAGGGCGGCCAGCAGCGGCTCGAAGTCGCTGCCGGTGAAGATGCCGGCAAGCGGGGCCCGAATCTGCGCCTTCCAGCTGGCGCGCAGGCTGTGGTCTTGCAACTGGGGGAAAAGCCGCTCGACATCGCGCAGCCAGCCCTGCCAGAGCGCACGCGCCTGGCGCACCACGTCCAGCGCCAGGGCCACTTTTTCTTGCAGCAACTCGGGCGGTGGCGGCTCGGCGCTGGCCGGGCCCAAAGGCAGCTTGCCGCCCTGCAAGAAGGCCTCCAGCGCGTCGGCCAGTTCGATCTTGTTGCGCAGGGACAGCTCGATGTTGATGCGCTCGATGCCATCGGTGTATTCGGCCATGCGCGGCAGCGGAATCACCACGTCCTCGTTGATCTTGAAGGCGTTGGTGTGGCGGCTGATGGCCGCCGTCTTCTTGCGGTCGGCCCAGAACTTCTTGCGTGCGTCGGCCGCGACGGCGATGAAGCCCTCGCCCGCGCGCGAGTTGGCGATGCGCACCACCTCGCTGGCCGCGCGCGCCACGGCGTCGGCATCGTCGCCGGCAATGTCGCCCACCAGCACCATCTTGGGCAGGCCGCCGCGCTTTGACTTGGTGCTGTAGCCCACGGCGCGCAGGTAGCGGTCGTCCAGGTGCTCCAGGCCGGCCAAAAGCGTGCCGGTGCGCTTTTGCTCGGCAAACATGAAGTCCTTGATTTCGACGATGCTGGGCACCGCGTCCTTGGCGTGGCCAAAAAACTCCAGGCACACGGTGCGCGTGTGCTCGGGCATGCGGTGCAGCACCCAGCGCGCGCTGGTGATCAGGCCGTCGCAGCCCTCCTTTTGCACGCCCGGCAGGCCGGCCAGAAACTTGTCGGTCACGTCCTTGCCCAAGCCCGCCTTGCGAAACTGCGCGCCGGGAATGTCAAGTTGCTCGGTGCGCTGCAACTGCTTGCCCGTGGCGTCAAAGTATTTCAGCTCAAAACGCGCCACCTCGGCGTCGTGGATCTTGCCCAGGTTGTGACCGATGCGCGCGACCTCCAGCCAGCCGCCCTCGGGCGTGACCATGCGCCAGCTGGCCAGGTTGTCCAGCGCCGTGCCCCACAGCACGGCTTTCTTGCCGCCGGCGTTCATGGCGATGTTGCCGCCGATGCAGCTGGCCTCGGCGCTGGTCGGGTCGACGGCAAACACCAGGCCCGCGTCCTCGGCGGCATCGGCCACGCGCTGGGTCACCACACCGGCCTCGGTCCAGATGGTGGCCACCTCGTGCTCGAGCCCGGGCAGGCGCACGCGCTCGACCGCGCCCATGCCCAAGAGCTTTTCGGTGTTGATGACGGCGCTCTTCCAGTCCAGCGCAATGGCGCCGCCGGTGTAGCCGGTGCCGCCGCCGCGCGGGATGATGGTCAGGCCCAGCTCGATGCAGCCGGCCACCAGGGCGGCCATCTCGGCCTCGCTGTCGGGCGTGAGCACCACCAGCGGAAACTCCACGCGCCAGTCGGTGGCGTCGGTCACGTGGCTGACACGCGACAGGCCGTCGAACTTGATGTTGTCCTTGTGCGTGTGGCGGCTTAAGGACCGCGCGGCGCGGCGGCGCAAATCGGCCACTTTGTCAAAGGAGCGGTCGAAGGCATCGACCACGCGGTGGGCCGCGGTCAGCAGCTCGCCCACCTGCGCGTCGCGCGCGGCGTCATCCTCGGGGTGGCGGCGCTTGTCGATCTCGGCCAAGCGGTGGCGCAGCGCCTGCACCAGCAGGCGCCGGCGCTTGGGGCTGTCCAGCAAATCGTCTTGCAGATAGGGGTTGCGCCGCACCACCCAGATGTCGCCCAGCACCTCGTACAGCATGCGCGCCGAACGGCCGGTGTGGCGCTCGGCGCGCAGGCCCTGCAGCAGCGCCCACGCGGGCGCACCCAGCAGGCGCAGCACGATCTCGCGGTCGGAAAAGCTGGTGTAGTTGTAGGGGATCTCGCGCAGGCGCGCGGGCTCGGCGGCAGGCAAGAGGGGCGCGGCCTGCGCGGGCGTCAAAGGGGCGTTCATCGGCTCAACCTGGGTCGGGGCCGACCCCGCGTCGGCCCGCAAGCTCGGGGCCGGTGATTTTAGGGCAGGCCTTTCCGCTGCATGCAGCCGTATTGCGCCGCCGGCGACGCCGAAATCTCAAAGAGCCAAGGGGCCGCGGAGCAGGCCACGCCAGCAAACGCCGTGGCCTCAACTCGTTCCGGCCACCGGCATTGTCCCCCCTCCAAGCGATAGCGCCAGAGAGGGGGGGAAGGCGCGTCAGCGACTCAGGGGGTGTTCACTAGAACAACACGCGGCAGCGGATGGTGCCGGGGATTTCGGCCAGGCCCTGCAGCGCCTGCTCCGACGAGGCGGCGTCCAGGTCGATCACCACGTAGCCGATCGACTCGTTGGTCTGCAGGTGCTGCGCGGCGATGTTGATGTGGTTGTCGGAAAACACCCGGTTGATCGCCGACAGCACGCCCGGCACGTTTTGGTGCACGTGCAGGATGCGGTGCTTGCCCGGGTGCGCGGGCAGCGCCACTTCGGGAAAGTTGACCGAGGTGATGGTGCTGCCGTTGTCGCTGTACTTGGCCAGCTTTTCGGCCACTTCCAGGCCGATGTTGGCCTGCGCCTCCAGGGTGGAGCCGCCGATGTGCGGGGTCAGGATCACGTTGTCCAGCCCGCGCAGCGGCGAGACGAACTCGTCCTTGTTGCTCTTGGGCTCGGTCGGAAACACGTCGATCGCCGCGCCCGCCAGCTTGCCGGCCTTCAGCGCCGCGGCCAGCGGCTCGATCTCGACCACGGTGCCGCGCGCGGCGTTGATCAGGATGCCGCCAGGCTTGAGCGCGGCAATCTCGGCGGCGCCGATCATCCATTGCGTGGACGGCAGCTGCGGCACGTGCAGGCTGACCACGTCGGCCTCGCGCAGCAGCTCCTGCAGGCTGTGCACCTGGCGCGCGTTGCCCAGCGGCAGCTTGTTGACCACGTCGAAAAAGATCACGTGCATGCCCAGCGCTTCGGCCAGCACCGACAGCTGCGTGCCGATGGAGCCATAGCCGACGATGCCCAGCGTCTTGCCGCGCATCTCGTGCGCGTTGTCGGCGCTCTTGAGCCAGCCGCCGCGGTGCGCCGCCGCGTTGCGCGCCGGGATGCCGCGCAGCAGCAGCACGGCCTCGGCCAGCACCAGCTCGGCCACCGAGCGCGTGTTGGAGTACGGCGCGTTGAAGACGGCGATGCCGTGCTGGCTGGCGGCCTTCAGGTCGATCTGGTTGGTGCCGATGCAAAACGCGCCGATGGCCACCAGCCTGGGCGCGTGCGCCAGCACCTCGGCCGTCAGCTGCGTGCGCGATCGGATGCCGACGAAATGCGCGTCAGCCAGTTTGCGCCTCAGCTCATCGCCTTCCAGCGCCTTGGGCAGCAGCTCGATGTTGGAGTAGCCCGCGCCGCGCAGCACCTCCTCGGCGTGGGGGTGTATGCCCTCCAGCAACAGAAATTTGATCTTGCTCTTGTCCAGCGAGGTTTTGGGCATGGGATTTCAGTCAAAAAATGCAGGGTCCGTGTGCGCGCTGGCCGGCAGCGGCGCGGCGAGCCCGGCCATTGTGCACCGCAGCAATATCCTTGGCAGGCGCCCTGCTTTGTGGGTTGCAGCCGGCCCGCTTGCCGGGTCGAAACGGGTTATCCCGATTGCGGTGCGCGACGGGACTGTGCGAAAACGTCACAATCGCGCGGCACGATGCAACACGCGGTCACGGGCGGCGACGCTCTGGTTTCCGTCCTATTTTTCTTCTGAGGAGCTTTCATGCGATTCAAATCCCTGGCGCTGGCTGGCGCCGCCCTCATGACCCTTGGCCTGTCCGTGCCCGCGCACGCGCAAACCGAAATCCAGTGGTGGCACTCCATGGGCGGCGCCCTGGGCGAATGGGTCACCGACCTGGCCAACCAGTTCAACGCCAGCCAGAAGGAATACAAGGTGGTGCCGACCTTCAAGGGCAGCTATGGCGAGTCGATGACCGCCGCCATCGCGGCCTTCCGCGCCGGCAACGCGCCCGACATCCTGCAGGTGTTCGAGGTCGGCACCGCCACCATGATGTACAGCAAGGGCGCGATCAAACCCGTGGCCGAGGTGATGAAACAGGCGGGCGTCAATTTCGACCCCAACGCCTACGTGCCCGCCGTGGCCGGTTACTACACCGCACCCAACGGGCAGATGCTGAGCATGCCCTTCAACAGCTCGACGGCGGTGTTTTATTACAACAAGGATGCCTTCAAGGCTGCGGGGCTGGATCCGAACAAGCCGCCCAAAACCTGGCCCGAGGTGGTCCTGGCCGCCGGCAAGCTGAAGGCCAGTGGCTCCAAGTGCCCCTTCACCACCAGCTGGATCAGCTGGACGCAACTGGAGAACTTTTCGGCCTGGCACAACGTGCTGTTCTCCTCGCTCAACAACGGCTTTGGCGGCCTGGGCACGCGCCTTGAGGTCAACAGCCCGCTGCACCTGCGCCACTTCGAGAACCTGGCCAACATGTCCAAGCAAGGCCTGTTCGTCTACAAGGGCCGCGACAACGCGGCAGACGCCACCGTGGTGTCGGGCGAATGCGCCATGGCCACGGCCTCGGCTGGCCTGCTGGGCAACCTCAAGCGCAACGCCAAGTTCGACTTCGGCGTCAGCACCCTGCCCTATTACCCCGACGTTCCCGGCGCGCCGCAAAACTCCGTGATCGGCGGCGCCAGCCTGTGGGTGATGTCCGGCAAGAAGCCCGAGGTCTACAAGGGCGTGGGTGAGTTCCTGGCCTATCTGGCCAAGCCCGAAGTGGCCGCCGCCAGCCATCAGCGCACCGGCTACCTGCCGGTCACCAAGGCGGCGTATGAACTGACCGAAAAAAGCGGCTTTTACAAGAAGAACCCCGGCGCCGAAGTGGCCGTGGAGCAGATGATCAAGAAGACCACCGACAAGTCGCGCGGCATTCGCATCGGCAACTTCCTGCAGGTGCGCACCATCGCCGACGAGGAAACCGAAGGCATCTGGTCGGGCAAGCAGACGCCCAAGCAAGCCCTGGACAACATCGTCAAGCGCGGCAACGAGCAGTTGGAGCGATTCCAGAAAGCCAACCGCTGATCGACGCTGGCCATTCGAACGGAACACGGAGGCTCGGCGGCGCAGAAGGAAGAGGAGCAATTCCTCCCGGTTTTTCCTTGTGCCTGCATGCTTCCTTGTTCTGCTCTTTGAATCTGCCAGGCAAAACAAGCCCCCAGCGTCCTGATATCAAGTGCGAGCAGCTATTTTTTGAATAGCGCATCGGCTTTGCATCGAGCCGCCGCTAAGATCGCCATCCATGGAAAAACGCGTTCGCTTCAAGTCCGCCTGGCTGCCTTGGCTGCTGGTGGCCCCGCAGATGGCGATCGTGCTGGTGTTCTTCTTCTGGCCTGCCGGACAGACGCTGTACCAAAGCGTGCTGCAGGAAGATGCCTTCGGCGCCAGCCGCGAGTTCGTCGGCTGGACCAACTTTTCCCGCCTGTGGCATGACCCCAGCTACCTGGCCTCGGCGCAGACCACGGCGGTGTTCTCCGTGCTGGTGGCGGTGTTCGGCATCGCCATCGCCCTGCTGCTGGCGGTGATGGCCAACCGCGTGGTGCGCGGCGCCATGGTGTACCGCACACTGCTGATCTGGCCCTACGCCGTGGCGCCCGTGGTGGCCGGCGTGCTGTGGCTGATGATGTTTGCCTCGCCCTGGGGCGTGGTGGCCTGGGCGCTGCAGGCGCTGGGCTATGACTGGAACCACCTGCTCAAAAGCCGCGATGCGATGGCACTGATCGTGATCGCCGCGGTATGGAAGCAGATCTCCTACAACTTCCTGTTTTTCCTGGCCGGCCTGCAATCGGTGCCCACCTCGGTGATCGAGGCCGCCACCATCGACGGCGCCACGCCCTGGCGGCGCTTCTGGACCATCGTGTTCCCGCTGCTCTCGCCCACCACGTTCTTCCTGCTGGTGATGAACGTGATCTACGCCTTCTTCGACACCTTCGCCATCGTCGATGCCGCTACCCACGGCGGGCCGGGCAAGGACACCGCCATCTTGGTCTACCGCGTTTATTACGACGGCTTCAAGGCACTGGACATGGGTGGCTCGGCGGCGCAGTCGACGGTGCTGATGGCGGTGGTCATTCTGCTTACCGTGTTCCAGTTCCGCTTCGTCGAGAAGAAAGTCCAGTATTGAAATGGCTCACCCCCAGTCTTCACTCGCTGCGCGATGTTTCGCCCACCCCCTTGCAGGGGGCCGAGCCCGCGCACAAGAGGTCCGGTGGACCTTTTGTTGGCTGGCGAGGGGCCGGGCCACTGGCCCGGCGCGGCCTGCAAGGCTCGCCCCTGGCCGGGGAGACCCCGGCCACGGCGATCACTGGCTCGGCCTGCTCCGCGGCCATTCGGCTCTTTGGGTTTCTTCCGCGCCTGGTTTTGCGTACCAACAAGAGCTGCCGACACCATGATCGAACGCCGCCCCGTCCTGGACTTCGTCTCGCACGCCGTGCTGATCGTCGGCGTGGCGATCGTGGCGTTTCCGGTGTTCATCGCCCTGGTCATGTCGACGCAGACGGCCGACCAGATCGCCAGCAGCAACCCGCTGTCGCTGGTGCCGGGCGGCAACATTGTCGAGAGCTACCGCCTGGCCCTGATGGGCGGCAAGACTGAAAGCGGATCCACCATCCCGCCCGGCTGGCCCATGCTGTGGGTGAGCTTCGTCGTCGCGATGGTGATCGCGCTGGGCAAGATCGCCATTTCCATCATCTCGGCCTTTGCCATCGTCTACTTCCGCTTTCCCTTTCGCGGCCTGGTGTTCTGGATGATCTTCATCACCCTGATGCTGCCGGTCGAGGTGCGCATCGGCCCGACCTACCAAGTGATGGCCGACCTGCGCCTGATCAACACCTACACGGGCCTGACGGTGCCCCTGATTGCGTCGGCCACCGCCACTTTCCTGTTTCGCCAGTTTTTCCTGACGGTGCCCGACGAACTGGCCGAGGCCGCGCGCATCGATGGCGCGGGGCCGATGCGCTTTTTCAAGGACATCCTGCTGCCCCTGTCCAAGACCAGCATGGCCGCACTGTTCGTGATCCAGTTCATCTACGGCTGGAACCAGTACCTGTGGCCGCTGATCGCCACCACCAGCGAGGACATGTACCCCATCGTGCTGGGCATCAAGCGCGCCATCTTTGGCGAGATCTACGTCGAGTGGAACGTGGTCATGGCCACCGCCATCCTGGCCATGCTGCCGCCGGCGGTGGTGGTCATCCTGATGCAAAAATGGTTCGTCAAGGGCCTTGTCGATACCGAGAAATGAAACCATGAACAGCCGGACGCAGAGGACGCAAAGAAATCGCAAAAGGCGCAAAAGAAATCAAGAATTTTTTTGCGTCCTTTGCGTAACTTTTGCGTCCTCTGCGTCCGGTATTTGACTTCGATATGGCCCAGATCCAATTCAACAACGTCATCAAGCGCTACGGCAGCGGCCCCAAGGCCAACCAGGTGATCCACGGCGTGACGGCCGACGTGAAGGACGGCGAGTTCGTCGTCATCGTCGGGCCCTCGGGCTGCGGCAAGTCCACGCTGCTGCGCATGGTGGCCGGGCTGGAGGAAATCACCGACGGCCGCATCTCCATCGGCGATCGCGTGGTCAACGACCTGGAGCCGGCCGAGCGCGACATCGCCATGGTGTTCCAGAATTACGCGCTGTATCCGCACATGAGCGTGTTCGACAACATGGCCTATGGCCTGAAGATCAAGAAGGTGCCGACCGATGAAATTCGCCAGCGCGTGGACAAGGCCGCCGCCATCCTGGAGCTGGGCGGCCTGCTTGCGCGCAAGCCGCGCGAGCTCTCGGGCGGCCAGCGCCAGCGCGTGGCCATGGGCCGCGCCATCGTGCGCCAGCCCAAGGTGTTTTTGTTCGACGAGCCGCTGTCCAACCTGGACGCCAAGCTGCGCGCGCAAACCCGGCTGGAGATCGAGAAGCTGCACCGCGAATTGGGCATCACCAGCCTGTTCGTCACGCACGACCAGGTCGAAGCCATGACCCTGGCCGAGCGCATGATCGTGATGAACGCCGGGCGGATGGAGCAGTTCGGCACGCCCGAGGAGGTCTATCACCGCCCGGCCAGCACCTTTGTCGCCAGCTTCATCGGCGCGCCGCCGATGAACCTGCTTTCCGGCGTCGAGGGCGTGCGCGATGGCGTGCTGCTGGGCATCCGCCCCGAACACCTGCGCGTGGTCGACGCGGGCGGCTGGCAGCTGCACGTGCAAACCGTGGAGATGCTGGGCGCCGAGCGCCTGATCTACGGCCACCTGAACGGCCCGCAAGGCCCCTGGACCATCCTGCGCATGAACGAGACCGACGCGCCGCCCGCGCCCGGCCAGACGCTGCGCGTGCTGCCGCTGGAAGACCGCATCCACGGCTTCGACGAAGCCACGGGCAAGCGCATCGACGCCTGATCGATACTATTGTTTTAATAGCCTTCTGCGCTTGATGCACATGCGCTGAAGCCATATCCGCCACATGAAAGCAGCCTACATCGACGGCCACGGCGGCAACGAAGTGGTGCACGTGGGCGAGCGCCCGTTGCCCGAGCGCACCCACGGCGACGTGCGCCTGCGCCTGCACGCCGCCACGCTCAACCGCGTGGACCTGTACATGCGCGACTCGGGCGCGGGCATCACGCATCGCCTGCCGCAGATCATGGGCGTGGACGGCGCCGGCGTCGTCGATGCAGTGGCCGACGACGAGACGCAACTCGCGCCCGGCCAGCGCGTGCTGCTGCACCCCGGCGTGGCCTGCGGGCGCTGCGAGTTCTGCCTGCGCGGCGACGACGTGCTGTGCACGCGCTATCAAATTTTGGGCGAACACATCGACGGCACCTTCGCCCAGTACGTCAGCGTGCCGGCGCGCAACGTCGTGCCGCTGCCGGGCGGCTGGTCGTTCGCCGAAGGCGCGGCGCTGGGCGTCAACCACCTCACCGCGTGGCGCATGCTCACCACGCAGGCGCAGCTGAAAGCCTGGGAGACGGTGCTGATCTTCGGCATCGGCGGCGGCGTGTCGCTGGCCGGCCTGCAGATCGCCAAGGCGCTGGGCGCGCGCACCCTCGTCACCTCGCGCCACGCCGGCAAGCTGGAGCGCGCCCGCGCGCTGGGCGCCGACCATGGGATCGACTCCAGCCGTGAAGACGTCGCCAAGGCCGCCCTGGCGGCCACCGGCGGGCGCGGCGTGGACGTGGTGCTGGAGAACGTGGGCGAAGCCGCGTGGCCCCACGCCCTGAAGTCGCTGGTGCGCGGCGGGCGCCTCGTCACCTGCGGCGCCACCAGCGGCGATCAGCCGGGCGCCGACCTGCGCCGCCTGTTCATCCGCCAGCTCAAGGTGCTGGGCTCGACCATGGGCACCGTGGCCGAGCTGCACCAACTGCTCGCCTTCTGCCAGCGGCATGACGTTCGTCCCGTGATCGAGCAGAGCTTTGCACTCGATGATGTGCACGCCGCGCTCAGCCGGCTCGAATCCAGCGAGCAGTTCGGCAAGATTGCGCTGGTGATGGATTGAAACACCGAAGACCGGACGCAGAGGACGCAGAATTCAGGAGCCTTTTGTTTGAATTTTTTTGCGTCTTCTGCGAATCCTTTGCATCCTCTGCGTCCGTTATTTTTTAAGGCCTCCATGACCACCACCCCCTGGCCCTACCCCTTCTGGATCGCCCACCGCGGCGCCGGCAAGCTGGCGCCCGAAAACACCCTGGCCGCCTTTCGCCTGGGCGCGCGGCATGGCTATCGCATGTTCGAGTGCGACGCCAAGCTCTCGGCCGATGGCGTGCTGTTTCTGCTGCACGACGACACGCTGGAGCGCACCACCAACGGCCAGGGCGTGGCGGGCCAGCGACCGTGGGGCGAGCTGGCGCAGCTGGACGCCGGCAGCTGGCACTCACGCGACTGCGCCGGCGAGCCAATCCCCACGCTCGAGAACCTCGCGCGCTTTTGCCTGCGCAACGGCCACTGCCTGGACATCGAGATCAAGCCCACCCCGGGCCTGGGAGAAAAAACCGGCCAGGCCGTCGCCACGCTGGCCGCGCGCCTGTGGGCGGGTGCACCCGTGCCGCCGCTGCTGACCTCGTTCAAGCCCGCATCGCTGGCCGGCGCGCAACAAGCCGCGCCCCAACTGCCGCGCGGCCTGCTGCTGGACACGCTGTGGGACGGCTGGCTCGACACGGCCCGGCAACTGGGCTGCGTCGCCATCGTCTGCAACCACGCGTTGTGGGACGCCGCCACCGTCGGCCAGGTCAAGTCCGCCGGCCTGCGGGCCCTGAGCTACACCGTCAACGACGAATGGGCCGCCCAGCGCCTGATCGATCTGGGCACCGACGGCGTGGTGACCGACCGGGTCGATCTGTTCAGCCCGGCTGCACGCTGACGTGCCCTACCATCACCGGCATGCCTTCCCCTACCCCCGACACCGCCCCACCGCCCTGGTTCGACCAGGCCGTCGAGCGCTTGCTGCACGGCGCGTCGCTGCCCGAGTTCTGCACCTGGATGGCTCAGCAACCGAACGAGCGCGCCGAGCCTGGTGCGGACGCCGCCGAGCAGGACTGGCGCCGCCGCGCGCAGCTGACGATGGCGCGCTGGCTCTGGTCGCACGTGCCCGTGCCGTCCAACCGCTGGCGCCCGCGCCCGCTGCCCCCGCCCGAGCGCAATGCCCCGTGCTATTGCGGCTCCGGCCGCAAGTACAAGCACTGCTGCCAGGAGTTCGCGCACGCGGTGCCCCCGGTGGACGAAAACGAGATGCTCTCCGTCGCGCTCAGCCACGCCGACCCCGCCCTGCTTGAGCCCGAATCGTTGCGCTCATTGCCCGCCGAGGCCTTGGGCAACGCCGCGTTCGGCTGGAACGACCGGGGCGAGGCCGCGCGCACCGTGGCCCTGCTGGAGCCGCTCTTCACGCACCAGCTCGAGCGCCTGAGCGCGCGCCACGAGCTGGCGCTGGACGCCCTGATGGACGCCCTGCT
>Ga0208825_1002755_pt1 | contig 11208 bp, 10 predicted proteins | sample AD_UKC113_MetaG_FD_184450 | JGI IMG/M metagenome (GOLD analysis project Ga0208825, IMG submission 184450) | Active sludge microbial communities of municipal wastewater-treating anaerobic digesters from Hong Kong - AD_UKC113_MetaG (SPAdes)... | ecosystem: Engineered > Bioreactor > Anaerobic >...
CGAGTCGGTGTTAACCGAATACGGCATGAAAATCATCAGTAATTTTCTCAATATTCAGTCTTCAGAAAGGAGCGGTCATGATGCTTAAAGAAGCCATAAAAACCCTTGTCAATCACCAGCATATCACCCGGGAAAAGGCCTATCACGCCATGGAACAGATTATGACGGGCCAGGCCACCGATGCTCAAATCAGTGCATTCATCACAGCTCTTTCCATGAAAGGTGAAACCATTGACGAAATCACAGGCTGTGCTGAGGTTATGGATAAACACGCCGAGAAGGTACTCTTGGATAAGGAGGCCATTGATATTGTGGGAACGGGCGGCGACGGCACGGGAACCTTCAACATCTCCACCTGCGCGGCCTTTGTCACGGTGGCAGCGGGACTTCCCGTGGCCAAGCACGGCAACCGCTCGGTTTCCAGCCGCTGTGGAAGCGCTGATGTTTTGGAGGCCTTAGGCGTGGAAATCGCCCTCACCCCCGACGAGGCAAGACAGTGCTTTTCCAGGACCAATGTGTGCTTCATGTTTGCCCCGGGCTATCATAAATCCATGAAGCATGCCGCCGGCCCCCGCAAAGAGCTGGGCATACGCTCCATTTTCAATATTCTGGGGCCCATGACCAATCCTGCAAGGGCGCCCTACAGACTTATGGGGGTCTACTCAGAAGCCCTCTGCGAGCCCCTGGTCAAGGTCCTTGTACGACTTGGCATTAAGGGTGTGCTGGCGGTCCACGGTCATGACGGACTGGACGAGATCTCCATCAGCGGCCCCACCACGGTCTGCGAGGCCAAAAACGGCCATATCATCAGCTACATTCTTCATCCCGAGAGCCTGGGCCTGCCATGCTATCCCCTTTCCGAGGTCATTGGCGGGGATGCGGCTCAGAACGCTGAAATTCTCTTGAATGTTTTAAAGGGTGAGCCTGGCGCCAAGCGGGATATAGTCCTTATCAATTCCGCTGCCGCCCTCTATGCGGCCGATTATGCCCAAACCCTGAAGGAAGGGCTTGAAATGGCCCGGAAAGCCATTGACAGCGGTGCCGCTCTCAAGAAGCTCAACGACTATCGTGAGGCCACGCTGGCCATAAAGGAGGCCAGAGGATAATGCTTGAAAACATTCTAAAGGCAAAGAAACGGCGGGTGGAGGATCTTAAAGCCAGCCTCCCCTATGATGTACTGTCGAAGCAGGCCTCTGACCGTGCTTCATTGCCCCTGGATCTTTTTGGTCCCCTCAAGACTCCCGGCCTGTCCATCATCGCTGAAATCAAGCGTGCCTCCCCCAGCAAGGGCATTATTAATCTTAATATCGATCCGGTGGAGCGCGCCTTAAGCTATCAGGCATGTGGGGCCTCGGCCCTGTCGGTGCTGACCGAGGAGGACTACTTTCTGGGCAGCTTTGAGGATCTGGCCAAGGTCAAAGCGGCAGTATCCCTGCCCGTCCTCGACAAGGACTTTATCATGGACGAGTATCAGATCCTTTATGCCTATGCCAGGGGTGCCGATGCAGTGCTGCTTATCGCTGCCCTTTTAGAGGATGCTGAGCTCAAAAGGCTCTATCAGTTCGCCAGATCCCTTGGCCTCTCAGTCCTTTTGGAGGTGCATAATGAGGCTGAACTCATACGGGCCGCCCGAACCGAGGGCAGAATCATTGGCATTAACAACAGAAACCTCAAGACCATGGAAGTGGACTTAAAAACCTTCGATCGGCTGTGCACCCTTATTCCCAGAGAATGTGCCATTGTCTGCGAGAGCGGCATCAAAAGCTTTCTGGATGGGGAGCGGGCCTATCAGAAGGGGGCCGACGCCCTGTTGATTGGTGAAGCCCTGATGCGTCAGCAGAATGTGGAGCCCTTCCTGAGAGGACTAAAGGCCTATGCTTAGAGTAAAGATCTGCGGATTACGAATAGACAGGGAAATCGAAGCCGTCAATGGCGTTCGCCCGGATTATGCGGGATTCGTCTTTGCGCCTTCCCGGCGGAAAGTCACACCCGATGAAGCCGCTCGCCTCATAGAACGCCTGAAACCCGAGATCCTGCCCGTTGGCGTATTTGTCAACGAAAGGACGGACATCATTGTGAATACCGTCAGGACCTGCGGGCTTAAGGTAGTTCAGCTCCACGGCGAGGAGGATCTTGTGACCATCGAAATGCTGAGAGAGGCACTGGGAGCCAAGGTTGAGTTATGGAAAGCCCTGAAGCTCTCCTATGATGGTGTAAAAGCCCAACATGCTGACCAGAATTTTATGGGGCTTTGTGACAGACTGATCTATGACGGGGCACTGCCCGGAAGCGGACGATTAGTAAATTTAGCGCACCTTCCGCCTTCGCTGGATCGTAGTATGCTGGCAGGGGGTCTTTCCCCCGAGAATGTCGGAGAGATTCTCAAAAAGGTGAGGCCCTTCGGCGTGGATGTCTCCAGCGGGGTTGAGGGAAGGGACGGCTTTAAGGACCCTGAACATATGGAACGATTTGTACAGATTGTACGAGAAAAGGAGGATGAACCATGAACACGGGACGTTTTGGCGAATTTGGCGGCCAGTATATTCCTGAGACCCTTATGCCGGTTCTGAAGGAGCTTGAGCAGGAATACCAGGCTGCCCTTAACGATAAAAGCTTTATCGATGAACTAAACACCCTCTTCAGGGAATATGCGGGGAGGCCCTCACTCCTCTATGAGGCTAAAAACCTGACCCGGCAGCTTGGCGGGGCCAGAATATTCTTAAAACGGGAGGATTTGAACCATACCGGTTCCCATAAGATCAACAATGTGTTAGGCCAGGTGCTGCTCGCCCGACGCATGGGCAAAAAGCGGCTCATCGCTGAGACAGGAGCGGGCCAGCATGGTGTTGCCACAGCCACCGTCGCAGCCCTTTTCGGCATGGACTGCGAAATTTTCATGGGCAGTGAGGACACCCGTCGCCAGGCCCTCAATGTCTTTCGCATGGAGCTCTTAGGGGCACGGGTCACTCCCGTGGACAGCGGAACCTGCACCCTGAAGGATGCGATTAACGAGGCCTTCCGTCAATGGACCTTCCGGGCCAGGGACACCTTTTATGTTATTGGCTCGGTCATGGGGCCCCACCCCTACCCGACCATGGTCAGGGACTTTCAGTCCGTGATTGGGCAGGAGGTCAAAGCGCAGCTTATGGATCTTACAGGCTGCCTTCCCCATGCGGTTATTGCCTGTATCGGGGGCGGCTCTAACGCTATGGGCATCTTCCATCCTTTTATCCCCCATCAGGATGTGGCCCTTATCGGTGTTGAGGCTGCGGGCAAGGGCCTCAACACTTCTCAGCATGCCGCAGCACTGGCCCGTGGTCAGGTGGGCATCTTCCACGGCATGAAATCCTACTTTGTCCAGGATGAGGAAGGTCAGATCGCCCCCGTTTACTCCGTTTCAGCAGGGCTGGACTACCCGGGCGTGGGCCCCGAGCATTCCTATCTCTATCAAAGCGGCCGTGGTCAGTATGTCTCAGTGACCGACCATGAGGCGCTTGAGGCCTTTGAACTCCTGGCCAGAACGGAGGGCATTATCCCGGCTGTAGAAAGTGCCCATGCAGTGGCCTATGCCGCAAAAATCGCCCCTACACTGTCCAGGGACAAGGTTCTGGTGGTCAACCTGTCAGGCAGGGGTGACAAGGATGTGGGCTTTATCGCCCAAATGAAAGGGAGGGCTGTCCATGGTTAATCGAATGGATATATTGCAAAGAAAAAAAGAATCGGGCCAGAAAGCACTGGTGACCTTTATTACAGCAGGGGATCCCACCCTGGAGGCCACATATGAGCTGGTCCATGCCATGGCCCAATCGGGGGCCGATCTCATTGAACTGGGCATTCCCTTTTCGGATCCCGTGGCCGAGGGACCCGTCATTCAAAGAGCCAATGTCCGGGCGCTTAAGCACAACATCTCCATTGATATGGTTTTCGACCTGGTGGCAAGGCTCAGGGTGAACCTTGAAATCCCCCTGGTGTTCCTGATGTATGCCAACAGTCTGTTTCATTACGGGGCCGAGGCCTTCTTTAAAAAATGCCGGCAATATGGAGTGGATGGGGTCATTCTTCCCGATCTCCCCTACGAGGAACAGCAGGAGTTTCTGCCCTATGCCGAAAAAGAGGGGATTGCCATCATCAGCCTGGTGAGCCCCTTGTCGGGTTCGCGCATTGGCCCCATTGCCGCCCATGCCAAAGGCTTTCTGTACTGTGTCTCTTCCCTGGGTGTGACAGGTATCCGAACAGGCTTTGATACCGACTTTGAAAGCTTCATGAAAGAGGTTGGGAACAGCACCCACATCCCGGCCTACCTGGGCTTTGGCATTGCCACCCCGGAACAGGCCCGGCAGCTTATGGACTATTGCGATGGCATTATCGTGGGAAGCGCTTTGGTTAAGCAAATTGAGGAAAGCAGAACCATTGAGGAAGCCGTGGAGAGCGTCGCCCATCTCACCCGCTCTCTGAGGCGAGCCCTTGACGGAGAATAAGGCCAGTATCGGAAAGAAAGCGCTTATGACTGCTGGCTCTCTTCAGGCCTTTTTTCCTGGCAGCAAGAAGCCCTACATCAGCGGGGCGAACAGTCTTAAAAAGGCCCTCAAAAGCCGTTTAAAAGGATTTATATTCTTACATTGTTCCAATGTGATTTCCTGGCACTTGGAGAAGGTATTGAGGAAATCCTCCTTGACGGCCATGACCGATTGGGTTTTATACAGCCAGACACCGCATTCAAAATGAAAATAAAGGCTCCGATAGTCCAGGTTAATGGACCCCACGGTGGCCAGGACATCATCGGATACGAAGGCCTTGGTATGCAGGAAGCCCGGGGTGTATTCAAAGATTCGCACTCCGGCTTCCAAAAGCACCTCATAATAGGATTGAGTGACTAAAAACACATACCATTTGTCAGGGATATGGGGGGTGACAATGCGGACATCCACCCCGCTTTTAGCAGCCAGCACGAGCATGGTCACCATTTCATTATCCAGGACCAGGTAGGGCGTGAAGATGTAGATATAGTCTTTAGCCCGGCTGATCATGTTCAGATAGGTGTTCTCACCCACCGGCTCATTGTCAATGGGGCTGTCGCCATAGGGCTGAACATAGCCGTCAGATTCCAGGGCCTCGGTCAAAGAGTACTGAGGCCGGAATTTCTCATAATCCTCCTGCGTCTTGGAGATGTAGTCCCATAATTGAAGGAACATGAGGGTCATGCTCCAGGCAGCCTCGCCTTTAATGAGAATGGCCCCATCCTTCCAGTGGCCGAACCGTTCACGGGCATTGATGTACTCATCGGCCAGGTTTATGCCCCCCGTATAGGCAATGGTTCCGTCAATGACAATGATTTTGCGGTGATCACGATGGTTGAGCCGTATTTCCAGCAAGGGGGTAAAGGGATTGAACACATAGCACTGAATTCCTTTCTCCCTGAGCTTCTTATAGTATTTATAGGGAAGGGTGGTAAGGCATCCTGCGTCATCATACATGACCCGGACATCCACCCCTTCCTTAACCTTCTGTTCTAAAATTTCCAGGACCGTATTCCACATCAGTCCCTCATGGATGATGAAAAACTCCAGGAAGATAAAATGCCTGGCCTGCTTCAGATGCTCAACAAAGGAGCTGAAGAACTCCTCGCCCGATGAGAAATACCGGGTCTGGGTGTGCCGATAAAGGGGAAAGCCCGCCCATTGGGAAATATACTGGGATTGGGCGGCAATGCTTTTATCCTCTTTTTCAAGCTCTTCCAGGTATTGAGGGTTCCCTTCCAAAAGGTGACGGGTCCTTTGATGGGAATCATTGATGGTCTTACGAAACTTCTTATTGGCCCCATTGGTTCTGAGCACAATGTATAAAAGCCCGCCGAATACCGGGAAAATAAGGATGGGAATGACCCAGGCCAGCTTATGGGAAGGATTGCTTCTTTGACCAATGATATAAAAGACCACACCCAGGCTGACCCAGCCTAAGGCAGCATACAGGAAAACGAAGCCCCGGCTGATTCTCAGGGTTAAGAGAATCAGAAACAGCACTTGTACGGCCATGAGAAAGCTTACAATGGCTATTCTGCTGAGTAAGACCTTAAGCACCTTTTTCAAGGGACATTCTCACCATCCAGACGACAGACTTTTTATAATTTATCGGTAAAACCTTAGTCTTATTAAATCATGGAAAATATATTCCAAATCTATGAAAGTTTAATTTACTAATTTTTACACGCAATATTTTTTCAATTCTGATCACAATAATGGATGGGCAAATCAGTTTTGAATTGTCTAGTCTTTGAGGTAAGGAGGTGATGAAATGTCCAGGCCAAAAACGCCTCTTGTCCCTTCGAGCCGCGAAGCACTGACAAAATTCAAGCTTGAATGCGCCAAGGAAATCGGCCATCTTCAATACTGTAAAGAAAACAATGACCATTATAAAGGCCATCTTACGTCAAGACAGAATGGTATGGAGGGCGGGCCTATTGGTGGTCAGATGGTTAAACGTATGATTCAGATGGCTGAAGAAAGCATGAAATAACAGGATTTGAAGTTTGAAAGGAGTAAGAAAAGCAATGGACGAGAACAGAAACAAGAACAAGAACCGTGACAACAACGAGAACAAGAACAACAACAATAACAACAAAAACAATAACAACAACAATAACGAATAATCATATCTGACACAGCAAAGGGGCCTAATTTGGCCCCTTTCCCTTATCCAACATCCATTTCAGGTCACAGACTATGGCTTTGGAAAATAAAAGATGATCTAAAAAAGTGATTGCGTGACTTGGCAAAACCCATCATAATAAAAGAACGACACTTTATAGCTCGCTTGAGGGAGGATGCACATGCCTGAAAGGAAAAGAAGATGGGGAGACCGTTATGACGGCAGGCTTCTTCGCACTCTCGATCCGTTTTACAAGATCATCCCCTATATCATGAAATCGCGCAGCGATGCTCAGAACTTTTTTGAGGATCGGATTGAAATAAGCGGGACCGAGGCGTTTATACGAAATAAGAGAAAAACCTCCGACCAACCCATAAGCTTTTTGCATGTGGTCATTGCGGCTATTGTGAGAACCATTTCCCAAAAACCGGGTCTCAATCGCTTTATCGCAGGCCAAAAGATCTATGCGCGCAATGACATCTATATTTCCTTTGCCCTAAAGAGGGAGTTAAAAGAGGAATGTCCTGAAACAACGCTGAAGGTTAAATTTGAGCCCACCGATACCTTTGATGATGTGGTTAGAAAGGTCAATGAAGCCATTGCCAAGGACAGACCGGTGGACACCGAGAATGATACCGATAAGACCGCCAGACTGATTATGCTGATACCGGGTTTTCTTGTGCGTCTCCTGGTGGCGTTGATGAGAGGCCTGGACTACATAGGACTTATGCCCAAGTTTATCAATCGGGTCAGCCCCTTCCATACCAGCGTATTTATTACCGATTTAGGCTCTGTGGGCATTCAGCCGGTTTACCATCATCTTTACGAGTTCGGGAACACTTCCACCTTTATTGCCTTTGGCATGAAGACCAAGGAAAAGGTCATCAATGCCAATAACGAGATTGTGAACAAGAAATATGTCACCCTCCGTGTTGTCACCGATGAACGCACCGTGGACGGTCATTATTACGCCCTGGCCTTCAAGCTTTTCAGAAATCTCATCAAGCACCCTGAAAAGCTGGAGCTTCCGCCCGAGGAAGTCATTGAAGATATAGACTGATATCTACTACATGTACACTCATTTGAATTAAACGTATTGAATAAAATTTGGTATGTAGTATAATTATATACAGATGATAGATGCGATCATCAGGGTGTGGCTGACACCTAAAAATCTGATAGCTGATCTGGATATTTTAGGCCAGAAGGTTGGCAGACAACGGAAAAATCAGCCGCTCATGTCCACTAGGGGATTACTTCAAAAGGTAATCCCCTTTATTGATACGAAGGATTGCAAGAGGGTGATTTCTTGCCTACGAAAGTAATGAAATATCAGATCATTAAACCTATTGATTCTGATTGGAATACATTTGGTAAGGTTCTGAGAGATATTCAATTTGACACTCGTCAGATTATGAACAAAACTATTCAGTTATGCTGGGAGTGGCATGGTTTCTCTGCAGATTACAAAGCCGCTAATGAAGTGTACCCTAAAGCTAGAGATATTTTAGGTTATTCAGGGATTGATGGATATTGTTACGATAAATTAAAATCAGTATTTACAAAACACAATACAGGTAACTTGACTACTTCAATAAATAAGGCAGTTCAGCGGTGGAAGACCGATCTGAAAGAGATAATTTTGGGAAATAAATCAATCGCTAGCTTTAGAAGCAATGTGCCTATTGATTTACATAATAAAAGCATATCCTTAACAAAAGATGGCAGTAATTACTATGCTGACCTTTCGTTGGCTTCAAAGACTTACAAAAATGAGCTCCAAAGAAAGTCTGGGCAATTCCGCGTTCTGATAAACGAAGGTGATAAAAGTAGTAAAGTTATACTCGATCGGTGCATTAACGGAATTTATAAAGTATCTGCGTCACAAATAGTAATGAAGGATAGAAAGTGGCTGCTTTATCTTGCTTATACGTTTAGTGCTGTTCAGAATAATATTGATTCCGACACAATCCTAGGTATTGACATGGGTATTAAATATCCTGTTTATATGGCGATATATGGTACACCTATAAGAACGAAGATTGACGGTGGCGAGATTGAGAGTTTCAGAAAGCAGGTAGAGAAAAGAAGATTTGATTTGCAAAGACAGGGACGATATTGTGGTGATGGTAGAAAAGGTCATGGGATAAAAACACGGATTAAACCCATTGAATCTGAGAAAGCCAAAATAAGCAACTTCCGTAATACAGTTAATCATAAATATTCAAGATATATTATTGATTTCGCAATCAAATACAATTGCGGGATGATTCAAATGGAAGATTTATCAGGTATTAGCACAGATAATAGATTCCTAAAAAATTGGACGTATTACGATTTACAGCAGAAGATTAAGTATAAGGCTGAGGAGGTTGGCATACAGGTAAAAATGGTTAAACCGCATTATACTAGCCAAAGGTGTAGTAAATGTGGATATATAGATAAGGAGAATAGACCCGAGCAGGAAGTATTTGAGTGTAAGTCTTGCGGCTTCAGGGCAAATGCAGATTATAATGCTGCTTTGAACATTGCAACACCGAACATTGATAATTTAATATTAGAATCAGTAAAAAAGTGCGAAATATAAGTAAACATTTGGGATGACTCGACATCCTAAAATCGAGAAGTAGCATAAATCCGTATTTATACGGTCGCATAACACTCGATAAGGTAATAGTGGTTCGCACCACTTGAAATTCCAAACACAAAGACCGTTTGGACATCTTATGGATAGACATGAATTGCATTTATTATTCGATTCGCACTTTATGGTATAAAGAATTGCATGAATAGTAGTTCTTACATGCCGGCTGTTGCAATTCACGTGTATCCGTGAGATGCGAGAAATCCCTGGGCCCACCAAAGACATTATGATTCGTTGCAATTCACGTGTATCCGTGAGATGCGAGTACCTCTATGTGCTTTTTTTAAACAGTGCAGTCGTTGCAATTCACGTGTATCCGTGAGATGCGAGATCCTTATCAGCAATTATATATCTACCTGATTCAGTTGCAATTCACGTGTATCCGTGAGATGCGAGCCATGTCGGTAACTCTACCGTCCCGGCTGGGCCGTTGCAATTCACGTGTATCCGTGAGATGCGAGGCCACGGTTTGAAATCCGGAACCTTCAGCGCAGACGTTGCAATTCACGTGTATCCGTGAGATGCGAGCTGTAATAATTCCGTTGCTTGTTTCAGAACTTGGGTTGCAATTCACGTGTATCCGTGAGATGCGAGTTTTTTCCCAGACCGGACAAGTTTTGTGTTGTTTGTTGCAATTCACGTGTATCCGTGAGATGCGAGAATTTCTGCCCCGTTTATTTTTGTTATGTCGCCCGTTGCAATTCACGTGTATCCGTGAGATGCGAGACATTCTGTCGGGGTTAAGCGGCGGACGGTGTAACGTTGCAATTCACGTGTATCCGTGAGATGCGAGCGGCATGCTCATAAAACTTACTCAGTGCAAGCTTGTTGCAATTCACGTGTATCCGTGAGATGCGAGATTTTATTGCCTTGCTTGATGGATGTTTTAATTAAGTTGCAATTCACGTGTATCCGTGAGATGCGAGCTAGAGATCCACTGTTGCCGACGTCGGATTCATGGTTGCAATTCACGTGTATCCGTGAGATGCGAGTACCCAACAATCCATGAAGATAGGTTAATAGAGTTGCAATTCACGTGTATCCGTGAGATGCGAGGTTGGTTTATCAATAAAAGGAGTTGAAATTATGGTTGCAATTCACGTGTATCCGTGAGATGCGAGCAGACAGCCCTTTCCCGTTTGTGTTTGCTGTACTGTTGCAATTCACGTGTATCCGTGAGATGCGAGATAAACAAAAAACAAGGTCCTATCATCAACCTCGTTGCAATTCACGTGTATCCGTGAGATGCGAGGCAAACACAGAAGAACCGGGGCCATGGTTAACGTTGCAATTCACGTGTATCCGTGAGATGCGAGTTTTATTATACTGTCTAACATGGTAAAAATCAACGTTGCAATTCACGTGTATCCGTGAGATGCGAGCTGTGTGTTGAACGGCATAAGGATAGCCGTACTTGTTGCAATTCACGTGTATCCGTGAGATGCGAGATACTTTGTCGGTGACGTTGCTATCACAAATAAGTGTTGCAATTCACGTGTATCCGTGAGATGCGAGGTCCTCATAGTCATAGATAATTTTGTAATTACTCGTTGCAATTCACGTGTATCCGTGAGATGCGAGAGAACAAGCCATTGAGCGTATTGCCGGTCTCACCGTTGCAATTCACGTGTATCCGTGAGATGCGAGCATAATGTAAACGGGTTATTGAGGATAATCTGTGTTGCAATTCACGTGTATCCGTGAGATGCGAGTTCTTGGTCTGCTTCTCTGCTTCAGCATTAGCACGTTGCAATTCACGTGTATCCGTGAGATGCGAGTTTTTCATACGGAGGAAGTGACGGCTGACAAGAGTTGCAATTCACGTGTATCCGTGAGATGCGAGTACCCAACAATCCATGAAGATAGGTTAATAGAGTTGCAATTCACGTGTATCCGTGAGATGCGAGATCATTAACGAA
>Ga0208825_1002758_pt1 | contig 11199 bp, 8 predicted proteins | sample AD_UKC113_MetaG_FD_184450 | JGI IMG/M metagenome (GOLD analysis project Ga0208825, IMG submission 184450) | Active sludge microbial communities of municipal wastewater-treating anaerobic digesters from Hong Kong - AD_UKC113_MetaG (SPAdes)... | ecosystem: Engineered > Bioreactor > Anaerobic >...
GGAAGATATAATAAAGAAAGAGCTTGATACTCTACTCTCTTTAATGGGTATAGAGGCACAGTATGATTTAAATGTAGAAGAGAGTAATGGTGTTAAGTATATAAAGATATCTTTTAATGGAGAGAACTTAGGTTATCTTATTGGTAATCATGGGAAGCATTTAGAGTCTCTTCAGTATGTATTTAGTTTAATCCTAAGAAAGAAGCTTGAAGAGGGTACAGAGTACAGAGTGGTAATGGATGTAGGGGGGTATAAAGAGGAAAGGAATAAAAAGATAGAGAGAATGGCATTACAGAAGGCTGATGATGCAAGGATATTAGGAGAATCAATAGAGTTAGAACCTATGAGTCCTTCAGATAGGAGAGTAGTACATATGGCATTACAGGTATTTGATGATATTAAGACAGAGAGTGTAGGAGAGGGTAATGATAGAAGAGTAAAGATAATCCCTATAAGTGATAAAGAGATATTAAAAGGGAAAGAGGATAGTGATTCTGAGGAGGAAGAGGAAGAATAAGCCCCTTATATCTTTTATAATTTTATCATTTTGATACTTTTAGTAGTACTTCCTTTTGGTTTTTATGCATATTTTATAAGGAAGGGTTGAAACTTCTTTTGTTGAAAATTTTCTAAGAAGGGAAATCTCTGAAATATTTATGTTTTTTGTTTGCTTTGACTGATTGAAACTTCATAAGTATTTAGTCTTTTTTGTGCTAAGTTAACATATTTTTTTTCTTTTTCAATTCCAATCCAATCTCTGCCAAGGGTTTTTGCTGCAACAGCGGTTGTTCCACTCCCTAGGAATGGGTCTAGAATTAAATCACCCTTGTTACTTGCGGTTAGCAAAACCTGTTGGACAAGTTTAAGAGGCTTTTGTGTTGGATGTGCTTTTGTGCCATTCTCATCTTTTAATCTCTCAGAACCCTTACAGATTGAAAAATTCCAGTCCGTATCTTTCATTTGTCTCCCACCGTTTATTTTCTTTAACAATTCAAAATTAAAAGTATACTCTTTGCAATTTTTATTCTTAACTGCCCAAATTAGAGTTTCGTGATTATTTGTAAATCTTCTTCCATTAAAATTGGGCATAGCATCAATTTTTACCCAAATAACATCATTTAAAAACCAAAATCCTAGGTCCTGCATTATTTTCCCAACACGGAAAATGTTATGATACATCCCTGTCACCCAGATTGTTCCAGTGGACTTTAAAACCCTTTGGCATTCTTTTAGCCAATTTTGAGTGAAGTTATCATAATCTTCGTAATCTTCAAACTGATCCCATTTATCACTTACAGGAAGAACTTCAGAACCATCTTTTCGCACAAGTTTTCTGTTTTTGGGTAATTGTAGGTTATAAGGGGGATCGGCGAAAATCAAATCAAAACAATTCTCAGGGAAACTCTTGAGAACCTTAATACAATTGCCACATATAATTTTATTTCTTGGGAAATGGGACATAATTTATAATTTAGCTTGGAGTAAATCAGCAATGGTTTGATAAATTGTTCTTTCTGATGCCTTTGATCTAAAATAATCAAGCAAAAGTCGTAAGGTTTTTTTCTCTGGAAAAATTGTTAAAATAATTTCGTCAAAGACTGCATTATCTTGAAAAATTTTTCTGTAGTAACTTGGTGCTAAATCTTTTATTTCTTCAAACGAACTCTCTGCATCGATATCAAAATTTGTTTCTGGAAAGTCTGGGATTTCAATTTTCCATTTTTCAAGATATTTTAATATTTCACCCCATGTGTTTTTGTGTTGTAAAAAGTCAAACAGCTCTTTACCATAAAATAAATGTAATTCAACCCCATAATCGTGCATCATTTTTTTTAGTTCAGTTTGATAGTAATTTCTGTTTTTATGTAAGTCTGGGTCAATAAAATAAAAAATTCCGAGAAGACTGCTTTCATTGTATTTATTAGCCATCTCACTTAATTTCTTTTCAAAATTGGAGATTTGTCCTCGTTTTTTTGTTGAATCATGATCATCTCTTACCTTCTGTTCAATGAAATATACCTTATCCTTGACTTTGAAGCATTGATCAAGATTTAACTTGTCGTCATCGCTATTGATTAATTTCTTTTCTAAAATTTCGTAACCGAATTCCTGCAAATATTCTTCAATAATAATTTCGAAGGCATCGCCAAAAAGAATTTCATGGGATTGTAGTAGATTTTGTAGAATTTTAGCTTTTGGTTTTGTTGGTCTAAATAAGCCAATATATCTATTTGGATTTTTGGCAATTTTTTCAATTAAAACTGCTTTTGATTCTTCAAAAATTTTTTCGTTAAGAATATTCTTGAATTTTTCGTATTGCATAGTATTAAGTTAGAAAAATTTTAATATAACGATTACGTAGTTCATCAAGTGGAATTAAATCGCCACATTGAGGGACATACCAAAATAGCCATCCATTATTTGCTGTTTTGCCGAGAATGGTTGCACTTATCTTGTGAATAGAACCTGTTTTGTTATCCCATTCTAAAGTCGCATTTGCTAAAACTTTTGCCTTATATTTTTTGTCTTTTGAATACAGAAAATCACCAGGTTGTATAATTCCAGCTTCAATCAAATTCCCAAATGGTACTTTTGTTCTTTTTTCTTCAATCGCATATGATAAGAGATCATTTTTAATCTGTTTATTTTTTTTAATTCTTTCTTTGGCGATTTTGATGTAGATATCTTCTTTTTCGATTCCTATAAAATTTCGTCCAAGTTTTTTTGCGACAGCACCAGTTGTTCCACTTCCCATAAAAGGGTCTAAAATAATATCTCCTGGATTAGAGGTTGCTATGATGATTCTATACAATAATGCTTCTGGTTTTTGAGTTGAATGAGCCTTTTCTCCATTTATTTTAATTCTTTCCTTCCCATTGCAAACAGGAATATACCAATCGCTTCTCATTTGTTTATCATCGTTAAATGCCTTCATTGATTTATAGTGAAAAGTATATTTTGACTTTTGGTGTTTTGCAGCCCAAATTAGAGTTTCTTGAGCATTGTTAAACCGTGTACCTTTAAAATTAGGCATAGGATTTGTTTTAATCCAAACAATATCGTTAAGTGTCCAAAATCCTAGGTCCTGCATAATTTTCCCGACACGAAAAATATTGTGATAAGTGCCAATCACCCAAATTGTGCCATCTTTTTTTAACACTCTCCTGCATGCCTTGAGCCAATCATGAGTAAATTGATCATACTCTTCAAATGAAGAAAATCTGTCCCATTTATCATTTACACCATTCACTTTAGTTTGATTTGGACGATAAAGATCTCCCTGCAACTGCAAATTATAAGGGGGATCAGCGAAAATTAAATCAACAGAATTCTCTGGTATTTCTTTTAATACCTCAATACAATTACCTTTGATAATTTTGTTTAGATATCTATTCATGTTATGTGTGAAATTGCTAATACAAGCTCTATTTCTATTTATATACTAACATGGAATCAATTTCTATACAATATAATTTTAATAAAGGTTTTTATTATCTGTACATATGTGTTGTGGGATAAGGATGACCATTGGATTAGTATTAGGCTGCTTATGAAAAGTTGGATAAGATCAAAGAGCAAGCAAACAAAAAGGAGAGTGTCTTAAGAAAAGAAACTTTTATTTGTCTTCCAATTGTTGAAGAAACACAAAACAAAGAAATCCAGATTTTACAATTTGACGGAGAGAGTGGGATTCGAACCCACGGTACGATTTCTCATACGCACGCTCTCCAAGCGTGTCCTTTCGACCGCTCAGGCATCTCTCCTGGTGTACCCGGCCGGAATCGAACCGGCAACCTACTGCTTAGAAGGCAATTGCTCTATCCGATTGAGCTACGGGTACATAAACATCGTATTCTACCAATATTCTTGATTAAAATAAAGGATTAATCATCTTCCTGAGCAACCTCTACCTCTTTAATTTCTATTAACACTCCACCCTTTCTATCAGGAAACCTCTTTAAAAATGTAGGATACTTCTCAGGATAAAATACAGCATCAGGCTTCTTCTCTCCAAACTGTAAACTACTTAAATACTCAATACCCTCTTTCCATCCCATACCCATTAAATCTTGTGCAATCTTATCTTTATTTACCTTAGGTTTAACAGTAGTACTAGCAATAATCTTAATCTTAACTACATCCTTTTTAGCCTCAACAACAGATATATCGATTTTAATATCATCATTAAGCTCTAAATCAAGATCATTCTCACTATCAAACAACTTCTCATCCTCAGCCTTCTTCTTAAGAAGCTCTTTTACCTTATCGTTAAGATTGTGCTTATTGTAATATGTTGCAGAACCCTTTACAGTAAGATCTAAATTAACATCAATTGCCTCCTCCCCCACCTTTTTATCTGTTTTAATACTTGTTTTATCAACAGCACTAAGTATAGTATCCTCTATAATTACCCAATCACCAGATACCTCTCTTAACTCTGACTTTATTTCCTCAATTGCAGTAGAACTTAACTCCTCTACCCCCTTATCTATATCTCCCTGTGAAAGAACAGGATATTCATCCTTAGTACCTCCTGAAATAAGGGTAGTATTTTTACCAAAGATTTCTGTATGCCCTTGTATTGTAAAGCTTTTATTTAAGGTTGATATATTATATTCTCGGCCAAAGTTTGTTGCTATAATAGAGGCCTCTTTTCCTGACAAAGCCTCATCACACTTTATAGTAACTCCATCTTTTAATTCATATACCAATGTTTTACCATCAATTGTTGTGGATAAAGTATGGCCAGCCTCAAGTGTAATCGGTTGTGTTTCTTCTGTGCAATCTTCTGAGAAAAATATATTTATCTTCCCCTCTGCCTTTTCTCCTTTGTATGCCTTTCCTGTTGCAGTAATAGTGGTAGATAGACTCTTACTCTTCTCTTCTGTTTTAATTGGTATCTTAGAATTTTCAAAATCTATCTCCTCTATATTCTTGTCTCCTGATAATACTGTTTCAATTTTAACAGGCTTTGACTCAACAAATATTTTTACTTTTACAAATGTAGCAAAATGATTGTAAAGAATCCCACCTATTATTAATAAAGCAAAGAGAGGAATGACAACCCTTAAGAAAGTTTTTGATATTTTCTTTTTACCAGTAGTAGTAATAACATCTTTATTTTGTTTAAAAGGTGGTTTAAATTTAAAGAATTTTGGTCTTACTTTTTTAGATTCACTCTGAATACTTTCAGTAACTACATCTTTTTCTATTTTAGGAATATCTTGGTCAATTGAAATAAAGGGAGAGGGAGTTTTAAGACCCCTCCTATCCACATATTGACTCATACTATCTTCTTTTGGAGGTTCAGTTTTTTTAACTTCTTCTTCACTTGCCTTTTCTATAACACTTTCCACTTTTTCTTCAAAAGCTTTACTTTCACTTTCTTTAATAGCAGAAATGTTTTTTAAAGTTTTCTTTCTTTCAAGCTGTTCTTTTTTCTTTTTTTCTAACATTTCAGCTGCCTCTTCCCAATCCTCAGGTGTAGGATTAGATGGGGTATCTATTGCTTTAATTCCTGCCAAAAGAGAGTTCCTAATACCTGTTGGATTCTGAATTATTTGAGTTATGAGGAGTTTTCCCTCTCTTTCTGCTGTTTCATTTAAGACTTTTAGATTAATAGGGCTTATTAAAATATCTGAGTGTTCTGTAAATGTAAGAATTATTCTTTCTGCATTGCTTTTATGAATAGCTCTGACTAAATCAGTTAGCTCATGAGATGGTTCTACTACTATTTTTTCTATAATTGTATTGTCTTCCATATTATGCTTCCCAATTTATATTTTTAGTTTTCCTGTCCATTTCCATATCATACAGGAATTTCGCAAGTGAGGCAGGAGTTATATCATATATATATTGTAAATCTCCACTATTATCAGTTACAGATCCGAGTAAATCAGGTGTAAACATCTCTATCTTTGGTACAACTGCAATAGGGAGATATCTTTTCCAAGGAAACTCCATTAATGCACTTTTAATATCAGGAAGAAGTGCACCGCCTCCACAAAGATATATTTGTGTAGGGAGTGGTCCTGTATCTTCACAGCTTTCAAGAGCAGCTTTTAATGTCCTCATCCATAGTGTTGCTGTTGTGTACATGGTCTTTTGAACCTGCCTCATTACTTCTTTAGGTAATTCTTTTTGTGAGTATTTTATCTTTCTTAACTCTGCATGCCTAAAATCAGAATCAGTCAATCTTGCTAATTCTTTTGTAAATACTCTTCCTCCAAATGCAAACATCTGTGTATCTGCAACATTCCCATTCTTAACAATTGCTACATCAGTAGTTCCTCCTCCTACATCAAGGAATATTGCTGAGAAATTTGTATTTCTTCCTCCTGAGTGAGCTCTTGCAACTGCAAATGGTTGAGATACAATACCAAGCACTTCAAAATTAAGAGAGGAAGCAACCTTTTTAAGAGCTTCTGTATATGTTCTTGGAGCAAAAGATGCATAAAAGTTAAGTTTTACATTCCTTCCTTTATATCCTACAAGAGAGTTTACAGGCATTCCGCCTATTTCCATTCCTGTTGGTGTTATATGCAGTATCTCTATATCATCATTTTTAAGACCTGTTCTTAAACTTAGGTCATCTTTACCTGTTACTGCAATTTGGGATTTTACCTCCTTTATTATCTTTTCCTGCTCCTTTTGAGTCACCTCTTTTTCAAAATGCTGCTCTCTTTCATAGTTAACAACTATTGATACTCCTTGTACATACTCTCCTGCTATACCCATCATTACATATCTTGGAAACTCTTCTGGTTTAAGATTGGAAAGTAACTCATTAATTGAAAGTTTGCAGTTTTCAAGAACTGTATCTAAGTTTGTAATTATTCCACTTCGCATTGCATGTTGTTGCTGTTGTATTCGTGATACTTTGTTTACAGTAACACCGTAGTCATTCATGGTAAACAGAATGCTTTTTATTGTTTCTGTTCCTATATCAAGTGCAACTATTGGAGTATTTCCATCAAGAAGGGACCTCCCTAATGATTTTTTTAACGGCAGTTTTATCATACTTTTTAATTATATCATCAATGCCTATTAATTATACAACAACAATTTGGATAATAGGCTCTCTTTCAGTTTTCTTATATATATACTTACTAGTTGCTTTCTCCATTTTAGCTTTAAGTTCCTTGTAATCATAATTGTTGTTTTTCTTAGATATGTTTATCCAATCCCTATGTACATCGTATATTATGGTTTTTATCTCTTTAAGAAGTTCTTGGGATTTTTTCATATATATGAAGCCTCTGGATACAAACTGAGGACTACCCATTAATCTATGAGTATTTGCACTAAGGTTAATAACGATTATAAACATACCATACTCTGAAAGCTGTTTTCTGTCTTTTAGAACTATTTCTCCTGTATCACCTACTCCAAGACCATCTATTAAAATAGGTCTAGATTCTACTGAACCATTTTTGTACCAATGTTTTCCATTAAATGCCCATACTACTCCGTCATCTGTAAGTAGGACATTTTCTTCTTTCATACCCCATGATATATAGTTCTTTTTGTTGAAGTATCTAAAAGTAAGAGGCCCATGTACAGGCATAACGACTCTTGGCTGTATTAAATCAAACATTATTTTCATATCATCTTGATTACCATGTCCTGTTGAATGAATTTTTACCTCTATTGTGTCTTTGATTAAATCAGCACCAAGAGCAATTAGTCTGTCAGTCATTTTTTCAATAGCAGATACATTCTCAGGGATTTCAGAGGAGGACATTATTACTAAATCTCCCTTTTTAATCTTGATATATTTATGTTCATTTAAAGATATTCTGTTTAATGAGGAGAATCTCTCTCCTTGGCTTCCTGTACAAAGAATTAGGAGCTGGTTATCGCTGTACTTCTGAATATCTTTTTCTTTAATTACAAGACCTTCTGGGATTTTAATATATCCTTGTTTACTTGCAATAGATATTGTTTCTTGTAAGCTTCTTCCAGATATTACAATCTTTCTGTTTGTTTTCTTCGCTATTTCAAACAAAGCATAAAGTCTTGTTAAAAGAGAAGAGAATGCGGCAACAATTACTCTTCCACTTGCATTCTTAATAATATTCTCAAGGTTTGCAAATACCTCTGTCTCAGAAGGAGCCTTTCCCGTCTTTGAAGCATTAGTACTTTCCATTAATGCTAGATCTATTTTTCCTCTCAACGATCTTAGCTTTGCATAATCTGCTTCAAGCTCATTTGTAGGTTGTGTATCTATTTTATAATCCCCAGAGAAAAAGACATTTCCTTTAGGTGTTTCAATAAATATGGAGAAAGCATCAGGAATACTGTGATTAATCCCTATAAATGTAACCCTAAAGCTCTTTCCAATATTTATTGTAGTATGCCTATCAACCCCGTAAATTTTTGTTTTGTTTTTTAATCCCTCTTCTTCTAATTTGTGTTCTATCAAGGCCTTAGCGAAAGAGCCGGCATATATGGGAGGAAAATCTAATTCTGGTAGCATCCATTTTAGAGCACCTGTGTGGTCTAAATGTCCATGAGTTATTAGTATTGCTTTTACCCTCTTTTTGTTCTTCTTTAAATATTTGAGATTAGGTATTAAGTAATCTATCCCATACATCTCTAGCCCAGGAAATGAGTATCCTGCATCTACTACAACTATCTCATTATTAACTTCAATGAAGTTACAATTTCTCCCTATCTCTGTAGTTCCTGATAGAGTGCATACTTTAAGATTTTGATTTTTAAATTTGTTTTGTTTTGTTTTCATAATCTCTCATTATACCAGAATATATGTAAATTAGATTAAAAGTATGTAAAATTAATAATGGCTGGTATAATACAACAAGAAAAATGAAGGACGATATTTCAAAAACATTTCAACAGAAAGAAAGAGAGATATATTCTCTTTGGGAAGAATCAGGCTTGTTTAATCCTGACAATATGAGAAAATTCTTAAAAGAGAGGAAAGTTGGCATAAAGAAACCATTTACAATATCTCTTCCTCCTCCTAATGCAAACGGGAATTTACATCTAGGGCATATGTGTGGTTACTCCTTTCATGATGCAATAGGGAGATATATGAGAATGACAGGACATCCTACACTTCTTCTTCCTGGAAAAGATCATGCTGGCATTCAAACAGAAACTGCTTTTAGTGCAGAGCTTGAGAAACAGGGTAAAAGTAAATGGGAGATGGGAAGAGAAGAATTCTTTAAACAGTGTTATGACTTCTGCATGAGGAATGCATCTAATGCAAGGGATCAAGAGAAAAATATTGGGCTTAGTGCTGATTACAGCAGAGAATTTTTTACATTAGATCCAAGACTTACAAAAATTGTATATGAGACTTTTGAAATGTTGTTTAGAGATGGATTGGTGTACAGAGATAAAAGGATAGTAAATGTATGTCCTAATTGTAAGACTGCATTGGCAGATATTGATACAGAACATGAAGAAAGAAGGGGGATATTTGCATATATAAAATACCCTGTTGTTGGAAGTAAGGATGAATTTATAATGGTTGCAACTACAAGGCCTGAGACAATGCTTGGAGATAGTGCTGTTGCAGTAAATCCTAAGGATGAGAGGTATAAAAAATATGTGGGGAGGAAGGTTTTACTTCCAATACAGAATAAAGAGATACCGGTTATTGCAGATGAGAGTGTTGATATGGAGGTAGGTACTGGTGCAGTTAAAGTAACTCCTGCACATTCGCCTATTGATTTTGATTTAGGTAAAAAACATGGGCTTGAAATTGTTAATGTTATTAATGAAGAAGGGAAAATGACAGGAGACATTCCTCAGAAATATAAAGGAATGGATACTATTACCTGTTCAAAACAGCTTTGTGAGGATTTGGATAAACTTGGTCTGCTTGAAGATATTCAAAATATCAAACATGATGTAGCTGTATGTGAGAGGTGTGGTACTCCTGTTGAACCAATAATTTCAAATCAATGGTTTGTTAATGTAGATAATTTAGCACAGAAGGCTCTTGGGGCACTTAAAAATGGTAATGTTAAAGTAATTCCTCATGGTCAACAGAGAGCATTGGAGTTTTTCTTTGAAAATATTAAACCTTGGTGTATTTCAAGACAGTTATGGTGGGGTCAAAGAATTCCTGTATGGTATAGCGGAGGTAAAAAGCTTTATGATTGGTTAAATGAAAACAAAGGAAAGACAGTTAAGGATTTTGAAAAAGAGTTTAATATTAAGGTAAAAGGTGATGGAAGCATATATATAGGGGAGAAGCCACCTAAAACAGATGATGAGTGGGAGGCTGAAAGTGATGTGTTTGATACATGGTTTAGTTCTGGACAGTGGCCATTTTCTACACTAGGAGGGCCTCAGGGAGAGGATTTTAAGAAATACTACCCTACACAAACAATGATTCATGCAAGAGATATTCTTTTTTGGTGGTCTGCTAGAATGCTTATGCTTGGAATATACAGAACAGGACAAGTTCCTTTTAATACAATCTTTTTAACAGGTATGATTTTAGCTTCTGATGGCTCAAAGATGTCTAAGAGCAAAGGAAATGGAGTTGAGCCTCAAGAAGTATTTGATAAATATGGAGCAGATGCTCTTAGACTTTGGTATTATTCTGATGCTCTTCCTGGTTCAAATGCTCCTTTAAGAGAAGAAAAGATAAAGGGAAATAGAAATTTTGTTAACAAGATATGGAATGCAAGTAGATTTATCATCTTAAATATTGAGGAAAGTGAGATAGAGAGAGTTGCTAATTTTAAAGTAGATATGAATCTTGAGAGAGTAAAGATGACAGAGAAACACATACAAAGGGTAAGTAAGTATATTGAAAAGTATCAGTTTAATCTTGGTGCCGAAGCAATAAGGGAGTTTTTCTGGCATCAGCTTTGTGATGTGTGGATAGAAGAAGTAAAAAAAGAGATTAAAGATGAGAGTATTGGTTCTGAGAAGAGGATTGAGAAGCTTTCAGAGCTTTTATACATTTTAAAAAGAAATTTGATAATTATGCATCCTTTTGTTCCTTTTGTTACAGAGTCTGTATGGCAGGAGTTAGTGAAGTTACATCTTGCAGATGGGCTTTTAATGAGTCAACAGATATAAATATTTCAAAGGAAGGAAGATGGAGAGAGTCAACGATAGAAATCGTAAATATTAATATAAAAAAAGCAATTATTAATATTTATAGACTCTCTCCATCAGAACGACATTATTAATGTCGTCTTAGAGATGGAT
>Ga0208825_1002759_pt1 | contig 11195 bp, 8 predicted proteins | sample AD_UKC113_MetaG_FD_184450 | JGI IMG/M metagenome (GOLD analysis project Ga0208825, IMG submission 184450) | Active sludge microbial communities of municipal wastewater-treating anaerobic digesters from Hong Kong - AD_UKC113_MetaG (SPAdes)... | ecosystem: Engineered > Bioreactor > Anaerobic >...
GCGAGGCAGGCGGGATGCCAAACATCACAATTTTTTTGAATTGATAAGCAGCCTGGGCTGCGGCCTGGAGCTTCTGACGGAAGAGCTGAGTTTCTTTGATATAATGATCAGAAGGCAAAAAGGCCACGACGGCTTCAGGGTTTTCAAGATAAAGGCAGGCTGTGGACAATAGAACAGAAGGGGCCGTATTTCTGGCCTGGGGCTCTATCAGAAAATTTCCTGGAGGTAAAGAGGGCAAAATTTTTTTTAGTCTCCGGGTCTGCCCTGATATGGCTACAGTATAAATCCGGGAAAAAGGGACCAGGCCTTTGATTCTGGCTGCTGTCTGTTCAATAAGATTCTTATCCCCAATTATGTTCAAATACTGCTTGGGATTTTTCCGGCGGCTTAAGGGCCAGAAGCGAGTACCACTGCCGCCGGCCAGGATGACCACTCTTAAATCGAGCTGACTGCTTCCCTTTTTTCTTTCGGGGTTTTTCTTATCCCTCATGATTCCCTCCTTCCGCCGCTATTTATTTTTGTTTATTATTCAAGTTTTTCAGGACTGCCTCCAGTGAGCCTTTGACCTTTTGTTCGATCTGGCTTAACTCCTCCTGGCTATCAGCTTCAAACCGCAGGACAAGCACGGGCTGAGTGTTAGAGGCCCTGACCAATCCCCAGCCATGCTCGAAAACCGCTCTAACTCCATCAATATCTATAATCTTTTTGATATCCGGCTGGCGGCTGAGTTCTAACCTGACCAGATCAACTATCTTGAATTTGACTTCATCGGAAGCATAAATCCTGATCTCAGGCGTGTTATAGACAGGCGGCAGATCGGCTAAATAAGCCGAAAGTTTTTTCCCCTGCCGGGACATAATTTCCACCAGCCGGGCCGAAGAATAGATGGCATCATCAAAACCAAACCAGCGATCAGCAAAGAAAAGATGACCGCTCATTTCCCCGGCCAGCAAGGCTTTTTCTTCTTTAATTTTTTCTTTAATCAGCGAATGACCGGTTTTCCACATAATGGCCCGGCCGCCCAGGCGGCTGATTTCATCATAAAGAAGATGTGAAGCTTTGACCTCAGAAATGATGGCTGCTCCCGGATGGGAAGGCAAAAGGTCGCGGGCAAAAATGATCATCAGCTGGTCTCCCCAGATTATCTGGCCCTGCTCATCCACTGCTCCCAGCCGGTCAGCATCGCCGTCATAGGCCAGTCCGGCTTCTGCTCCAGTTTCTTTGACTTTGGCCACCAAATCTTTCAGGGCTTCCGGCAGAGTGGGATCCGGATGGTGGTTAGGAAAGTGTCCATCCATCTCCGTATAAAGCTCAATAACTTCAGCCCCGAGTTTTTTAAACAGGGCCGAAGCCACCGGACCAGCTGTCCCGTTACCGGCGTCAATGACGATTTTAACCGGACGGTTTAAATGAATTTGACCGGCAACGTAATTAAGATATTCGGGTACCGGATCAAAAGCGGTCAACTGGCCGCGTTGAGACGCAGTCATAAATTCTCCCTGTTCGATAATCCGGTAAATATCCAGAATTTCTTCTCCATAAAGAGTATTCTCGCCAATCATAATCTTAAAGCCGTTAAACTCCGGCGGATTATGGGAGCCGGTAATGACCATAGCAGCCTCTTCGTGGAAATAATAACTGGTAAAATAAACTAAGGGAGTCGGGACAACACCCAGGTCAATTACCTCCAGCCCGGAAGCCAGGAGGCCTTCAGATAAACCAGCCATTAGCTCCGGCGAGCTGAGGCGGCAGTCACGGCCGATGGCTACTCTCTTCCGGCCGGCCCGGTGAACCTTGGTGGCCACCGCCCGGCCAATGATTTCAGCCAGCTTTTGATCGAGGTCCTGACCGACTAGACCCCTGATATCATATTCTCTGAAGATATCTTTATTTATCTTCATTTCCATTCTAAGCCTCCCTTAATTTCTAAAATAATAGCTTATAACAGCCTCAGGGTGTTTGGAAATCTTTTTTTATTTCCTTAGCTTTGCTCCCCAGATTTTGCCAGGCCACTTCCAGGCTATTTGTTTTCTTTTGAACCTGGTCAACCTAAAAAGCGATCAATCATTACGGCCCGGTATATTTTCCTGCCTCAGGTTATTTAGACCTGTCTTCCCCGAGCTTTCTTCTGATTATAGGCCGCCGCAATGAATGACTTAAAGAGAGGGTGAGGCTCAAGCGGCCTCGATTTAAACTCCGGATGAAACTGACAGCCTACGAACCAGGGATGATCCTTGAGTTCAATCATCTCCACCAGGCCATGCTCTGGATTTTTCCCGGAAATGACCAGGCCGGCCGACTCCAGAAAGTCCTCATAGGCGGGATTGAATTCATAGCGATGGCGATGGCGTTCGCTGATCAGCCGCTGCCGGTAAATAGAATAGGCCAGCGTTCCCTTTTTAAGCTGACAGTTATAAGCCCCAAGTCTCATCGTCCCACCCAGATTCGAGTCTGGTTTCAGTTCTCTCCACAGCCGGAAGATCGGCTCAGGTGTATCAGGAGCAAATTCCTGACTGTGGGCCTTTCTTAACCCGGCTACATTCCGGGCAAATTCAATGGTGGCGCACTGCATCCCGAGACAGATGCCGAAGAAAGGAATCTTATTTTCACGGGCGTATCCCACGGCCTTTATCTTACCTTCAATCCCCCGCTGACCGAAACCACCGGGAACCAGCAGGCCGTCCTTATCTTTCAGCCGCCTAAGATACTGGCCCTTTTCCAGATCCTCAGCTTCAATCCAGTCAAGATTAACCCGCAGTGAATTACCCAGACCCCCGTGATCAAGGGCTTGCGTTAAACTCAGATAGGAATCATGGAGTTCAGTATATTTGCCAACGATGGCAATGGCCACTTCGTCTTTCGGGTGATGAGCCGTATAGACCAGCTTTTCCCAGCGGCTGAGGTCAGGCTGGCTGGCTGGCAAGCCAAGCTTTTTCAAAATTATTGAGTCAAGCTTTTCCCGGGCAAAGTTCACTGGAATATCATAAATAGAAGGAGCATCCATAGCCGTAATAACTGCTTCTACTGGAACGTTGGTGAACAAGGCTATCTTGGCTTTGAGGTCTGGCGGCAGTTCGCGGCTGGTCCGGCAGAGGAGGATATCCGGTTGAATACCGATGGCTCTCAGTTCTTTCACGCTGTGCTGAGTGGGCTTGGTTTTCAATTCTCCGGAAGTCCCGACAAATGGCACCAGAGTCAGATGGATAAAGAGCGTGTTCTCCTGGCCAAGCGACAACCGCATCTGCCTGATAGCTTCGAGAAAAGGCTGGCTTTCAATATCGCCGACCGTACCTCCGATTTCCACGATGACCACTTCATTATTGCCGGCGACAGAATAAAAGGCGTTTTTTATTTCATCGGTTACGTGGGGAATAACCTGAACAGTCTTACCCAGAAAGTCCCCGCGCCTTTCTTTCCTGATAATAAGTTCATAAATTTTGCCTGCTGTCCAGTTGTGATCTCTCGTTGTCCTGGTCGAGGTAAACCTCTCATAATGGCCCAGATCAAGATCAGTTTCAGCTCCGTCGTCTGTGACATAAACCTCACCATGCTGATAAGGGCTCATCGTCCCGGGATCAACATTGAGGTATGGATCAAATTTTTGAAGAGTTATTTTATAACCATGAGATTCAAGTAAAAGGCCGATGGAGGCAGCCGCCAGACCCTTACCAAGCCCCGAAATAACTCCTCCAGTCACAAAGACATATTTGCTCATGATTTTTCCCTTGATGTCTAACCAAACCAGATTTAAGTTTTGATTATAATCCTTTGCTTTTTTAACCTCAAGAAAGAAAGAGGGCAGAAACCAGGCTCACCTCTCCTACCTGAAGTACCAGGTCAGAGTATAAAGTCTGGCTGGAAAACTTCACGGGAGATAGGCTTGGCCTGGCTTCGCCCGGCTGCTCTCCCGCCAATGGATAACCTCTCTCTACAAACTTACCTGGCAGTTCGCTTTTGCCCTGAAGATTAACGGCTTAGGTGAAAATGTTTGTGAGCTATATCCTGCTCTTTAAAGCAAAAAGGCAGGTTGCTGGCGCGAGGGGAGATTAATAAAGCCTATTCTTGATGACCCGGTAAGAAAAAAATGACACTGGTATCAGTAATGACTGTTAGTTATCTTCATAACAAATATTCATGTTTTTATAACTAACAGCAAATATAGAAACGGAACCGTAATAGCAAATACAGATGAAGATTAATTTCTGTCTCTAATTGTTACTCGATGGATTGACAGCGCGGGTTAATCTCAACCTAATCTGGCAGAATTTTAACTGGCTTTTTCTTCTTTTACACCTGCCGCCCGGGGCAGTCCCTCATCCTGAACTTTAACTGTCTGACAGTTAGCCTCAAGATAAGATCCTTCTTCAATCAAAAGCCTGGGAGCGATCAGCGTGCCAAAAACCCGGCCTTTATTGTGGACCTCTATTTTTTCTTTAGCTTGCAGGTTGCCATGGATTTCGCCATTAATTATGAGTTCACCAACTTTTACTTCTGCTTCAACTTTCCCTTTCTCACCTATGATCAACATGGAATCTGAATTTATCTTGCCCTGGAAATAGCCTTCTATTCTGAAGGAACCCTTAAAATTCAATTCTCCTTTTAATTCCGTCCCCTGATCAATAAGGCCGGCCAGATGGGATTCTTCCACAATTTCTCTGACTTTTTCTTTTTCTTTCATGATTTAACTCCTTTTATCCTGTCATAAATCCGGTTAAGCTCCTCTAAAGAAAAATATAAAATCCGGATTGTCCCCTTGTTCCGCTGGCCGCTGATTGTTACCTTGGTTCCCAGCCAGCGAATTAATTCTTCTTCCAGGGCCTTCAGGTCGGGGTCTTCCAGTGATTTCTGGGCACGCGGAGGTTTTTCTTTATACCTCTGCACCAACTTTTCCGTTTCTCTAACAGACAAAGATTTTTCTACCGTCAGAAGCGCAACTTTTCTTTGCAGCTCTTCATCTTCGAGAGCCAGAATAGCTCTGGCTTGCCCCATGGAAAGCTTTTCTTCCCGGATGAACTTTTTGATGTCTTCTGGCAGTTTGAGGAGTCTTATATAATTGGCCACTGAGGCCCGGTCTTTACCGACCTTGTCAGCAATTTCCTGCTGAGTCAGGCCCAACTGCCCCACCAGGCGCTCAAAAGCCTCGGCAATTTCCAAAGGGTTTAAGTCTTCACGATGGATGTTTTCTATCAAAGACACTTCCAGCTGCTTATCTTCAGGCATATTCCTGACGATGACCGGCACCACCCGCAAACCAGCTTTTTGGGCTGCCCGCCATCTTCTTTCTCCGACGACGAGCTGGTAATAATCCTCTTGCGGGACGACCAGGAGAGGCTGAATAATACCAGTTTCCCTAATTGACCCGGCCAGCTCATCTATGGAGGCTTCATCAAAAACCGTTCTTGGCTGCCGGGGATTAGGTCTGATTTTTTCTATTTCCACCTCAGCATAACGGTCCTCCTTAAGAATACCAAATTCCTCAGGTATGAACGCCCCGAGACCTTTTCCCAGTGCTTTTTTCGTCATTTGTTTATCAACTCCTCCGCCAAATTAAGATAGGCCTGCGCTCCTCTTGATTTCGGGTCATAAAGCATAACTGGCTGCCCAAAGCTGGGTGCCTCGGCCAGCCTGATACTTCTGGGTATGACCGTGTTCAAAAGAATCCCTTTCAGAGAATTTTTAATTTCTTCGGCTACCTGGCGCGCCAGATTAGTCCTCTCGTCAAACATGGTCAACAAGATACCTTCAATATAGAGCTGGGGATTAAAATAAGTCCTGACCATATCGAGCGTATGAAATAAATCAGGTATACCTTCCAGGCAAAAGAACTCTGCCTGCACCGGGACGAGGATTGAATCAGCTGCCGCCAGAGCATTAATAGTCAGAAAACCCAGAGAAGGCGGGCAATCAATGAGGATAAAATTAAACAGCTTCCTCACCTCGGCCAGAGCCAGTTTCAACCTTTTTTCTCTATCAGGAGCGTTAAATAATTCAGCTTCCGCCCCGCTTAGTTCAGGAGAGCAGGCGCAGAGATACAGATTGGCCACTGCGGTATTGACCAGGCAATCCATTATTCCCTGTCCGTTTAAAATCACCTGGTAAACGCCCTGGCCGCGGACTTTGGCCTGGCCCAGGCCGACAGTAGCCATGCCCTGAGGATCAAAATCCAGCAGCAGAACCCGGTAATTTTTAAGAGCCAGGGCGGCCCCCAGATTTATAGCAGTGGTAGTTTTACCCACCCCGCCTTTTTGGTTGGCGATGGCCACGATCTTATTCATCTAACCAGATACCTCATTTGTTCCACGTGGAACATCAGCCCTGGGCTGCCTTTTCTGAAATATTTCCAGATATAAATAAATATTATAAATAGCTGCTGGCGTAATTCCAGAGATTTTTTTAACTTCTCCGAGAGTCCTGGGTTTAATCTTGTTCAGTTTTTCCGTAATTTCCAGGCTTAAACCGGGAATATCATTAAAGTTAAGCCCGGCTGGCAAATTGATCTGATCGATTTTTTTTAGCCGGTTAATTTCTCTCTCCTGTTTTTTTATGTAACCTTCATATTTGATTTCGGCTTCAACGTATCTTTTTTCTTCTTCGTTTAACAGTACAGGTAAAGTTAATTTCCGGGTTATTTCCTCTAAAGAAACTCCCGGCTGTTTTAGATAATTGACGACAGTTACCGGCTCCTTATTCTCAGCAGATATTTTTTCTGTTTTAAAAAATTCCGTGACTTGCCTGGCCTTAGCCTGCTTCTCTAAAAATTCCCTGTATTCATTCTCTTTAATTAATCCCAGCTGAAAACCATATGGTAATAGACGGGCATCGGCATTATCCAGCCTCAAATTCAGGCGATATTCAGCCCTGGAGGTAAAAAGGCGATACGGCTCTTCTACCCCATGAGAAATCAGGTCATCAATCAGAACTCCGATATAAGCCTCGTGACGGCCAAGGACGAAAGCCGGTTGGCCGCGGAGTTTCAAAACAGCATTAATTCCGGCCATCAAACCCTGGGCAGCCGCCTCTTCGTAGCCTGACGTCCCGTTGATCTGACCGGCTAAGTAGAGGCCCTTTATCTTTTTGGTCTCCAGAGTTGACTTCAATTCAAGGGGGAAAACCGCATCATATTCAATTCCATAGGCCGGTCTTAACATCTCGGCCTGATCAAGCCCGGGAATGGTCTGCAAAATTTCTCTCTGCACCCGGTAAGGCAGGCTGGAAGACAGGCCATTAACATAGATTTCGCCGGTATTTAAGCCTTCCGGCTCTAAAAAAAACTGATGGCGGGCATGATGAGGAAATTTGACTACCTTGTCTTCAATGGACGGGCAATAACGCGGCCCTATACCCTTAATCTTCCCACTATAGAGAGGGGATTGTCCTAAATTATTTCGAATAACTTCATGCGTTCTTTCATTGGTATAGCCAACAAAACAGATGGCCCGGTTCTCCAGTTTTTTCTTTGTTCGAAAAGACAGAGCCACCGGCTGATCGTCACCGGGCTGGCCCTGGAATTTAGCCCAATCAATCGAATCTTTAGCCAGCCTCATTGGCGTCCCGGTCTTAAGCCTTAATACTCTGAGACCGGCAACTCTTAAGGCTTCTGCCAGCTCGGTAGCTGGGGGTTCATTAGCCCGGCCAGCCGGATAATGTTCAAGTCCTATATGGATAAGGCCATTGAGAAAAGTCCCTGGGGTGAGAATAACTGAGTCAGCTTTAATCCGGCTGCCATCCCTGGTAACAACCCCTTTTATCTGCTCATTTTCAATAATCAGCTCAGTTACAATAGCCTGCCAGATTCTTAAACCTGGCACCTCTTCCAGCCATTTTTTCATGGTCAGCCGGTAGGCAGCTTTATCACACTGAGCTCTCGGGCCCTGGACGGCTGCTCCCCGGCTGCGATTGAGCAGGCGGAAGTGCAGGCCAGTTTCATCAGCCAGGAGACCCATCAATCCCCCCAGAGCATCAATTTCCCTGACCAGCTGGCCTTTGGCCAGTCCGCCAATGGCTGGATTGCAGGACATCTGGGCTATAGTTTCCAGGTGAATGGTAAAGAGACAGGTCTTAGCCCCCATTCTGGCTGCGGCTGCTGCTGCTTCGCAACCGGCATGCCCGGCCCCGACCACCACCACCTCAAATTCTTCATCAAAATTAGCCATCTTCACTTTCCCAGGCAGAAACCGCTAAAGATGCTCTCAATGATTTCAGCCGATTTGATCTCACCCGTAAATTCACCAATGACCGGTAAGGCTTCTTTGATCTCTTCGGCCACTATTTCCAGCCCATAGCCTGACTGCAGCTTTAGCCTGGCCTCCTCTAAGTGGTCTGCCATTTGTTCTATTAATATTTTCTGCCGTTCGTGGAGGACAATTTCATCCGGCATTTTTTCTTGAGGAGCAAAAACTGCCAGCATCAGCTTTTTCAGCTGATCAATATTCTCTCCAGTCAGGGCTGAGACCTCAAGCCACGGCTGTTCTTTATTTTCGGAAATAATCTGGTCGCGGCTAATTACCCGGTCAAGATCGCATTTATTAAAGATAATAATTCTTTTTTTCCCCTGAAATCTTTCCAGTAGATAAAAATCTTCCTGGCTGGCCTGGCGGGAAGAATCCAGGACAATCAGCAAACCGTCAGCTCTGGCAGCTATATTCTGGGCCCGGTCAAGGCCTGCTTCCTCGGCCTGATTGCCGGCCGGGCCAAAACCAGCCGTATCAATGAGCTTCATCAAGATTCCATCTAACAGCAGATTCTCTCTAATAAAATCCCTGGTCGTCCCGGGATAAGGCGTTACAATAGCTCTTTCTTCCTCCAGCAGAGCATTAAAAAGAGTTGACTTACCAGCGTTGGTTTTACCTACCAGAGTGACAGTCAAGCCTTCCAGCCTGGCTCTGCCCTGCTCATAGCTCCAGATAGTTTTTTGCAGGTCTTTAATTAGTTTCTCCAGCCGGCCGCTTATTTCGTTCTGATTCAGGCCGAGATCATCTTCTGGAAACTCCAGACTGGCCTCGATACTGGACAGAACTTCAACTGTCTCCTGCCTTATTTTCTGTATCTTTCCGGACAGACTTCCCTCCGCCTGGCGAAAAGATATCCTGGCCTGATCGATGGAGACAGCTCTAATCAGATCATTGATAGCTTCGGCCTGGACAATATCAATCCGGCCGTGGAGATAGGCTCTAAGAGTGAACTCTCCAGGACGGGCCAGACGGGCGCCGTGTCTGATTCCCAGCTTCACTGCTTCTTCCAGAATTACCGGAGAACCGTGAAGGCTGAATTCCACCACTTTTTCCCGCGTATAAGAGACTTCAGGCCTGAAATAACATATATAGCCGGCATCAAGCTGCTCGTTCTTATCAGGATCAACCAGATAACCAAAACACATCAAGCCCGGGTTGTCAGCCGGATTCAGCTTTTTAGGAAGGAAGATTTTGCCACTGATAGCCAGAGCCTGCTGCCCGCTGAGCCTGATCAGGCCCAGGCCACCCGTCCCCTGAGGAGTGGAAATAGCGATAATAGTATCATCCAGGCTCTCGTTCATATTCTAATTTTATCCGGACGGAGTTAGATAGTAAATAGTCAGATACCCGCCCCTATCCTTCTTGATCGAAATGCTTTTTTTGACCTGAGCCATTAACTTTAAAAACCCTGACCTTTTTTAAAAAGCCTTCTCCCAGGCTTTCAGTGGTCAGTCCTGGTATCTGATTGACAGCAATATGGACGATCCGGCGTTCATAAGGATTCATCAAATCGAGGATTTCTTCCTGACCGGTTTCTTTAACTTTTTGAGCTATCTCAGCTGCAAATTCCCTGAGCTGTTTTTCTTTCCGGCGCCGGAAAAATTCGCAATCGGCCTGAACCTTGACAGGGGAAATCTTATTTAGGAGGTGCTGAATAGCCAGGAGTAAAGCTCCATCGTCTTTAAGCAGCCAGTGCTTATCTTCCCCTCCGAAGATCACATAAACAAGCTGCTCTCTCTTCTTAACCTCAAAGGTCAGATTAAAAGGCAAAAGGCTCAGAAGCTGTTTCAAAAAATTGTCCACCAGATTGATTTCATTTACCTGCCGCGGCCAGGCCCTGATAACAATCTCTTTGTTCTTTAAACCAAAAAGTCTGGTCTTTTCGGTAACTATTTCATAGTCCAGTTCTTCCCGGGCTGCTTTCAAAACATGCTCGGCCAGGCTAAGCACATCTTCAAGGCTTCTGCCCGTAAACTCTTTCTTTTCAACAGGTTGCTGGCCGGCGGGGTGATTATTTTTTATTTCTTTTGCCATTTTTTCCCCTCTTGCTGGCCATCATTTTATTCATAATGGCCTGCTGAGCTATTTGGAGAACATTACTGGTCAACCAGTAAAGAACCAGCCCCGCCTGAAAATTCATGAAGAAAATGGTGAAAATAAAGGGCATGAGCAGCATGATTTTTTGCTGAGCTGGATCAGCCGTAGACGGGGTCATTTTCTGCGATATATATTGAGTGATACCCATCAACACCGGGGTTATATAATAAGGGTCTTTGACCGATAGATCTTTAATCCAGAAAACAAATGGGCTTTGCCTCAGTTCGACTGTTACCACCAGCATCCGGAAAAATCCCCAGAAAATAGGAAGCTGGACCAGAAGAGGTAAACAACCTCCAGCCGGGTTTATGCCGTGCTCTTTATAGAGTTTCATCATCTCTTCGTTCATCTTCTGTCTTTGTTGCGTATCCTGCTTAGCCTTTTTATATTTGGCCTGCAAAGCTTTGATCTTGGGCTGAAGTTCCTGCATTTTGGCCATCGACTTGGTCGAACTGTAGGTCAGGGGGAAAAGCAGTATCTTGATGATAAAGGTCATGATGATGATGGCTATACCCCAGTTGGGGAAAAATTTATAGATATACTTGGTAGCGACCAGTAAATATTCAGCTATAAATCCTAAGAAGCCAAAATTGATGACCTTCTTAACTTCGTGACCATAGGCAGTCAGCCGGTCATATTCTTTAGGACCGAGATAGGCTTCAGCCGGCTGGGTAAAAGCCAGATAATAATAGGGGATAGCCACCTTCTGGCCATCGGGCTTAGTTTCCTGGTGATCCAGACGGAAAGCATAAGACTGGCTTTTCACCTGGTCCAGAAGAAAAATAGCCGCAAAATAGTTTTCCTCATAAGCTGACCAGGCAACTCCGCTATAACGGATTGACTCAGATAAAGGCTTGATCTTTTTCT
>Ga0208825_1002760_pt1 | contig 11194 bp, 10 predicted proteins | sample AD_UKC113_MetaG_FD_184450 | JGI IMG/M metagenome (GOLD analysis project Ga0208825, IMG submission 184450) | Active sludge microbial communities of municipal wastewater-treating anaerobic digesters from Hong Kong - AD_UKC113_MetaG (SPAdes)... | ecosystem: Engineered > Bioreactor > Anaerobic >...
GTTCATACCAATCTCAATGTTATTGCGGTGGCATCGCTGAAGGATGCTGCCTGCGTCTTGATTCCCGAAAGCATCCCTGTAGATGCTCAAACAGTGGAACGGGCCAAGCAAAAGGGCATTGCCATCCTGTCCTCCGACAGGAGTGCATCACGTCTTTCCTATGATATTTTATCACTTATTCATACGGGTACTAAATGAGATATTATTATGATCTTCATCTGCATACCTGTCTGTCCCCATGCGGCGATGATGACATGACCCCCAACAACATCGTCAATATGGCGATGCTCAAGGGGCTTGATATCATCGCGATTTCCGATCATAACACCATAGGCAACTACCGGGCAGTGATGGAGGTGGCGAGGAACAGCGGTGGTCTTCTGGTGGTTCCGGCCATGGAGCTTTGCACCGCCGAGGAGATTCACCTTCTGTGCTATTTTCCTGATTTCTATCAGGCAAACCTTTTCCAGAAGGAGCTTTCGGGCTATCTGCCACCCATTAAGAACAAGGAAGAAATCTTTGGGAGACAGATCTATTGTGATGCAGCAGATGAAATAACCGGTATTGAGGAGAGCTTTCTGGCAGGCGCATCCAGCCTTGATGCCGACTCGGCCATCAGGATGGTCCGGGCCATGGGGGGAGCAGTGGTGCCTGCCCATGTGGACAGGGAATCCTTCAGCATGCTCAACACCCTTGGGTCCATACCCGCTGAGTATGAGCTGACTTATCTGGAGTATTCCAAGCGGTGCCATCCCGAAGCGTTCATCAGGGAGCATCAGGCCCTGGCCGCTTACCCCTATTTGCAGTCCTCCGACGCTCATTTTCTTTGGGACATCATGGAACGGGAAAATGCCATAGAGCTTGAGGAGAAGAGCACTTCCTGTCTGATCGAGAAAATTAATGCCGGATATTAAGTAAATCAATGGATAGTTTTACTAAAAATCATGCTATAATACTTTTTGACTTAATTCAATGTACAACCCCGGAGGTTTGCCCATGAACTTAAACCATACGATTCAAAGCGCTATGCGGCTTAATGAGGATACCTACCTTCTGCGTATTCTTTCACCGGAAATTGCGAATAGCGCAAAGCCAGGACAATTTGTCAATGTCAAGTGCTGCAGCGGCCTGAATGCCTATCTTCGCAGACCCATAAGCATTTGCGCCATCGATAGAGAAGCAAAGACCTTCGACATCGTGTTTCAGGTAAGAGGGAAGGGCACCGAACTTTTATGCCAGTTCCATGAGCAGGATGAGATTAATATCATGGGCCCTCTGGGCAATGGCTTCAGCCTGTGTAAGGAGGATGAAACCATCCTGGTCATGGGCGGAGGAATAGGCATCTTCCCGCTTCTGCAGCTCCTCAGGGAGCACCCGGCCAAACAAAAGATTGCGGTACTGGGCTTCAGAACCAAGGGACTGATTGTCCTTGAGGAAGCGTTTAAAGCGGCCTGCAACGAGCTTCTCATAGCCACTGACGACGGAAGCTTCGGTCACAAGGGCTTTGTCACCGATATTCTTCAGAAGAAGCTGTCTGAAGAGCGTGTTGACAAGGTCTTTATGTGCGGTCCTGTCATCATGATGAAAAAGGGCGTGGGGCTGTGCCATGAAAAAGGCATTCCAACCCAGGTATCCATGGAACAGCGCATGGGATGCGGAATCGGAGCCTGTCTGGTTTGTGCCTGTAAGACCAGAAAGAATGACGATTGGGATTATGCCCATGTTTGCAAGGATGGGCCTGTCTTCGACGGTGCAAAGATAATTTTTGACTGAGAACCAGAAGTAGAGGAGATAAGCAAATGAGCAAGTCCAGTGTGGATTTATCTGTTGATATAGCCGGCATCCGCTTTCAGAACCCTGTGATTGCAGCCTCCGGAGCCTTTGGCTTCGGGCATGAATACAGCCAGTTGTTTGACCTTTCGAAATTAGGCGGCATCGCAGTGAAAGGGCTAACTCCACTGCCCCGGAAGGGAAATGCACCGCCTAGAATCGCCGAGACTCCGGCGGGCATCTTAAACAGTGTGGGTCTTCAGAACCCGGGAGTTCAAGCCTTTATTGAGAAGGAGATCCCCTATCTTCGCCAGTTTGACACTAAAATCATCGCCAATGCCTCAGGGAATACGGTGGATGAATATGTCCACATGGTGGAGGTTCTGTCGGACAGTGATGTAGATGCCATTGAATTGAATCTTTCCTGCCCCAATGTGAAGCATGGCGGAATGGTCTTTGGCAGCACGAGGGAAGGCCTGAGTCAGGTGGTCTCGAGGGTTAAGCCATATGCCAGAAAGCCCCTCATTGTGAAGCTTACGCCCAATGTCACCGATATCACCGAGCTTGCAAAAGCAGCCGAAGATGCCGGTGCCGACGCTGTCTCCCTGATAAATACGCTGCTGGGGATGGCCATTGATGTGAAGACCAAAAGGCCTATTCTCGGAAACGTCATGGGCGGTCTTTCAGGACCGGCTGTGAAGCCCGTGGCGCTAAGAATGGTCTACCAGGTTTCCAAGGCTGTGAAGATCCCCGTCATCGGTATGGGCGGCATCTCCAATGGCACTGACGCAGTGGAGTTCCTTCTTGCGGGAGCCTCGGCCATCATGATCGGCACAGCCGGGTTTGTCAACCCCTATGCCTGGATTGAAACCGTGGAAGGCATCGAGGCCTATTTGCAGGATAATGGGTGTCAGTCGGTGAAGGCATTAATCGGTGCGCTTATCGTAGATAAAGCATAAGTGAAATAGAAAGGAACGTCATATGAACAGCCGATTAATCAGCTATCTGTTTAAAACTAAAGCCATCCGTGTTTGCCCCGGGGATAAGCCCTTCTGGTATACCTCGGGAAAAATCGGACCCTATTATGTGAACACTCATTTCCTTTTTGGCGGCGAGGAAGCGGCAAATGACTTCTTAAAGCAGATTGACCAACAGAAGGAAGATATCATGGCCTGCTCCCATCAGTTCTTCCGGACGGTCCTTGAGCATTATGAGCAGAATGAGGTCTTCAGAGGCACTATCGATGCCATGGCGGCCTATGCAAAGGAAAAGCTTCCCATGGACGAGGTCGACTATATCTCAGGCGGAGAGCGCCGTGATTGGTTTTTCTCATTTATGATGTCGCATCTCTTTAAGAAGCCTCATATCACCCTTTTCAAGGATGGCCAGGCTGTATTGTATGAAAAGGAGAAATCCCGTCCAATTGACGATCTGAAGGGTGCCTCGGTGCTGCATATCGCAGACCTTATCACAACGGCCTCCAGCTACGAACGGGCCTGGGTGCCTGCTATCAATAAGCTAAACGGCAACATGAAATGGAGCCTTGTGGTGGTAGACCGGCTTCAGGGCGGTGCGCAGATCCTTGAGGGACTGGGCGTGGCTTCCCACAATCTAGTCGCCATTGATGAGGCTGTATTTACGAAAGCCTGCCAGGAAGGGTATATCAGTGAGGAGCAGCTGAAGCTTGTGTTGGACTACATGAAGGATGCCGATGTCTCCATGGCCGCGTTTATCAAACAGAATCCGGGCTTTTTAAAGGATGCCCTCCGAAAAGGCGGCAAGGAAGCAGAAAGAGCCAATCTAATGCTTCAAAGCAACTTTTATGGTGTACGGGAGCTTATAGATTAAAAGGAACGGGTATACTGAGTGAAATGATTGATCCTTTGGGCAGATTAGGCCGGATATCAATGCCGTTGGAGATGCGGTTCAAAATGGCCATAGCCCATCCGCGGGGCTTTAAATCCTCTTCTGTTCTGGCTTCACGATCGAAATGGACTTTGCCGGGGTCGATGCCGACGCCATGATCGCAGAATTCCAGGGTGATCCTGTCAGGCTGGCTACGGATGCTTACGGTAATATCACCGGCACCTTTCAGGTAGCCGTGCTCAATTGCGTTAGTGGTGAATTCGTCCACAGCGTTTTTGAGAAAGAAGCGCACGCTGGAATCGCTGGTTACGCAAGCGATAAGCCCCTCGCACAAGGTGATAAAGGAATCAATACTTTGAGGGGAATATTGAAGATCAGCGGTGATACTAAACTCTTTTAGCTTCATCTTACCTCCTTTGGCCGAAGAGAAGCCAACCCCGTGAAGAACTTGTCTATCATCATTATACACCAACCATGGAGCAGAAATAAATGAAATTACCGGAATTTTTTCTCAATCACTTTAGGACCCTAATGGATCATGAAGAATTTAATGCCTTTGTGGCCTCTTTTGACGGCAGCCGCCATTACGGCTTGCGCCTGAATACCCTAAAGGTAAATAAGGACGATTTTTTAAAGCTCACGCATATGAAGCTCTCTGAGATCCCATGGGTATCGGAGGGCTTCTACTATGAAGAAGGCGACGCTCCCGGCAAGCACCCCTACTACCATGCAGGTCTTTATTACATTCAGGAGCCCAGCGCCATGATGCCGGCCAGGATGCTGTCACCATGCCCCGGCGAAAGGGTATTGGATCTCTGTGCCGCACCCGGCGGCAAGACCACGCAGTTGGGGAGCTTCATGAAGAATAAGGGGCTGATCGTGAGCAATGATATCAGCCCGAAACGGGTTAAGGCGCTGGTGAAAAATGTGGAGCTCATGGGCCTCACCAACACCCTTGTGACCAACGAGACACCTCAAAGGCTGGCCGAGGCCTTTCCCGAATTCTTCGATAAGATTCTTCTGGATGTTCCCTGCTCGGGAGAGGGCATGTTCCGAAAGGACAGAGAGGCTGTTCAGAGCTATACCCGCTTCAAAAGCACCGAATGCGTTGCCATGCAGCGGGATATCATGGAAAAGGCCTTAACCATGCTGAGACCCGGTGGTTCCATTGTGTATTCTACCTGTACCTTTAATCCGGAAGAAAATGAGCGCAACATCGAAGACTTCATGGCAAGGTATGGGCTTACCGTTAAAAGACTCGTACCATCAGGCGGCTGGGAGCCCTCACGAAGCTCCTGGACCGAAAGCGGCGATGAAGCCCTATCAGGGGGGCTTCGCATGTGGCCTCACAGGGGTGGCGGTGAAGGCCACTTCGTCTGTCGGCTGGAGAAGTCGGGGGAAGCGGCAGGAAGTGCCTCACGTGAGACATTGTATGCCGATAGTGAGTATACTTCGGGTATTTCGGATTTTACGGACAATTCGGATTCTCTTATCGGGAAATCCGACTATACCTCTCCGGAGGCTGAAAAAGCAGCCTCGGCCTTCTTTGGGTTTATCAGTGAAAACATGCGCATCAGTTTATCAGGGGTTTATCATTTAAGAGGCGGAAGCCTGTATTTGCTGCCGCCGTATCTTGATGCTGCGCCGGCTTTGAGATGGGAGAAGGCAGGTCTCTATCTGGGCGAATACCAGAAGGGCAGGTTTGAGCCGTCACAATCCCTGGTGATGGCTTGCCGCAGTCATCATTTCAAGCGGGTCATCTCCTTCAAAGCCGATGACCATAATGTACTCCGTTATCTTAAGGGTGAGACGCTTATGACCGATGGCGATAAGGGCTACACTTTGGTATGCGTGGACGGTTTTCCCCTCGGTTGGGCCAAGCAGGAGAACGGCATACTGAAAAACCTTTACCCCAAGGGCTGGAGGATGATGTGATGGCGAAGATGCGGCTCGACAAGTTCCTGAAGGATATAGGTATCGCCAGCAGAAGCGAATTGAAGGATATAATCCGGAGCGGCCGGGTAACCCTCAACGGTGCGGTTTGCAGGGATGCCGGTCAGCATATCGCGGCAGAGGCCGATGTCATTGCCATCGACGGTCAGCCCGTCCAGTACCAGGCCTATGTCTACCTCATGATGAATAAGCCCAAGGGTGTTATTACCGCCACCGAGGACAACAGAATTGAAACTGTCATTGATCTGCTGCCTGAGAAGTACCGCAGGATGGGGGTATTCCCTGTTGGCCGTCTGGATCGTGACACTGAGGGTCTTCTGCTCATCACCAACAACGGTAATCTGGCACACAACCTGTTGTCGCCTAAGAAGCATGTTGTGAAGCTATACGAAGCAGTTTTAGATCGCTATCCCGGAGAAGAGGCCATCGAAGCCTTTAAAAAGGGTGTTGTCATCAGTGACGATTTCATTGCCATGCCGGCAGTACTTCGGTATTTATCCACAGAAGACCCTGTTGTTGCTCAGGTTGAGGTCTTCGAGGGTAAGTTCCACCAGGTCAAGCGCATGTTCAAGGCCGTGGGTGCCACAGTAGTGGCATTGAAGCGCCTTCGCATGGGGGAAGTGGCGCTGGATGCGTCCCTGAAGCCCGGTGAGTTTCGCGAACTGACAGAAGCAGAGCGCAAAGCGCTTGGAGCAGAGTGATAGTCTGATGCGGCCGTTGAAGCGCAAACATAGACATGCCATTCACTAGGCCGTTGTGGACATGATAGTGGCAGCTGTAGCGCCAACAAGGCCATGCCATTCATCAGGCCGGCGCTGTCCTCGTCGCTGGTTGTTGTCACTGCTTACTCGCAGCTTCCCGGGGTCGCAGCCGACCTGCCATCCTGGCAGCGTCTGCTGAAATCGGCATCCGGCCGATTTCTCCCCGGGATCCACTCGTTTCGCAGGCAACAAACCCACGCTCCTGCGGATGCGCCTTACCTGAAGGAACGGCACGGCCATTTAAGGCGTTGAAGCGGCCGCTGTGGACATGGGAGTAGCCGATGAAGCATTAGCGCGGCCATGCCGTTCATCAGGCCGGCGCTGTCCTCGTCGCTGGTTGTTGTCACTGCTCACTTACGGCTTCCTGGGGCCGCAGCCGACCTGCCATCCTGGCAGCGTCTGCTGAAATCGGCATCCGGCCGATTTCTCCCCGGGATCTGCTCGTTTCGCAGACAACAAACCTGTGCTCCTGTGGATGCGCCTTACCTGAAGGAACGGCACGGCCATTTAAGGCGTTGAAGTTATAGTAAGTTGCTGAGGCAGTATGAAAGGATGATGATAAATGGACAAGCAAGCCATCAACAAGCTAAAGCTCATGCTTCAGGGATTGTCCCTGCGGTTGACCGATGAGATGGATTTCTTCATTGCTCTGGAAGGTAAGTTTAGAAGCGGCACCAAGACCTTTCCGCTGAGAGGTACCCTTGAGGGCAATGAGCTTAAAATCAGCTTTGAGGGCAGAGCTGTGACCATATCCCCTGAAGCCCTTCCTGAAACAATCTGCGGCTTTGCTGAGCGTTTCGATAAAATCACCATCACCTATCAGGCCAGAGGTGAGAGCTTGATCCTTGAAGCCGATGGCAAAAACGTATCCACCCGAACCAAGCGGCTTGAGGAGGACAGGGATCAGATCGTCAAAGGCCATTCAGAGTCCGGAAGCGTCTCAAATCGAGACTATCTGATCAAGGTAGGGAAGGCCGATGCGCTGCTGAAGGAAATCGGCATTATGGCACAGAACGGGAAGATCAAGAATGACATGATCCGCAAGTACAATCAGATCGACCATTTTGTAGAGCTTCTGGATCCCATGATCAAGGAACTGGCCAGGGGCAAAAACGAGCTGAGAATCGTGGACTGTGCCTGCGGGAAATCATACCTTTCCTTTGTCCTGAACTACTATATCAAGGAGATCTTGAAGCTCAACTGCCGCTTCACCGGCATTGATATATCCGAGGGCGTTATTGATTCCTCGAAGGAAATCGCCCGGCGTCTGGGATAGCGGAATATGCACTTTATCAAAGGGGATATTCGAAGCTTGCTTTATGAGGAGGAGGGCACCGGGGTCATCCAACCCGATCTGGTCATCAGCCTGCATGCCTGCGATGTTGCTACCGATTATGCGCTGGCTTATGGCATTCGCAACAGAGCCAGAGGCATAGTCTGCGTTCCTTGCTGCCATAGCGAGCTGCTCTCCCAATACGCCTATGAGCCCTTCAGGGAAATACTTAAGCACGGGGTTCTGAAGGCCAGGATGGCTGATGTCCTGACCGACGGGCTGCGTTGTATGATCCTTGAAGCGTTTGGCTATAATGTTTCTGCAGTTGAGTATGTGTCACCGTTGGATACACCAAAGAACCTGCTGATCAGGTCTGTATTGACGGGAGATTTCAGCACTGCCAGGTATAGGACGTGTGTGGAAATGGCCGAAAAGCTCGAGGCCCATCCGTCTCTTCTTAAGGAAACCGTTAATCTGCATAAATAGGGAATAGGATAGTGGTGGGATCTTTGCATAAACTGCCAAACCTTTACAATGGTGGTTTACAGTCCATTATTGCCCATGTTATAATCTCCACACAAGTTTAGCCAAGTTTATAAAGCTAAAAAAAGAGGCAAAGGAAGGATAAAAATATGAAAAAAGGTATATACGAGGCAAATGGAATCCTCATGTCCAAGGCTTCACCAAAGGTTGGAGATCAGATGGAAATAACCTATTCCGGGCTATTGATGACAAGCGGTGCACAGCATGTCAGGATTCATTTGGGCTACAACGAAGCCTGGGAAAACGCAGAATATATCGATATGACTGCTGATGCAGAAGGCTTTAAGGCAGTTATCACGCTTGGACAGCCGGGTACGTTTAATTTCGCATTCCTCGACCCTGCAGGCAATTGGGATAACAACTCCGGCAATAACTACAGTGTTGAAGTTAAGACTTCGAAGAAAGCCAAGAAGGAATCAGATCAACCGGGTGAGACAGGGGAGTCAGAAGTTAAATCAAAGAAGGTATCTGCCAAAAAGGGAAAAAAGACTGAAGCAGAAAAAACTACAGCAGACGGCAAAACCGTGAAAAAGGCCAAAAAGAAGTTCAAGTCCGATGAATCCGAAGCCTCTGGCACGTTGGATGCTGAGAGCAAAAAGGATAAATCCTCAAAGAAAGTCAAGGCAAAGTCTGAAGCCTCTGCGGAGCAAAAAGCAAAGAAAGGTCCCGGAAGACCAAAAAAGTCTGCATAAGTGTTATGATGCACTGAATTTGTAGAATAAAAAAGTTTATAGGCGAATTGACACAAATTAGAAGATTGTGATATTCTTGCTTCATCCAGTATTTAGGAGGTCGTGAGATGAAGAGGGTATGCGCATTTCTTCTTATTTTTTGCACATTAATGATGATTTCTCCTGTAGGAGTATATAAATCAGAGGCTGCTGTGGCCTTCAAGGACGTTCCGACTGATGCTTGGTACTATACCCATGTGAAATATGTCACCGAAGACCCACGGCAGCTTATGGTGGGCTATGCCGGAAACTTCGGTCCCTTAGATAATCTCACTGTAGAACAGTTCATCAAGATAACGGTGGCGGCTGCCGGAAGAAGTGTTGCCGTCCCACAAGGCCAGTATTGGGGCGATGTCTATACCCCCATTGGTTTAGAGCTTGGCTTTGTACTGCCTAGCGAGTTCACTGACTACAAGCGCCCCATCACCCGCGCTGAAATGGCCCGAATCATCGTCAGAGCCCTTCCTTCCATTACAGGAGAAAAGGATATTACCTATGATGTCAATGTGATCAAAAGCAGAATGACCGATTACGACAGTATACCAGCCCATCTCAAGGACTATGTCTGCAAATGCTATCAGCTTGGCATCCTGGTAGGCGGTTCAGATAAGAAGTTCAATCCCAACGGAACCCTGACCCGCACCTCAGCCGCTGCTGTGATTCATAACATGCTCGACCCCACTGTGAGAACCCCTGTGGTTGTAGAAGAGGCTGCGGAGATGTGGAGTGATGCCGAGTTTGAGGCATACTTAAGGTCATCTGACGGCACCTATATCAATGTTAATCCAATAAGTAAAATTGAGAACAGGAAAATATACTGGGAAACTCTCGACGGGAAGGCTATCCTTATACCTGAAACTAACAACCCCGATATCAATGAGATGGTGTATAACATCATCAAAATTGTATCCTATCATACCTTAAAGACGAAAGGATATTTGGAATTCTGCTTTTTGGATGATTACTATGGCGGTATCTTTTCGTTTGATTTCTATCGCACAAAGAGTTTGTCCTACATTTCCCGCGAGGGTGATGTATGTCTCAGCATATTTGTCGAGCCAATAAAGAGTTGGACTGCAGATAAATACTTCCCAGGTCAGCAAAAAGGCTTGTCTAGTTATTGGTGGATATTTGGAAGCCTATGCGATACAGCCACAGACGTTGCAGACTATGAATACGGCATGGACAGAAGCAAATTCCACTGGACAATGCCAAGGTATGAAGAGATTATGAAACAAGTAGCTATGGAGGTATATGGCCCCACTCAGGGCATGGCATTCTTTAATTATGTCATACAAGAATGTGATAAATGGTATGTTATTGATGAAAGCTATACTGCAAAGTTCATTGGCACAAAACCCGAAATAGGAGTTGAGTTGGTCTACCATTATCCAGATAGAATTGCTTATCCCCAATTCTGGACCAGTAAGCCGGAGGTAAGAAAATGAAGAGGGTAGTAGTGAGTATACTCGTTTTCTTACTCTTCTTTTCAAACATTTCTCTTTCTCATGCTGAATATTTTTTGCATGAGAAGAATAAATGCGGTACGCATGCTGAAGAATCTGTTAAAGGAAAGTATAAATTAAACACATATATCTTGGAACGCTACAACATCGTCAGCTATGGTGAGCCCTTTGGACTCTTTATGGAAGCCGAATGGGGTAAGATGACAAACAAAGATACAGGTAAGAAGGGTGAATATCAGTATTTGGGATATGATTTTAACGAAATCACACAACTTACCAATGACCGATACTTTTTAAATGAAAGTTCATTCGGAAAGCTATTCAACAGTACCTATTCCAATGTCACGTGGATACGGCACGATGATCCATACAATTCAATAAAATGGGGTGAGCTAAAGCGTACGAACCGCGAGATCATCGAATACATGGAAACCACCCAGTTTTGGGATGCTGACCATGTGTCGGCTGAGCAACGACCTACGGGTTACACACTTCTTTCCTTCAGTGAGCAGGTATTAGGAAAGAGCCCCGGAGACTATATCTACTATGGGGAGTTTCTTACCCCACCGACCAAGGACACCACCGGAGAAGTCAAGTTCTATTACATAAAATCCAATGGTCGTCAGGATTACAACACTGTTGAAATCCCGCCGCTTCCCAATGTGGAGTGCGTGATGACGGCCACACCCGACATCACAAGCATTCCTGCGGGGATCACCCATGATGTGACCATTACCATCGATACCAGCCTTAGTACGGTGGAGTTTATGGCGCTCCAGGAGTACAAGATCTCAGATCGGTATTACTGGGCCGGTGTCAATCCACCGTCAG
>Ga0208825_1002761_pt1 | contig 11194 bp, 9 predicted proteins | sample AD_UKC113_MetaG_FD_184450 | JGI IMG/M metagenome (GOLD analysis project Ga0208825, IMG submission 184450) | Active sludge microbial communities of municipal wastewater-treating anaerobic digesters from Hong Kong - AD_UKC113_MetaG (SPAdes)... | ecosystem: Engineered > Bioreactor > Anaerobic >...
GGGTGTTATTCACAGCACTGGTTATTTTTTTTATTGGGAAAAGCCTTGCCTCGACGAAAGCTTCTTTTGCTGGGACAATGGTTTTCATTCTTTTGATGCATACATACGAGCCAAAGTATGTATCAACAAATGGCGAAACATTAATTAATCTCTTTCTTGTGGTATCAGTTTATATATTTCTTTTTTATGATCTGAAACTTAAAACTTTAATATTGCATATCATCTCTGGTATAATGCTTGGCCTTTCTGTTCTGACCAATTATAAGGCAGGGGTGCTTCCAATTGCCTATATAATATATACCTTTGTTGTTGTGCCATTTTTTTCTTTTGATAAAGGGAAGTCCTTCAAAGGAACTGCTGCTAAACTTGTTATTACAGGAGTAGCCTCTTTTGTCCCGGTAATTGCGGTAGCTATATATTTTTATTATAAGGGAAATTTGCAAGAGGCTTTATTCTGGGGATTTACATATAATTTTGGATATATTGAATCTGGTAGTTCTTCTGGCTCTGTTTTAAAGATTTTTGGGAGATCCCTTTATTTTATTATACTGGGTCTACCTGCCTGGATTGCCATTGTAAAGGGGATTTGTAGTAAAATAAAAAATTTTAAAGAATGTGTTTCCTATGAAAAATTTCAAATTCTAATTTTTTTACTCCTTTGGATTTTGATTTCTTTTTATGCTGCAACTCTTGGAGGTAGGGGATATGGCCATTATTTTATTCAGATAGTTCCTCCATTATCTTTGCTAGTTGCTTTTTTTTATGATGACATTTATTATAAAAAAGTTTTTTGGGCCTGGATTTTGATTCCAGTTTTTATTTTTACCTTAAGCAGAATAGATATTATAAGGACTTATGAAATAATAAATTATCCAAATTATAAATCAGAGATAAGCTATAAGAAAACAGGTGAGTTTATAAAAGAGAATTCTTCTCCAGAAGATAAAATATATGTGTGGGGATGGGCAACTCCTGTTTATTATTTTGCCGATAGAAGGTCTGCTTCACGTTTTATCATATCGGATTTTGTTTCTGGAAGGGTCTTTGGAACAGACAATAAGTCAGATGCAGTAAGAAAGGATTTTGCCTCTAAATTTCTCCCTCTGTTGTGCGATGATCTGAGAACAAATAAACCTCTGTTTGTTGTAGATAGCTCTCCCTCTGGATATTTTGGATATGACAGATTTCCCATCTCAGAGTTTATTGAGCTGGATGATTTTATAAGGAAAAATTATAACAAGGTTGCTGAAATTGATAAAATAGTTATTTATAAATTAAAATAATTATGAGTTTTGCTTTCTGTATTGACTTGGGGTTATCCCTGTAATTTTCGAAAAGACAGTTGTAAATGCGGTATTTGAGTTAAAACCAACTGCAATGCCAATAGAGAGAATGGATCTTTCTTTTTCTTCAATGAGCATTTTTTTTGCTTCCTCTATGCGATATTCATTTATAAAGGTGTTAAAGTTTTTTTTAAGATTTTCATTTAGTATTTGCGAGAGTTGGTGCTGGCTTATAGCAAGTTCTGATGCCAGATCTTTAAGTGTGAGCTCTTCATCTGCAAATATCTTTTCCTCTTCCATTAGTTCTTTCAATCTCTGAAGTATTTTGTTTACATCAAGTCCTTTTGTTCTGGATCTTTCGTAATGTGCTTTCCGGGTTTCACTTCGAAGTAGTCTGTGATAGTGAGGATGTCGTTGAGTCACAAGGTATACATATATTGTTGCACAATTTGCCAGGAGAACAGATATATGAACAAGCCTGAGAGAAAATATATAGCCCATAAAGCAAAGTATATTGGTCATGGCAATTGACAGGGCAGAAATGTATCCCATTCTTGCAGCTTTAGATATTTGATTGTTTCTATATCTTTGCCATACTGGCAGCATTTTGATTAAAACAGGGGACATTAGAGTTGCCACATAGAGATTTGGCAAAATGATTATTATATATGTTATTTTAAAGTAAAGGGGCAATGTGGCAAATTTTGAGCCTATCAGAGGAAAGGCACAGCAGTAAGTGCTATCAAAAGTAATTCCCCTTATCGGCCCATACAAAATCCATCCAAGGCAAAATAGTGAAGGTAAGAAGATGGCAATGTGAGTTTTGTTTATGTCAAAGGAACTGGAAAGAACCCACTTATATCTCATAACCATTATAGGTGGAATTATATATATCAAAGGTAAGGGAAACAGTGCTATATAGATAAAGGCATATTTATGGAGGTAGAGAATATCTGTGCTTAAAAGACATATTTGATACATCCACAGAGCCATTCCAAAAAAAGAGGCAGCAAAGAGGTAATCGATCAATGCCTTTTTTGCCTGAACAATCTGGCCTATGGAAATAACTACTGCAAAGGTTGGACCAAAAAACATCAAGAAATAAAGAATACTTTTTTCCATAATAGCTTGTCCGGCATCTAATTTTTTAATTAGACTAAAGTGTCATTTCAATATGTCAATCATAATACATTAACAGTGCATTTTGTTTAGAGATGAATTACTCCCTCTGGCTGAAAGCTATCTTGTCGTTTTTTAAAAATTATAATTTTTAAAAGAAAGAAATTTTAAAAGTTATAAATCGACAAGACTTTTGTAATGAATTATGTTAAAACCTTACAGATGGGTTTTGCTATTATTTGAAATATCTGTGAGGTTTTTATGAAAAGTAATGTAGATTACGAAAAGGAATTTGCTGAGTTTTTGTCCAAAGATGATCATCTCGGTAAGATGGTCCATAAAAGGGCAGAAAAATTTGGTGATAAAAAAATTGCTGTGAGGCATAAGGCCTTTGGACAATGGGAAGAATTTAGCTGGAAGCGCTTTGTTGATTTAATTGATAACTGTGCTATGGCTCTTTTGGAAGAGGGGGTTAAAGAGAGAGAGTTTGTGGGCATGTTTTCAAACAACAGAGTTGAGTGGGCTGTTGTTGATTTTGCCTGTTTTTCAATCAGGGCATGCTCTGTCCCTATATATCAATCAAACTCGGCAGAGGAGCTAAAGTATATAGTAAATGACTGCAATATAAGAATACTATTTGTGGAAAAGCAGGAACACTATGATAAGGCTATGTCAATTCTACCTGAGACAAAAATAGAAAAAGTCATTATATTTGACCATAGAATAAGTTATGATAAAAATAATCCAATGGTGATGCTTTTTGCTGATTTTATAGAAAAGGGCAAATTAAGTGGAAGACAAAAAGAGCTTGAGGAACGCCTTAATATGGCCACAAGCGAAGATTTATCGACCTTAATATATACATCAGGCACAACAGGAGAACCAAAGGGAGTAATGCTTACACATAAGAACTGGCTGGCAATGCTCTTTGCAACAGGTTATCATATCCCAATAATTGAATCTGATGTAAACCTTGCATTTTTACCTCTGGCTCACGTTTTTGAGAGAGCGTGGAGCTATTTTATACTTTGCAGCAATGCCCGCGTTGATTATTGTCATATTGCAAAACCAGAGGCTTTAATGGAGTTTCTGGCAGAGTCCAGGCCTCATTATATGTGCAGTGTGCCAAGGCTGTGGGAAAAGGTCTATGCAAAGGTTATGGATGGTATAAGTCAGGCACCGGAGAAAAAGCAGAAGATATTCAAGTGGGCTCTGGATATTGGAGGGCAGTATCAATACTTAAAGAAAGATAAAAAGCCAATTCCTCTGTCACTTAAATTTAAGCACAATATTGCTGATGCCCTTGTTTTGAAAAAGATCAGAAACCTTTTTGGTGGAAGAAACAAGGTCTTCAATTGTGGAGGATCTGCCTTTTCTGGAGAGATTGCAGAGTTTTTCTTTAGGTGCGGAGTGTTGCTGCTTCAGGGATATGGTCTTACAGAGTGCTTTGTAATTTGTGTTGCCAATCCCGAGCATAACAAGTTTGGTACATGCGGCCCTGTTGTTCCTTTAATGAAGGTGAGGATCTCACCAGAGGGAGAGATTCAGGCCACAAGTCCAAGTCAAACTCAAGGTTATTGGAATAAGCCTGAGCTGACAAAAGAGCTTTTCACAGAAGATGGATGGGTAAAGACTGGAGATATAGGGTATATAGATGATGAGGGCTATCTTTTAATAACAGATAGATTAAAGGATATGTTTAAAACTTCTGGTGGGAAGTACATTGCCCCACAGCAGATTGAAACACTGCTAAAAGAGGACATTTTTATTGAGCAGGTTATAGCAATAGGAGATGGCAAAAAATTTGTATCAGCGCTCATCGTGCCTTCATTTGAACAGCTTGAGATTTATTGTCAAAAGCACGGTATCCCCTTTACTTCAAAGGAAGAGATAATAAAGCATCCAGATATACTAAAACTCTATAGAGAAAGAATTGATGAGAGAACAAAAGGGCTCGGGCAGGTAGAAAAGGTTAAAAAATTTGTGCTTCTGCCACAGGAGTTTTCTCAAGAAACAGGAGAGCTTACTCCAACCATGAAGATTAAAAGAAAAATTATATCTTCAAAATATAAAGATATTATTGATTCAATTTATGCAGAGTGATTTTTATAACCGATTAGATTAACACTTCGGGGCGGGATTAACTCCCGCCATTTTTTGTTGTGTATAAAGTATTTGCCGAAGGAGGGACTCGAACCCTCATGGAGTTGCCCCCGCCGGATTTTGAGTCCGGTGCGTCTACCAATTTCACCACTTCGGCTTCTAAGGGTAAATTATTTCAATGAAACCATTTACTCAGGCTGGGGAATTTCGTCAACTTCTATATATTTCCCTTTTGCACGTGCCACGATTTTTCCCATTTCATTTTCAATCTCGGCTCTGTTTTCTATGACACGCTTGCTTTTTTTGACGAACCAGCCCCTTATGTAGAGATGCTCACCTATAAATGCTGGTTGCAAATATCTTATGGTAATTTCACTTGTCACAGCCATTATTTCCAGATATTTGTTTACTGTAATCATAGTTTCATCAAGGAGAGTGGAAATAATGCCAGAATGTATTATATTAGGAATACCTTCTAACAATTCATGAGCTGTGAACTCACCATAAGCAGTTTTGGTATCATCATCAAATTTTAGCTCCAGCTTTAGTCCGATTTCATTTTCTTGACCGCAGCCAAAACATATCTTATCTTCATATTCTAACATGGGCACTTATTTTGAAGATTGCTAATCTTTTGTCAAGCATTTTTTGTTTTTTGAGCCTCTAACTTTTTAAGAACCATGTCAATTTCTTCCTGATCCAACCATTCGTCAATTGTCATGTCTTCTGAGTCTGTCATCATCATATACATCTCAAGTGCCATGATAAGCTCTTCCTTTGAAAGAACACCCATTGTTACAAGAATTTCTCCAAGAAGTCTATCTTTGTTATCCCTTTGCAGCTCAAGAGCTTCTTTTAGTTGAGCTTCATTTATTATGCCATTTTCAATGAAGAATCTACCTATCTTATATTCATCTTTTTCATTTAACTTTGTCATATAACTCTCCCTGATCCTCAATGGTTAAAAACAATTATTTAACGATAATATAAAAAATAATATGTCAACATCAAATTTAATTATAGATTTTACACTGTTATTTTAACTTTTTAAGAAATGGAGATTATCTATAAGCCCCCGACGGTCGAATTTAATTATATAATCATTTTGGGTTATGACTTTTGTGAATAAGTCAAAAGAGAGGTTTTTGTGAAAAATGGAATATTTTTGAGTTTTTTTATTCTTATTATGTCTTATGTTATTTTTTATCATGGCATGATTTTTTCAGCAGATTATGGATATGTTGGAGTTGCTGTATGTAAAGAATGTCATGGCCAGGAGGCTATGGGCAATCAGTATAAGATATGGCTTGCTTCTCCTCATTCAAAGGCATTTTTGACACTTAAAACTGATAGGGCAAAGAATATTGCAGAAAATGTAGGAGTTACTTCTCCTATAGATGATGTGAGGTGCTTAAAGTGTCATGCAACAGGTGGAGGAAAAAACAAATCCATTCTTTCTGAGGGGGTGGGATGTGAGGCATGTCATGGCCCAGGGGAGGAATATCATAAGGCAAATATCCATGTAGATTATAGCAGCAGGGAAAATGGTTATAATCGTGCCATTAAACATGGGATGAACCCTATTCTTGGCATAAACTCGCTCAAGAGAAGGGAAAAGCTCTGTCTCTCCTGTCATACAGATAAAAGGCCATGTTATGAATATGATCTTAAAAATCCATATAAATATAGGCTGCCAATTCAAACCATTGACTCCTTGATGAAAGATGGGGTTAATTTTTCTCATCCATTGAGGAAATAATTTTTTCAATAGAGACCTGAGTGAGCCTGAGCCATTTTATAGCATCTACTTTTATCAGAGATGCAGTGAGATCTTCGTTTATTTTAATAAGAGAATCAATTCGTTCAGGAGCAAATATACATTCATTGTCAAAATTCTGGCCGTATATTTTGTAAAATATTTGTGAGATAGAGCTTTTTGAGTAATCACTGAATTTTTGAAAATCAAGAGAGGAGTAGAGGCTTGAAGCAAGTGTCATGATTTCCTTTTTAAAGAGCATATCTATTAACAAACAATAAACCTCTTCTGGTGAGTATATAACACGAGTAATGCGATTTAGTCCACTTATTATTTCATGTATAAATAGCCCATTACTCATGTCTTTATATATGATAGATGGCTGTTTTCGAAAATCGCTGTTGCCATAGGTCTTTTTTATAAAGCTGTGAAGATCAAGATTAGATGAGCCAATGTTTATAAGAAGCATCTTAGGATTAGATTCAGCAATTTTAGTAAATAAGCTTTCTGTATCTAAGATAAAATCCACTGAGTATCCAAATCTTTTTATGAGCCCTGTTAAGATTCTCTGGTGTGATATTTTATCATCAAGTATAAGGAAAGAGCCATTTTTGCGTAAAGGTTTGGTTTGAAGGAATTGTATGTAGGAGAGAATTTTTTCTTTATCAAAATTTTCAATGCAGTCAATGATTCCTGTTTCAAACAAAATTGTTCTTATAGTGGGTGTAATTTTTTCACAGATGGCTATTACTTTGCTTTCATTATATAAAAAATTAATCTTTTTTTTCAGTGCTTCAACTTCGCTGTTAGTTTGTGCATCAATCTCTATTAATGAAAAGTTTGATTTTCTCTTTTCAATGCTTGAAGGGATAATATCAATATTTATATTTGGATCTATTTCTTGAGAATGTATACCTTTGCTTTCAAAAAATTTTTTAAACTCTGAATTTTTTTTGGTAAAGAGATTTACAATCATAAATTAATGAATTTCCTTTTTTTACAACTTATTATAAAAACATTTTTTAATTCTGTCTACATGTTTTTTAAATTGCATTTGCTTTTTAATTTATAATTAAGTGAGGATAAAGTTGAAAAGGTGATTGGATTTTACTCACCTTTTAAGTATAGCGTATTTATTTTCTACAGTATAAAATCAATTGCTTCATAAACAATTACCGGTTCTTCCTTCCCTTTTACCTTTGTTTTAAATTTTCGTCCCCAGGTGAAATACTGGTGACACCTTTTGTATGTGCTTTCAGACGTCAGTATTGCAGTTCCAGTTTTTTTATTCAAGGATTCTATACGTGAGGCTGTATTGACTGTATCACCCAGTGCAGTATATTCTTTCTTTTTGCTGAAACCTAAGTTTCCGATTATAACAGTTCCGGAGTGAATACCAACACCTGCGGAAAATTTATGATTAAAATGTTGTGATAGATAATTATTAAAGTCATCAATCGCATGTTGTATTTCCAGTGATGATTTAACAGCCAGATAAGCATGTTCATCTTTTATTTCTTTATCCAGACCAAAGATGGCCATGATACCATCACCCATATACTTATCAATGTAGCCTCCATTGATATCAATAATATTACCTATAGTTTCGAAATACCTGTTCAAGATATGAATGACGTCATAGGGCAATGCCTTTTCAGAAAAGGCAGTAAATGATCGTATATCTGAAAATAAAATAGTAACATCTACTTCTCGTCCTACATCATTGATATCACCTCTTCCCTGTCGTATTGCTTCAGATATATCATGGTCATCCAATACCAACCTGCGCAGTGAGATGTCCCCATCTACAGTGGTCTGACATGCAAGCCTTACTTCAGGGGAAAATCCTTTTATTTTAGCCAGCCGCGCTTCTCTCTCATTCCGAGGTCTGCAGTATTCAAGGCCCTCTTCTATTATGACCCTACAGGTTGAGCAGCGAGCTCTGCCACCACATACATGTGTATGTGGTATTCCTGCATTAAGGGAGGCATACAAAATTTGTGTGTTTGAATTAGAGTTAACTTCTTTTTCACCAACAAATTTTAGTTTTATATCTCGTACCTCAGGATCTTCAATAATCTCAGCTTTTACAGCATCCTCAATAATAAACTCTTCATCATCTACCTGAAATGTGAATCGCTGTAAATATGCCTTAGCTGTATCTGTAAATTTAGCAATTGCTGTCCGCGTATCCTTAGGGCTACACTTACCGTGAATGCAAAAATATCCTATACTATAGGGGCTGCATCTATCAAAAAGTGGGCATGTTACACAATTGCAACCGTTTTCAGTAACTGAAGCTTTACTTGGACCAGAAGCACAAAAAAGCGCTTCCCCTCTGATTCCAGGGTAACTGGGGCAGGTACCACAATTTTTTGAACATATAAGCATATTTGTAATATTCATGGCAATTGTTGGATGATTTTTACCTTCAGAGACTCGTCCCTTTTGCATCATCATGGCTGGAAGACTATCGCTCATCTTTTTGGGGACCATATACATCATTCCCATTAATATCTTCATCAAAATTTGCATAATATTTAACACCTTAATATAGCAATATTTGCTCGGGTGAATTATAGAAAATTATTTTGTATATTTGTTTTACTTAAAAGACAAGAATTTTTTTGATTATAACAAATTTAGCTTTAAAAAACGGAAGGGTCTATAGATTCAACTGGGGAAAATTTCACAAAGAGAATATGGAAATGGCTGTTAAAATATTGTATTTTTATAAAAATTGAAATAACATTATTCAGAAAGATAATTTAGCATCATGCCTCTGGGGATATTTTAAAGCCTTAGTATGGCTGATTTAATTAATTTTGCTGTTATTATTCAAAAAATTATTTTAAATTTTCAAATTGCCTTTGAAATTCTTCATCCTGTTCTTTCTCAAATTGTTCATATTCTCCAATCCATTGCTTGATATTATCTCCCTTAAAAAGCACTATTATTTGCTCACATATTGGCTTTAGTTTTGCAGATAATTCGGCAAGTTGTTGTTCTTCTGTAGGCGAGGTTCGAGCCCTATTTAATAACTCCTTGGCATTTACTGGATTTTTTTGCACAAAGTCTATTAGCCCCAATACATAATACCAATATCTTATTCCATCAATAACATCTTCCCATCCAATAGGAGCTGATAAAGTTCCAAACAAAAGGTTTGCCTCACCACTGGAACGATAAAATTTGATTCTACAATCTTTTGACTCCAGTATTATTAAAGAATGTTGTCCCCCCTGTGTAGACTTACTGTAAATAACTTCAAATCCATATAAATCAAACAAATAGCTAAATTTCTGCTTAATTTTCTCAAAAAAGTCCGGGCATTCTATACTTAACATAAATCCTCCTTATCTATAAGGGGCTATTTTATTATACAAAATTTACTATCTTTAAAAATATTATTTAGCATTTTATTTTTTTCTCCTGCCCCATGATTCACTTCAGTCTGTCTTTTTTTACTGAGGCATAATCGTTACAATCATTGATGCCCAAGTCAGTAAAAATGGCATAGGCATTTATTTGAACTTTTTCAGTTTATTGCTAATTCTTCTAATCTACCAAAGAGCTCATTTTTCAATTTGTTAAATAAGTCATTAAGTTCTGGATCTGCTTTATGATTTACATAAAGCACAATATCATTGAAAGAGCCCATTCCACCAAAAAGATTTATGGTTTTTCTTGCTAATATTTTTACTTCCTGAGGTTTTGCAGATTCAAACTCCTCCTTAATTTTACCTATATTTTTTGCCCATTCTATTTCATTTGCTTTAATTAACAAAGCTTGAATTTCATCAAGGGTTTTGACTATTCCCTCAACTTCTCTCTTGTTTAGCTTCTTATTGGATATTAAGTAAATACCAATTAAAATTAAAACTATTATTATAAGTATTCCCATATAAGGATTTAAGTATATCAGGCTATCAAGCATTTTTTTTGATACAGCTATTTGAGGATCTTCTGCTAAATATACTATTTCTATTTTATCACCTGTATTAAAAGAATCATAAATGGACTTGCTGACAGGTATTGTGCTTGATATTAGCTCTCCTAATCCACTAACAGAGGAAAGCATAAAACTTACTTTTACAATTTTATCCTTTTTATCTATCTCCTGAATAATTGCAGATGCCTTTTTCCCTTTTTGATTATATTGGGTTATTTTCTCCTCGGGCAGTTGATAAAAATTATTTTCAAAATCTTTGAAGGCAATAATTGAGCCCTCTGGATTTTCTGGAATATATATGATTTCTATTGAAGAGCCTTTCTTTATTTTTGAAATTGTTTTATCACTTACCTTAAAAGAAGTTTTGGTAAATTTGAAAATGCTTTTTTCACCTTCTTTATCTTTGAAAAAGCTTATGTCAAAATAATAATCACTTTTTGTTATATGGGAATAGCGTGGTGATTGTTTGACACTTCTGATACCCCAGGGCTCTGATTTTTCACTTTTATACTTTTTATGTATTCTGGCTTCTTTAATAACTCCATTTTTTTTGAATTCTTGTATTTTGAAACCCTGATGGGTAAGAGCTAAGATTAGAAGGGAGAGAATAATAAAGAAAGCCCCCAGAAATTGCAATTTTTTCATTTGGTAATCTCCAGGAAATTTTAATATAGATTAATCAAAAGATATGATCCACAGCCTTTGTAAAAAAGGCTTACAAAAAAATTCTACCCCTGAAGGTAATGTCCCATAGAGTGTGTAAAAATGCTTGAAAGAAGCATTGTACTCCTACCAGATAATAAAGACTCAACCAAAAATATTTATTACAGGAGGAGCACAATGCTACAACCAAGGTATACATATGGAGAGAATAATTGCAACAATAATTTGTTAGTAAGTCGGTATGAAGAAATTGTACAGCAGTATGAAGATCCCATACGAGCAATGGTCCACAGGACACTGGAAGTATATATTGAGAAA
>Ga0208825_1002763_pt1 | contig 11192 bp, 7 predicted proteins | sample AD_UKC113_MetaG_FD_184450 | JGI IMG/M metagenome (GOLD analysis project Ga0208825, IMG submission 184450) | Active sludge microbial communities of municipal wastewater-treating anaerobic digesters from Hong Kong - AD_UKC113_MetaG (SPAdes)... | ecosystem: Engineered > Bioreactor > Anaerobic >...
CCACCATAAGACTTGCCAATTGACGATAACTGGCACAAATCAGCATAACTCCTGGCCAGCTTTTTCAGGTTTTCGGCTACTGCTGGCGGCGATTGATACTGGCTATCAGGCTTTGGCTGGCCAGAAACATGCTCAGGGATCACCAGGGCAGTGACGACAATCAGAATAATTGTTAATGAAATTATTTTTAGCTTTGACATGCCTCCTCCTATACTGAATAAACTTATGTTATTCATCAGCAGTGAAGTAAGTCTCACTGAAATTTAGTAATATTCCAACAATATTCCGCGAAGGCTAAACTCTTATCCAAATCCTGCTTATCTTATGATATTGCCAGCCTCAAAGCAACAAAGAACTTACATCTTTGGCAGACGGAATATTCTGATACCTTATATGGTCAATAGAATCAATAAATTCTATAGTTATTGTCTCTCCTCAGCAGTAAGAGGTCGTCACTATGAGCATATCTCTTATTTATTATCCACCTTTTCAGACTACTTCAACCCGGCCAGCCACGTGCTTTGTTAATAATATAACCCGAGAGGCCCCTGCTATTGACCAAAAAGCTCAAGCCAAAAGGCCCCAGAGCAAAACATAAACCCAATCATGAGTAATTTTTGCTCCTAAAATTATTCTGCCCAACATCACTGGCATCTCTGGCCGAAGCGTTTTGACTTCTTAGCACTTAATTTTCCATCCAAATATTTCCCTTTAACCAGACTCTTAATCGGTATCAGAATCGTATGGCTTATATTGTCTTTCAAACAATAATGTGTTTCTTAAATTTTTAGGGCCCCAACTCTAAAAACAACATATGATTCCAAAAATATTGACTGCGCCTCTATTTTATTTATTATCAATTAGTTAGCTTGGCGTCGGCCGGCCGACATAATTATGAGAATTTATAAAACCAGGCTTGTATTTTTTCCCTCTTTAATGTATATATTTTTTTAAGAGAAAAGTAAGCCGGAGGGCAGTTTGATAATCGCTGTCACTAACCAGAAAGGCGGAGTTGGTAAAACGACGACCTGCATTAATCTATCTGCAGCTCTGGCCTTTATGGGTAAAAGAGTCTTGCTCGTTGATATGGACCCACAAGCCCACAGCACAATCTCTATCGTCAGGAATCCGGCTCAAACAGATAAATCATTATATGATGTCTTGATGAATAAAAAGGTACCCATATCAGAGGTTATTGTCAGATCAACAGTTCCCGGGTTGGACGTAGCCATAGCAAGAATATCAATGGCCAAGCTTGAGCCATCATTAATAGGGGAGTTTGACGGCCACTATCGATTAAGAGATGCTTTAAGTGAAGTAAAAGAAAATTACGATTTTATCCTTATTGATACACCGCCCACTCTCGGCCTGATAACATTAAATGCTCTGGTGGCTGCTACCCATATTTTGATACCTATCCAATCTTCCTATCTCTGTCTCGAAGGCACTGATGATCTATTGGAAACCATTGATAAGGTAAAAAAGATAGCCAATCCGTCTCTCGATATTATCGGAGTCGTAATCACTCTTCACGATAGAAGGACCAATCTCTCCAGGGACGTTGTAGAAAGGATAAATCAGGTCTTTGGCGACAAGGTTTTTAAGACTTATGTTTCTAAAAGTGTTAAACTTGAGGAGAGCCCGGCTTATAAGGAAAGCATTTTTACTTTTGCTCCAGAATCAATCGGAGCAAGTCAGTATAGAGAAGTTGCCGAGGAGTTATTGGAACGTGGAAAAAACTAAGAAGAGTGGCCTACCGGACTCATTGACCATGAGGCATGATCCTCATTTTGTAGAGCTGATCTCTCAAAAATCGGCTGGCCCAGTGGTCCGCCTTATACCAATTGACCTGATTGACCCCAATCCAAGGCAACCGAGAAGTGAGCTCGGCGATATAAAAGAACTGATGGACTCTATAAAGACCAAAGGAGTACTTGAACCCATCCTGGTTCGCTCAAGAGGTGGAAGATTTGAAATAATAGCCGGAGAGAGGCGGTATTTTGCGTCTAAAAATCTAGGCTTGAAAGAGATTCCTTGCCTTGAAATGGAAGTAAATGACCAGGAAGCAATGGAAATATCCCTTATAGAGAATCTCCAAAGGAAAGACCTGGATATATTTGAAGAAGCGGACGGTTTAAAAGCTCTGATAGATCTTTATAATTACAGCCACCAGGAAATTGCCAGCAGAATTGGTAAATCGAGATCTACAATAACCGAAATTTTATCGGTGGCGAAAATACCCAGCCACCTGCGCGACAAAATTAAAGCCGCTGGTTTAACCAGCCGCAGTACAATCATCGAAATAGCTAAAATCGAGGATCCGGCAGCCATGAATAAGGCTGTCGAAGCTATCATCGAGCGAAGATTGACCAGGTCAGATACCAGAGATTTAACCAGACTATTTAAAGAAAAAGAACAAAAATCCGAGGGGAAAACAAAACCATATGTTTTTAATTATATACCACCTGAAAGTAAAGCCTATAAGCTAAGAATAGAATTCAAAAAACAGGTAGTCACCAGGAAGGAACTCATTTCTATCCTTGAAGACCTGCTCAACAAACTAAAATCAGAAAGCGAATAGCCCTGACAATACAGACGCATAATAGCGGCCTCTTATCAGAGAAAACTTTCATTTTTTTTAAGACACAGACTCCTCTTAAGAATTAATTTCAAAAGTCTCCTAATAACTTAGCAGTCCTATATTTTATATTTTAGAACTTAATCATTTATAACACCCATAAGGTATTTTTTCTTTAAGGGCTATTAATTCAATAGCCACCATAAGCGACGGATAGGCAGAACCGCCAGCGTCATAAAGTTACCTTAATTTTTTATGTTAGTTTACATAATATAACTTATGCGACACGCCATCGATATAATTTCTATCTCTTTTATTATCAATATATTACGCTCATGTTTAAACTGTGAATTTCACTCTTGATTAATATTTGGGCAATTGTGGAAAACTTTACCCTTTGAGTAAGCTCAGGGCTAACCCCTTCCAGGAGGAAAGAACAGATCTCTTAATGATGAAATTGAGTCAGAGATCTGTACCTAATTTTGATAAGAGAATTGAGTTGGCAAAATGGATATTCTATATCGAGGTGAAATAGGATTACCTGATCCAGTGATATCGGCTACCTCTTCTAATCATCACTGCAAAAGTGGCCGGTCTTCCCATCGAAATACCTGACGACTTGCGGCGCAATGCGCGATAATCATTATTTAATTTATATCTATCATAATTTGTATTTAACATATCAATTGCCTGAGTTAATGGTCGAATTTAGCCTGCTTGCTGGCAGTAAGCACTAGGCGTGTATTGGCGCTAATCTTTACGTTTGGTCAGATAGTAGCCTTTAGCCATAAGTTGGCTTTTTGAGGTTAAGTTAATGTCGCATTTTTATGGTTGAGTGGTGATAGTCCGCCTGGCCAATTCTCGAGGCTGCGGCCAATGACCAGACGGCGGCCATTGATACCAGTATTAGGTTATCTTAAAGCTTACCACGTCTTTCTGGAATTCCTTCTGCTCTGGCTGATAAGTCCAACTTTATAAATTTATGAAATCCATAGTCCTTGATTTATAGGCCTTTACTCATAGCTTCAAGAAATTCGCTGTTGGTCTTGGTCTTGGACAGCTTTTCCAGGAGGAGCTCCATGGCCTCGACTTCATTCAGTTGACTGAGTATTTTTCTCAGGATCCAGATCCGATTGAGATCTTTTTCTGGAATAAGCAGCTCTTCTTTTCTGGTCCCGGATCTGGTGATGTCAATGGCTGGAAAGATCCTTTTGTCGACCAGGCGGCGATCAAGATTTATCTCCATATTACCCGTTCCTTTGAATTCCTCAAAGATGACATCGTCCATACGGCTACCAGTATCGATTAAAGCCGTGGCCATAATGGTCAGGCTACCACCTTCTTCTACTTTCCGGGCCGAACCAAAGAATTTTTTTGGTTTATTGAGGGCATTGGCGTCAATACCGCCAGACAGTACCTTACCAGAGGGCGGAACAATGGCATTGTGAGCTCTGGCCAGTCTGGTGATCGAGTCAAGCAATATTACTACATCTCTTTTTAGTTCAACCAGACGCTTGGCCTTTTCCAGAACGATATTAGCCACCTGAACATTTCTAGTTGGCGGTTCATCAAATGTCGAAGCCACTACCTCCCCATTGACACTCCGCTTAAAATCAGTTACTTCTTCCGGCCTTTCGGCGATTAACAAAACGATCAGAAAGATTTCGGGGTGATTCTTTTCTATTGATTTGGCAATAGTTTTTAACAGAGTCGTCTTGCCAGCTCTCGGCGGCGATACGATCAACCCTCTTTGACCCTTGCCAATTGGAGTCAGCAGCTCCATTATTCTGGCATTCATATTCTTGGGATTACCATCTTGAAGCTTGATTAGCTCATAGGGATAAACCGGCGTCAATTGCTCAAAATGGACATTATGCCTGGCTTCGAGGACGACGTCAGGATGCATAAAATTGATAGCTTCAATTTTAATCAGAGCAAAATATTTTTCACCATTTTTAGGCGGCCTGACCATGCCTGAAATAGTGTCCCCTGTTCTGAGCTGAAATTTTCTAATCTGCGATGGCGACACATAGATATCGTCAGGACTGGGTAAGTAACTGAATTCTGGTGCCCGCAGGAAGCCAAACCCATCGTCGAGGCATTCCAGTACGCCTTCTGAAAACAGCATTCCCTGCTTCTTAGCCTGAGCTTCCAGAATTTTAAAAATCAGTTGGTGACGGCTGGCATTTTCAACATCTTCTTGCTCGATATCCAGAGAATCAGCAATCTTCTTCAAACTGGGCATATCCTTTTCTTCCAGTCCAATCAGGTCATATTCTTTCATCTTTTACACCTCATCATTATTTGTTTATACTTTTGCCAAGCTTAATTAAGAAATTGGCTTGAGACTCAAAATCACAATTAATTAATTGGTCAAACCTGGCTCTTTAGCCACAGAAGGGGCAGTGCCCGCTTCTCCTGCATCGGTGCCGGATTTATCAGCTTTATCCTTTTTCTCTGCCTCCTGAGCGCCTTTCTCAGGAGCGACTTGCCTGGTTAAAGCTACCTCCAGGACCTGATCCATATTCTCTACCAGGTGGATCTTTAAATTCTGTTTTAATTTCTTGGGCAGATCCTTGAGGTCAGGTTTATTATCAACAGGCAAAATAACCTCAGTGATCCCCTCACGGTAAGCAGCCAGTAGTTTTTCCTTTATTCCACCGACTGGTAAAACTCTCCCCCGCAAAGTAATTTCACCGGTCATAGCCACTTTTTTGTTAACCGGAATATCAGTCAGGAGAGAAACAATGGCAGTCGCAATAGTGATACCGGCTGATGGCCCTTCCTTGGGAATCGCTCCCTCCGGAACATGAATATGAATATCAAAGTTCTTTTCGACTTCTTTGCCCATATTAATTTCATACAGTTTGCCCCGAACATAGCTATAAGCAGCCTGAGCTGATTCCTGCATAATTTCACCCAGCTGGCCAGTCAAAGTCAGATTACCTTTACCGTGAATCTTAGTAGCTTCGAACGTCAGAAGTTCACCACCAAATTCGGTCCAGGCCAATCCCAGGGCTACTCCTATTTCGTCCTGACGGTCAACTTCCAGATGACGGTATTTTGGAACGCCCAAATATCTTTCGACAGTCTTCGGGGTCAGTTTTTCGTGATAGTCTTTGCCTTTTACCACCACCTTTTTGACCAGTTTGCGGCAGATGGAGGTAATTTCTCTTTCCAGATTGCGTACTCCTGCTTCCCTGGTATACTCTCTGATAATTTTCATAATGGCCTGGTCAGTAAACTCCAGGTTTCTGGGACTTAAACCGTGAGCTTTAATCTGTCTGGGAACAAGAAAGTGTTTGGCAATCTGCAACTTTTCGTCTTCAGTGTAACCGGGCAACTTGATAGCTTCCATTCTATCCAACAATGGTTTGGGTATAGGCTCAATTGAGTTGGCAGTCACAATAAACATGACCTGGGAAAGGTCAAAATCGGTATCGATAAAATGGTCAAGAAATTCTTTATTTTGCTCTGGATCCAGTACTTCCATCAGAGCAGCCGCTGGATCGCCACGATAATCCATACTCATCTTATCCACTTCATCCAGCAAAAAGACGGGGTTCTTTGTTCCAGCTCTCTTTATCATCTGAATAATTCTTCCGGGATAAGCACCAATATAAGTCCGGCGATGGCCCCGGACTTCGGCCTCATCTCTAATACCACCCAGCGACAGACGAACAAACTTCCTGCCGGTCGCTCTGGCAATTGATTTCCCGAGGGAGGTCTTGCCCACACCGGGCGGCCCGATAAAAGCCAGGATAATTCCTTTAGGATTCTTAACCAGCTGGCGAATCGCCAGATACTCCAGTATTCTTTCTTTAACCTTTTCCAGACCAAAATGATCTTCGTTCAAAATTCTTTCTGCTTCCTTTAGATCTCTTTTTTCCCTGGATCTTTTGTTCCAGGGTAAAGAAATTAACCAGTCGAGATAATTCCGGCTAACTGTGGCCTCAGCTGACATCGGCGGCATACTTTCCAGCCGTTCGATTTCCTTCAAAGCTTTATCCTGTGCATCAGCTGTCATCTGAGCTTCATATACCTTCTTACGCAACTCTTCAATTTCATTTGGTTGCTCTTCTTTTCTAAACTGACTGCCAGGAATAAAAGTTTTCTGTCCCATCTCCCGAGCATTAACCTTTCTTCTCGAACTGCTACTTTGAACTTCCCTACCCGGAATATTCTCGAGAGATTCCTGCAACAAAAATTTAAGTCTCCTTAATCTTTCCCTGGTATTAACTGTCTCTAGCAAATTCTGTTTTTCTTCCAGGGGTAGGTATAGATTGGAAGCTATAATATCGGCAATGCGATCAGTAGAATTCTCTCTAATGGCAGGAATCATCGAATCCAGGCTGGCACTATGATTAATCTTCAAATATTCCTCAAAGAGAGTCAGAACCTTCTTCAGCAGGTCCTGCACTTCGGGCGAATCTTCCTCCAGGCTTTTAATTATCCGGGCTGCAATCTGGTAATAAGGATAAGTACTCAGATAACGATCAATTCTGGCCCGGTTCAGCCCTTCGACGATAACTTTCATATTTCTTTCATCAATTTTGGCTGTTCTGATAATCCTGGCAATAACCCCGACCGAATAAATATCTTTGGGTAGAGGGCCGTCCAGCGAAGCATCCATCTGGGCAGAAAGGAAAATCAGCTTATCCTGTTCATAAGCTTTCTCCAGAGCTTTGATGGATGAGGGCCGGCCAACAATAAAAGGGACCAGAGTCGCTGGAAAAACGACCAGGTCTCTGAGTGGGATCAATGGGACGTTTTTTATTAATTCAGAATTTTCTAAAGAATCAGCCATCTTAAGCTCCAATGATCTGTCTATATTTTTCGTAGCTGAGGGGCTGTTCTTCTACCATTTCTCTGGTTATAACTATTTTGGTTTTTATCTTTTTCGATGGCAGATAGAACATCAAATCAAGCATCAAATCTTCCATGATGGCTCTTAACCCTCTAGCTCCGAGTCTTTTTTCCTGTGCCCTATCAGCTATAGCCGCCAGGGCTTCCGGTGTAAATTCAAGGTCGACACCCTCCATCTTAAATAACTTCTGGTACTGTTTTATTATAGCATTTTTTGGCCTGGTTAGAATATCAACCAGTTGTTCCCGGTTTAAATCATGGAAAACAGCTATAACCGGCAAGCGACCTACCAGCTCTGGTATCAATCCGTATTTGATCAAGTCCTCAGGTATCAAATAGCGGAACAGGTTTCCTTCTGTCATCTCCCGTTTTAAATCTGACTTAAAGCCAACCCTGGCTTTGCCCAGTCGCTGACTGATAATCTTATCCAGTCCGACAAAAGCACCGCCGCAGATAAACAGAATGTCTGTGGTATCAATCTGGAGGAACTCTTGATAGGGATGCTTCCTGCCACCCTGAGCAGGCACATTAGCCACCGTTCCTTCTATGATCTTGAGCAGGGCTTGTTGAACGCCTTCACCCGAAACGTCGCGGGTAATAGAAGGACTTTCGCTTTTGCGACTGATTTTATCGATTTCGTCTATATAAATAATCCCTTTCTGAGTTTTTTCCAGATTCCCGTTAGCTGCCTGATAGAGTTTAAGGACGACATTCTCAACATCCTCTCCCACATACCCGGCTTCAGTCAGGGTAGTAGCGTCAGCCAGGGCTAACGGCACCTTCAGCAACCTGGCCAAAGTTTGAGCCATAAGAGTCTTGCCGGTCCCGGTTGGACCGATAAAAAGAAGATTGCTTTTATCAATCTCGACTTCATTGATGCCACGTGGCTGCTTGATTCTCTTATAATGATTGTAAACAGCAACGGCAATTTTTTTCTTGGCTTCATCCTGACCTACGACATATTCGTCCAGTGCCTTTTTTATCTGGACCGGAGTCAGGTTTTCTTCCTTAAGCTTGCCTTCGGCCTGCCCTTCCCTCTCTGCCCTGAGGATAGCGCTGGCTACTTCCAGGCAGTGTTCACAGATATAAACGCCTTGCGGTCCAGCTACCATTCTCTTTACCTGCGACTCAGGACGCTGGCAGAAACTGCACCTGATGGTCAAATCAGGACCCTGCTGGTTGGAAATCATGGTTGACGCCTCGATTTAAATTTTGCCCATTAAAAAAAGCTGGCTGTCTTTCAGGACAAACTCTCATTTCTCGAACTAATGATCTGATCAATCAGGCCGTAGTCTCTGGCCTGCTGTGAGGTCATAATAAAATCACGGTCGATATCAGCCTGAATGCGGTCAACAGGCTGACCGCTATGATTGGACAAGATCCGGTTTATAGTCTCCCGCATTCTCAATATTTCTTTAGCCTGAATGGCAATATCACTCGCTTGCCCCTGAAAACCACCAAAAGGCTGATGAAGAATTATCCTGGCACTGGGCAAGGAAACCCTCCGCCCCGGCCGGCCGGCGGCCAGCAGGACGGCTGCCATACTGGCTGCCTGTCCCAGACAGATGGTGGTTACTGGAGATTTGACAAACTGCATGGTATCGTAAATAGCCAGTCCGGCGGTGATATTACCACCGGGAGAATTAATATAAATCGAAATTTCTTTCTCCTGACCTTCCGCTTCCAGATATAAAAGCTGGGCAACTATCAGGTTAGCCACCTCATCAGTTATCTCTGTTCCCAGGAATATAATTCTATCTCTTAATAGTCTGGAATAGATATCAAAACCGCGTTCGCTGCGTCCGTCAGATTCGATAACAAAAGGAATTAAGGCCATGGGCAAGCTTTATTTTATTATAATCCGGTCCTTTAAAAAGTCAATGCCCTTCTGGAGAAGGAGATCTAACTTCCACTCCTCTTCTCGCTCTTCCTGTGCCAGAGCTAATTTCAACCGGCTAAGTGGAATATTTCTCTGTTCAGCTATCTTTTTTAAATCTTCCTCATATTCTTCTTCAGAAATCTGCAAACCTTCTTTCTCGATTATTTTCCTCAACAGTAGATGATTTTTCAGACTTTTTTCTGCCTGTTTCCTGGCCTGTTCTTCCACCTGCTGGCGCAGCTCGCCGGGCATTTTATTCCAATCATCTTCTCTAAACTGGCGATTGATAATGGCCTGGGCCTCTTCTCTGATCAAGCTTTCAGGCAAAGTCAAATTGACCTCCGCAGCCAGCTTCTCCAGATATTCATTCAGAGCCCGGTCCGCGGCCTCCTGCTGACGGTGCCGCAGCAGGTCCTGGTAAATTTTCTGCTTTAATTCTTCAAGTCCTGCTACCTGGTCAACTGACCTGGCAAATTCATCATTTAATTCCGGTGACCTTTTTTCTTTTATTTCTATCACTTTGATATGATATTCAATGTTTTTACCGGCGAACTTTTTCTGAGGATAATCAGCCGGGTAAGAAACCTCAAAGGTTTTTTCTTCCCCCTGCCGTAGACCAAGCAGAGCCTGGTTAAGCTGAGGTTCATTTTCAGCATGACCGGCCAGGACAACCACCTTTTCAGCCGGCATAAATTTTTTAGTTTCCAGATCCTTACCCTGAATCTCAATCACCACATAATCATCAGGAGCCACCGGCCGGTCATTAACCGGCAGATATTCAGCGGCATTTTCCTGGAGTTTTTTCAGGACTTCCTCCACCTCTTTTTCTTCAACCTTAACTTCTTCTTGCTTGACCTTGTTATCCAGATAATTGGACGGCAGTTCAATAGCTGGCCAGACCTCAAATGAGACCTGAAATTTAATCCCTTTGTCCAGATCAAAATCCAATGATTTGACAGCGGGTACATTAACCGGAACAACACCGCGCGCTTCCAGTTCACGCTTCAAATATTCCGGGACCAGATTATCAAGAAGAGCATCCTTGATTTCAGCTGCAAACATTCTGGCCACCATCTCCCGGGGAGCATGTCCCTGCCGGAAACCTGGTAGTCTGACTTTCGAGACATAATTACTGACTACCTTTTCATATTCCTTTTTGACTTCTTCCGGCGGGATATCAATTTCGAGTTCCCGTACAACAGGGCTGACCACTTTCAACCGTTCATCAGCTAGATTCTGTTCCATATTTTCCCCTCTATTAATATCAAAATTCTGGCTGCCACCGCCATTAATTTCCAGCTAAAACTTTGACTGAGAAATTGGTGGTGGGCAGAGCGGGAATCGAACCCGCACTCCTTATTCAGGAACTAGGTCCTAAGCCTAGTGCGTCTGCCAATTCCGCCACCTGCCCGAATATCAAAGAAAATTAACCGGATATTTTAAAAAAGCGGGTCAGATAAGGATATTTAATACCATAGATTAGCCTGATAGTCAATCACCATCTCTATTTTATGAGCTTGCTCAGACGATCGGCCAGGTTCCGATCAAGCCGCTGTAAAACCTTCAGGACCTCTCTCGCACTATAATTGTCGTTGAGATTGATATAGGTTATAGCCAGGTTATACTGGGCCATAGAATCATCAGGTTTAAGTTTTACAGCCGTTTCCAGGTAAGGCAGAGCCTGTTCAAATCTCTTAAGCAGCATATATTCCAGACCGCAATTCAGCCAGCCACTGGGATCGTCTGGTGCCAGCTCAGTATATTTTTTAAAAGCTTCAGTCGCTTCCTGATGCCGATTCATTTTGCTGTAAACCAGACCAAGATTATACCAGGCAGAGGTATAATCATTTTTTAAAGCCAGGCAGTCAT
>Ga0208825_1002764_pt1 | contig 11189 bp, 6 predicted proteins | sample AD_UKC113_MetaG_FD_184450 | JGI IMG/M metagenome (GOLD analysis project Ga0208825, IMG submission 184450) | Active sludge microbial communities of municipal wastewater-treating anaerobic digesters from Hong Kong - AD_UKC113_MetaG (SPAdes)... | ecosystem: Engineered > Bioreactor > Anaerobic >...
ACCCAGGAAAGCAGTGCCCGTAGCCGGCGAGCAAGTTGAGAGCCGGCGATTTCGTCTATAAAAACGGAAGCGAGCATTGACAGGATTGGAGAGATTCAGTAGAATCCTGCTCTCATGAAGTCAGAACCTTAACAACTGAAAAGTGATAGGAAATAAGCAACAAAAATATAGGTAAGAACAAGCCTCGTTAATTGTTTTCCGTAAAAACAAAACACCGAAAGGTGATAAATTTTTAGCGGAGAGTTTGATCCTGGCTCAGGATGAACGTTGGCGGCGTGCCTAATACATGCAAGTCGAACGAAGACTGTAGTAATACTGTCTTAGTGGCGAACGGGTGAGTAACGCGTGGGTGACCTGCCCCGAAGTGTGGGATAACAGTCCGAAAGGATTGCTAATACTGCATAATATCCAAGAGATTAGACGCTTTTGGATTAAAGGAGTAATTCGCTTCGGGAGGGGCCCGCGTCCCATCAGCTAGTTGGTAAGGTAATGGCTTACCAAGGCGATGACGGGTAGGGGACCTGAGAGGGTGGCCCCCCACAATGGAACTGAAACACGGTCCATACACCTACGGGTGGCAGCAGTAGGGAATATTAGTAATGGGCGAAAGCCTGAACTAGCAACGCCGCGTGTGCGAAGAAGGCCTTCGGGTCGTAAAGCACTTTTTGAGAGGATGAGGAAGGACGGTACTCTCAGAATAAGTCTCGGCTAACTACGTGCCAGCAGCCGCGGTAACACGTAGGAGGCAAACGTTATCCGGATTTACTGGGCGTAAAGCGCGTGTAGGTGGTTTGGTAAGTAGGGCGTGAAAGCTCCTGGCTCAACTGGGAGAGGACGTTCTAAACTGCCAAGCTTGAGGATGGTAGAGGGAGGTGGAATTCCGGGTGTAGCGGTGGAATGCGCAGATATCCGGAGGAACACCAGTGGCGAAGGCGGCCTCCTGGACCACTCCTGACACTCAGACGCGAAAGCTAGGGTAGCAAACGGGATTAGAGACCCCGGTAGTCCTAGCCCTAAACGATGTAGACTTGGCGTCGGTGGTTTAATCGCCATCGGTGTCGTAGCTAACGCGATAAGTCTACCGCCTGGGGACTACGGCCGCAAGGTTAAAACTCAAAGGAATTGACGGGTCCCCGCACAAGCAGCGGAGCGTGTGGTTTAATTCGATGCTACACGAAGAACCTTACCTGGGTTTGACATAGAGGTAGTAGGGAAGCGAAAGCGGACCGACCCTTCGGGGAGCCTCTACAGGTGTTGCATGGCTGTCGTCAGCTCGTGTCGTGAGATGTTCGGTTAAGTCCGCTAACGAGCGCAACCCTCGCTGTGTGTTACAAGTGTCACACGGTACTGCCGATATTAAGTCGGAGGAAGGTGGGGATGACGTCAAGTCAGCATGACCTTTATATCCAGGGCTACACACACGCTACAATGGCCAGTACAATGGGTTGCCAAGCCGCGAGGCGGAGCCAATCCTAAAAAGCTGGCCTCAGTTCAGATTGCAGTCTGCAACTCGACTGCATGAAGTTGGAGTTGCTAGTAACCGCAGGTCAGCAATACTGCGGTGAATACGTTCCCGGGGATTGTACACACCGCCCGTCAAGTCATGGAAGCTGGCAACACCTGAAGCCGGTATCCTAACCCGCAAGGGAGGGAGCTGTCGAAGGTGGGGTCGGTGACTGGGACTAAGTCGTAACAAGGTAGGTGTACCGGAAGGTGCGCCTGGATCACCTCCTTTCTATGGAGATCCAAGCGGATGCCTAAGGGCAAACGCTTTACTCTGTACAAAATAATACCTATGATTAGGGAATCGCTCTGATACGGTGAGACACAGAGCGTCAATAACGAAGATCGAAACCTATATGAAGCAAGTTTCCTGTCACTTTTGAGTTGTCAAGGCTGACTCATGGGCCTTTAGCTCAGTTGGTTAGAGCGTGCCTCTGATAAGGGCAAGGTCTCAGGTTCGAGCCCTGAAAGGCCCACTCTAACTTATGGAGTGCCTGGGGATGTAGCTTAGTCGGGAGAGCGCCTCCTTTGCAAGGAGGAGGTCAGGGGTTCGAGTCCCCTCATCTCCACTGTAAGCTCTGGGAGATTTGTCTGGGGATGGGCGGATCTAAAGCGATTTAGATTTGGCCATCGCTGGATAAAAGCGAGAAAGACTGCACTTTAAAAACTGAATAACATTTGTAGGCCGTATCGACATGTGTTGCGATGATACATGTCATACGAAAATTAGTAAATAATTAATAAATATTGAATGCTGTAAAAAGCATCGATTTCTCCGCATCACGTGGAGAAGCTACTAAGAGCTTACGGTGAATGCCTTGGCGTCAAGTGCCGATGAAGGACGTGGGACACTGCGATAAGCCTCGGGAAGCTGTGAACAAGCGATATATCCGGGGATCTCCGAATTGGGAAACCAGCTGATGCGAACCATCAGCATCGTGTGATGAATACATAGTCACATGAAGGGAACCTAGGGAACTGAAACATCTAAGTACCTAGAGGAAAAGAGACCATTCCCCAAGTAGTGGCGAGCGAACGGGGAACAGCCCAAACCGAACCAGCATGCTGGTTCGGGGTTGTAGGGTCCAGCATATGAGAGTTACAAAGTGAGACGTTAGCAGAATTGGTGTGGAAAAGCCAACCACAGAAGGTGACAGTCCTGTACGCGAAAACGTCGAACCTCTCGCTGGATACCTGAGTACTACCGGGCACGCTAATCCGGTAGGAATCTGGGGAGTCCACTCTCCAAGGCTAAATACGCTTGACGACCGATAGTGAACAAGTACCGTGAGGGAAAGGTGAAAAGTACCCCTGTTAGGGGAGTGAAAAGAACCTGAAACCGTAAGCTTACAAGCAGTCGAAGGGCTAATGGCGGGTTGGTGCTATAGCGAAAGCTTGTGCGCACCGCTATGCCTGACGGCGTGCCTCTTGGAGAATGAGTCTGCGAGTTAATCTTTGTGGCAAGGTTAAGGGAGTGACACCCGAAGCCGCAGCGAAAGCGAGTCTGAATAGGGCGTGCAGTCGCAAGGATTAGACACGAAACCAGGTGAGCTAACCATGGCCAGGTTGAAGCGAGTTTAACCACTCGTGGAGGACCGAACCTACTAATATTGCAAAATTAGGGGATGAGCTGTGGTTAGGGGTGATATGCCAAACGAACTTGGAGATAGCTTGTTCTCCCCGAAATAGCTTTAGGGCTAGCGTTATGCGTTTAGTAACGGAGGTAGAGCACTGAATGGGCTAGGGGGCTTATTGCTTACCGAACCTAATCAAACTCCGAATGCCGTTACTCCAAGCATAGCAGTCGGACTCCGGGAGATGAGTTTCGGGGTCGAAAGGGAAACAGCCCAGACCATCGGCTAAGGTCCCCAAATTTAAGCTAAGTGGGAAACGAGGTGAGGTTACTGAAACAACCAGGAGGTTGGCTTAGAAGCAGCCATCCTTTAAAAAGTGCGTAACAGCTTACTGGTCGAGTGATCTTGCGCGGAAAATTTAACGGGGCTAAGCTTAATACCGAAGCCATGGAAACGTGCGGAAGCACGTTTGGTAGGGGAGCGTTCTGTCAGCTGGGAAGGTCAACCGTAAGGATGGCTGGAGCGGACAGAAGTGAGAATGCAGACATGAGTAGCGTAAAACACGTGAGAACCGTGTTCGCCGTATATCTAAGGTTTCCGACGCCAGGTCAATCCGCGTCGGGTTAGTCAGGGCCTTAGCTGAGGCCGAAAGGCGTAAGCGATGGATATCCGGTCAACATTCCGGAACCACTTAAGATGAGTGATGGAGGGACGCAACGAGGTAGGCCAGCCTGTGATTGGTTGAACAGGTGTGCCTTATGTCAGCCGTTGAGGTTTGTAGGCAAATCCGCAAACCGAGGTGAGATAAGGCAGCGAGCCCCTGAGGCGTAAGTGAGTTGAGCCTTGTTGCCAAGAAAAGCTTCTAAACGTTGATTCTTAAGTGCCTGTACCGCAATCCGACACAGGTAGATGGGTAGAATATACCAAGGCGAACGGGAGAACCTTCGTTAAGGAACTAGGCAATTTAGCCTCGTAACTTCGGGATAAGAGGTGTCTTCTGGCGTAAGTGAATAATGAGCGCTGGAAGATCGCAGTGAAATGGTTCTAGGGACTGGTTAACAAAACCACAGGTCTCTGCAAAGCCGTAAGGCGATGTATAGGGGCTGACACCTGCCCAGTGCCGGAAGGTTAAAGGGAGAGGTTAGTTCCCCTTCGGGGGAACGAAGCTTTGAACTGAAGCCCCGGTGAACGGCGGCCGTAACTATAACGGTCCTAAGGTAGCGAAATTCCTTGTCGGGTAAGTTCCGACCCGCACGAAAGGTGTAACAACTAGAACAGTGTCTCGACGAAGGACCCGGCGAAATTGAAATGGCTGTGAAGATGCGGCCTACCCGCAGTAGGACAAAAAGACCCCGTGGAGCTTTACTGCAACTTGGCATTGAGTTTGGATTTCATTTGTGTAGGATAGGTGGGAGGCTATGAAACTAGGGCGCCAGCCTTGGTGGAGCCGCCGGTGAAATACCACCCTGATGAACTCTAGACCCTAACCTTTATCCGTAATCCGGATAAGGGACCGTGCCAGGTGGGCAGTTTGACTGGGGCGGTCGCCTCCTAAAGAGTAACGGAGGCGCCCAAAGGTTCCCTCAGGCTGAATGGAAACCAGCCAGAGAGTGTAAAGGCATAAGGGAGCTTAACTGCAAGGCCAACGCGCCGAGCAGAGACGAAAGTCGGGCTTAGTGATCCCACGGTTCCGTGTGGAAGGGCCGTGGCTCATCGGATAAAAGCTACCCCGGGGATAACAGGCTAGTCAGGTCCAAGAGTCCATATCGACGACCTGGCTCGGCACCTCGATGTCGGCTCATCGCATCCTGGGGCTGGATAAGGTCCCAAGGGTCGGGCTGTTCGCCCGTTAAAGCGGTACGCGAGCTGGGTTCAGACCGTCGTGAGACAGGTCGGTCTCTATCCACTGTGGGCGTAAGAGATTTGAGAGGAGCTGCTCCTAGTACGAGAGGACCGGAGTGGACAGACCTCTGGTGTGCCAGCTGTCGTGCCAACGGCATTGCTGGGTAGCTACGTCTGGCAGAGATAACCGCTGAAAGCATCTAAGCGGGAAACTTGCCTCAAGATTAGATCTCTATAATCCCGTAAAGGGAGTAAGATCGCAGGTAGACTACCTGCTTGATAGGCAGTATGTGTAAGCGCAGTAATGCGTTGAGCTAAACTGTACTAATGATCGAGAGCTTCCAACGTGATGTGGAGAACTCGATGCTTTTTTAAGGCTTTGCTTACAAATGTTATTCAACTTCTTTTAGAAAATCGTCTCTTGGTGATTGGAGCGGCGAAGGTACACCCGGTAACATCCCGAACCCGGAAGTTAAGGTCGCCAGCGCTGATGGTACTTGGGGGGCAGCCCCCTGGGAGAGTAGGTCATTGCCAAGAGACTTTTCATTTAATCATAAAACCGCTGAATTTTCAGCGGTTTTTTTTACGCCTTTAGGCAGTCGAGAACGCAGAGCGTTCGAGACAAAAAACCACCCGCTATGCGGGTGGGGACAAAGGGTTATACCCGAACCAATTCACCTTTCCGGATAGAATGTGATTGTTCAAGCCACAAACTAAAAAGGAAAGGTGAATTGTATGGCAAACAAAAGCGATAGTCTGGCACACACAAAGTGGATGTGCAAATATCACATAGTGTTCTCTCCGAAGTATAGGCGAAAAGTAATCTACAATCAAATCAGGACAGACATAGGAGAGATACTACGGACACTATGTCAATACAAAGGCATAGAGATACACGAAGGGCACCTGATGCCAGATCATGTGCATCTACTGATGAGCATACCGCCGAAATACAGTGTATCGAGTGTAATGGGGTACTTGAAAGGGAAGAGTGCGCTAATGATTTTTGAGCGGCATGCGAATCTGAAGTACAAATATGGGAATCGGCACTTCTGGTGTGAAGGATACTATGTAAGTACAGTGGGGCTGAACGAAGAGACGATTCGAAAGTACATAGCCGAGCAAGAACAGAGGGATCAGGCAATGGATCGATTGAGCGTGAAGGAGTACAAAGACCCATTCAGCTAAATGGGAAAAAGTGTGCCCCTTTAGGGGCAGCGAGAGAAACGAACGCAAAGAGGCTTGAACGAAGAGAAAGCCAGCGCCTTGAGGCGTTGGCTGGAGACCTGGGCTTTCAGCCCTTGAGCAAACCACCCGCTATGCGGGTGGTTCTGATTTAATGTGCGCACTCAGCAATCTGTGCTTAGTCCGCTTTCTTGCTGTTACTCGAAAGATGGCAAGTATCATTGAGGCTGAGCAACGAGTAGCGCCCATTAATCTCAGCGCGGATTAGGTTGAGTGCACAGGTATCTTGCCCAATATACCAGAAATAGTCATCGGGGATGTCTACGGTTTCCATGATGAGAACGCGGTTTATGACAGTATGCCCAACCAGGATAACCGTTTGTCCGGAATGACGAACCGAGAGCTCCCGCAAAGCCTGCCGGGCGCGGAGATGCATCTCTGCCAAGCTTTCTCCGCCTGGTATGTGCGTCTCGCCTGGGTGGGCGATCCAGTTATCTAATTCCTCAGGCCAGCGCTGCTTTACCTCATCGAATGAGAGCCCAGTCCACTGCCCGAAGTCGATATCGATAATGGCTTGGTAAGGGATGGGAGTAAGCTGGCAGCGCTCGCCGATGATCTGCGCAGTCTGCATAGCGCGTTTAATTGGACTGGCATACACTGCAGCTGGATGCCAGCCTTGGGTTATGCGCGCTGCAACAGCTTGGGCTTGCGCCAAACCAGTTTCATTAAGCGGCACATCCGTACGTCCGCGAAAAGTGTTACGCACATTCGAAGCTGTTTCCCCGTGGCGAACCAGGATAAAAGTGCAGGGGGCTTGTAAAGAAGATGTTTGTTCAGTTTCAGACATATATTTTCTCCCTATTTCTAAAACATTTCGGATAATCTTACCACAGCAGCGGATCTGTCAAAATTCGTTCTGGTAAAATTAACCAAAAGGGGAACAAAATTGAGCAAGCGGTTCATTATTTCTTTTGCTCAGTAAACGAATTGCAGGTAAAGACGAGGAGGTTGTGATGTACATGGTCATGTTTGTTTTAGATGATCCGGAAAAATTGGTTGAGGTGCTCAATGCATGGGAAAAAGCTGGAATCACCGGTGTAACTATCATAGAGAGCACCGGGATGCACCGCGTGCGGCGGCGCTTCCTGCCCATGCGTTATACTACCGCAATTTTCAATCAGGAGGAGAACCACCTCACCTTATTTGCTCTCGTAGCGAAAAAAGAGCTGGTGGATGCCAGCCTACAAGCAGCGGAAAGTGTAGTAGGGAGCCTGGAGGACGGCAATACCGGTATTTTTACAGCCTGGCCTGTAGAGATGGTCAAAGGGCTGGAGAAACGAGCTAACTGAGATGGTGTGGATCGAGTTTATCCTCAGCGCAGCGGTTATCACATTTGCGGCGATGCAGCTGGCAAAATATGGAGATGTGATTGGGCTGCGAACTGGATTAGGTGGCATGTTTGTCGGCACATTATTGCTCGCAGCAGCAACTTCATTACCTGAATTGATTACGACAATAAGTGCAATTCAAAGTGGTGTGCCGAACCTGGCAGCCGGAAATTTGTTTGGCAGCAATATGTTTAACATGTTTCTCATTGCAGTATTAGATATGGTCCATACCAGCCGGCGTATGAGCAGCAAAGAGGCATATAAGCACGCACTTACTGGCAGCTTAGCCGTATTAATGAGCGTGTTGGCGGTGTTTTTTATTGTGGCAGAACTGCCCCTGCATATAAATGTCGGAAATTTCGAGGTTGGTTTCGATGGCTTGACCATGATCATTGCTTATTTCTTTGCCATTGCGCTGCTGCGCCGCCAAAGCCGTATGCAAAGTTTGGGGCATGTGGATACGGTGATTCCCGAGGGTTTACCATCGCTCACGACCGCCATCCTATGGTTTGCTGGTGCTGCAGGGGTTTTGATTTTCGCTACCCCCTGGATGGTGAATGTAAGCACGCGCATTGCAGACATCACGGGGTTAGGCACGACTTTTATTGGGTCCACACTCGTAGCAGTTGTAACCTCATTGCCGGAAACTGTAGCGACGATTGAGGCGGGGCGCATTGGCGCTGATGATATGGCGATTAGTAATTTGTATGGCAGCAATATGTTCAACATGTTTGCAATTGGCATCGCGGATTTCTTTTATATCCAGGGACGATTTTTTAGTGTCATCGATCGTTCATTTCTATTAATTGGCATGTTAGGTTTACTGATGACAGTCGTCGCACTGATCAGTGATTTGGCTCGGCTGGAGCGCAAGATACTCTTCCTGGAAATCGATTCAGCCTTGCTGATCCTGCTTTATTTTGGCGGGCTGGCACTGCTCTACACACGCGGGATTGCCCCCTGAGTGTGTGTTTCTATGGATGCAGAATTGGAGAGTAACCCACGCTTTAGCTTCAGACCGGTTGGCTGATAATTGCCTCAATGACCCGGTCCTGCTCTTCATCGGTGAGGTTATAGAAGAATGGCAGGCGCACCAGTTGATCGCTGATGCGCTCAGTTACCGGGCAATCACCCAGCTTTCCGCCAAAGCGCATGCCCATATCCGAAAGGTGCAGGGGCAGGTAATGGAACACGGATAAGATCTCCTGGTATTTCAGGCGGGCGATGAACACCTGACGCTCGGCAAGCCCAGGGAGGAGCAGGTAGTACATGTGATAGCTTTGGGTGCGGTCCGCGGGAATGAACGGCTGCCGAACGCCATTGCGAATAGCCCAATCTCGCAGAGCTGCGTCGTACTTTTCCCAGATATGCCGGCGGCGCGCCTGAATTGTCTGCCACTGCTCCAGCTGGGCACAAAGGTAAGCCGCAAGCATATCCGAAGGTAGGTAACTGGAGCCAATATCCACCCAGGTATATTTATCCACCATCCCGCGGAAAAAGCGGCTGCGGTTGGTGCCTTTCTCACGGATGATTTCCGCACGTTCAATGTATGGCGGGTCGTTGATGACCAGTGCACCGCCTTCCCCGCAGGAAAAATTCTTGGTCTCATGAAAGCTCTGGGTAGCTAAGCAGCCAAAGCTGCCCAAGGGTTTGCCTTTGTAGGTTCCGGTTAGGCCGTGCGCGTTATCTTCCACCACCGCTACGTTGTGTTTTTCTGCAAGAGCCAGGATGACGTCCATCTCACAGCCCACGCCGGCATAGTGCACAGGCACCACGGCACGGGTCTTTGCCGTGACCAGGCGCTCCAGTTGGGTTTCATCCATGTTGAGCGTATCCGGGTGGATATCGGCAAAAACCGGTCTTGCACCGCGCAGCACAAAGGCATTCACGGTGGAAACAAAGGTAAAGGATGGAAATATGACCTCGTCGCCGGGTTTTAAATCCAATAGGAGAGCAGCCATTTCCAGTGCATGCGTGCATGAAGTGGTCAGCAGCACTTTAGGGGCGCCAATAAGCTGTTCCAAGATCGTGTTGCAGCGCTTAGTGAAGCCGCCATCGCCGGAGATATGCCCACTGGCAATGGCTTCGCGCATGTAATCAAATTCATTTCCAAGAAATGGGGGTTTGTTGAAGGGGATTTTGCTCATGGCTCGCTCTGATAAAAAATTGGTTTTGTGGCTGATGTACCGTGTAAATTTTGCCATAAGGGGCTTAGGGAAACCACTTGTGGAAAGTGTACCAGGAATAGGCTGGCTCGAAGCCTGCACGCAGGCACGCCCGTTGAACTGCCACGTTTGCCACATGCGTGGAGTTGAGCACCTCTTCCAAGCCCTGCTCGCGGCACCACTTTAAACCTTCCACGATAAAGGCGTGGTAAATGCCCCGCCGGCGGAACTCAGGGTTCACCCCTGCTAAGATGAACTCCCCTTGAATGGGCGAATTGACACGCAGCGCGCGAAAGCCCACCAGCTCGCCTTCTGCCTCTGCCACTAAGACCAGGTTAGCAGCAGTTGGATTAGCGCAACAGCGCTCAGCCCAGTCAACGTACACCTCCGTGCTTTTCTGGAGGTCCAATTTCGGGTCGGCATGGTAATGACCATAGTAGTTTGTGAAAGCTGTATGGGCAAGCGCGCCGACCTGGCTTACCTCGCTGGGCTGCACCGGGCGAATGAGCACATCACTTTCGTTTGTTGGGATTGCGTTAGTTTTCAGATCGAAGCGCAGGTAGAGCAAAGTTTCCATTAAGCGGAAGCCGGTTGCTTCCATGGCATGGGCAGCGGCAATATCGGTGGTGGGGCAGCGGGCAACTAGGAATTCCACTTGATTGGCGGCGCAAAACGCTAAAACCTCGGGTAGATTTTTGGTGGTTACCAAGCGAGCGCGTGCGGACCTGACCCCAAAGCGGGTTTCATCTAGCGGAGAAAGTTCCGTTGCTTGGTCAGGTGCTGTTTCAGCGCTCACCGCTGGGGTTCTCCTGGTTCTCAGGAAGAGGTTCGCTCCTGAGTACTTCGCGGATGGTATAAACAGGTTTATTGAGTGTACGGCTGAACATCCTGCCTAGGTATTCGCCAAAAATACCCAGGGCAAAAAGCTGCACACCTGAAAAAATGGAAATGATAGAAGCTAGAAAAGGAAATCCGGGTAAGCTGCCACCACGCACAAAGTAGCTGATGAGCACATAGAGCAAGACGCCAAACCCAAAGGCGGTGAAGAAGAAACCAGTAATGCTGGCAATCCGCAGCGGTGCGTTGCTGAAACCGGTCACGAGTGTCAGGGCGTGGTTCATCAGCTTCGGGAAGCTGTAATTGGATGTTCCGTATTCCCGCTCCTGATGGTTCACAGTTACGGAAGCAAAACGCGTTGTCCCCCAGCTGAGCAATACGTCGATGGAAACAAAAGAGCCTTGATAATCGGAAAATGCCTCTGCCAGCTCGGCGCGAAAAAGCCGGAAGGCAGATACCGTCGCGGCACTGTTGATGCCCATGAGCTTGTGCAGCACCTGCTTGATCAGACGGGAAGATAAATCCCGCCAAAAGCCATGTTTTTCGGCAGCGGGAGCGCCGTAAACAACGTCATACCCTTCTGCGAGTTTTGCAAAGAGCTTAGGCGCTTCCTCCGGTGGATGCTGCAGATCGTCATCCATGGTGAGGATCAGTTCGTAGTGCGCTTGACGGATGCCGCACAGAAGGGCGTTGTG
>Ga0208825_1002772_pt1 | contig 11167 bp, 10 predicted proteins | sample AD_UKC113_MetaG_FD_184450 | JGI IMG/M metagenome (GOLD analysis project Ga0208825, IMG submission 184450) | Active sludge microbial communities of municipal wastewater-treating anaerobic digesters from Hong Kong - AD_UKC113_MetaG (SPAdes)... | ecosystem: Engineered > Bioreactor > Anaerobic >...
TCTGCTTATGTGATAGAGCATTTTCCTTATATGGAGCTTGAGGATGCCAAATTTGCAGACAAGTTTGCTTATACAATAGATCAGACATATGAACGTGGTAGTGATCTCGGCCTACCAGATGAAGAGTCTAGGGCTGAAATATCTAAGGCTCTGGATGAATGGCTTGGCAGGAAAAGATATTGATTGATATGCCAATATGTCTGCTTGTATTTGACGCTTACTGTACATTGGCAATTCCATAAAACACCAAACATCTTGACAAAATTCTGGAAAGAGGCAACAAAAAATCCGATAAACCCATTATCATTTAAAACAGCAATTCAAAAAATTAGGGGGTATCGGATATTAAAGAATAAAGTCATTGATTTTTGATTTTACATCAAATATGCTTGGACTTCATGGAATTGAGTTTTTTATATCATTGTAAATAATAAATAACATATTTAATATTTACGAAAACCTTAACAATGGGCTATGTACCCTAGATGTGGCAGTTTACTACTGTATTTCGCAATATAAGGGTACAGAAGTATGCACATTTACCAATCTGGAACATAGAAAAGCTTTTAGTATTTCCAATATTTCGGTTACAGCACAGTTGAAACCTTAAACATCCTTTTTACCTGACTTATGATTTCATAATAAGTATTAGATTCAGCCTATTCCTTATGGATTTTATATTTATCGTCTGTATCGTGATAAGAGCATTGAAAATGTGTCACATTTTACAGAACTTACCCACAGTATATGTTAAAGGGGATTTTTAATCACTATGCTCAGTATGAAACTGACAATAAATATCCGGCAGAAACTGTAGTATATAGACATTGACAATTTTACTGTGAAGAAAGAGCATGATATGTCACAAATTTTATTTATGAACTTTCTTTTTTATAGGAAGCATTTTTATTAACATCTGTAACAGAAATACCAAATCAGACTTCATTAGGACAAATGAAAAAACAACAACTATTAATCCATAAACTATTAATCCAATAATAGCTTCCATCATGTATCCACATAACATAAATGCTATAATTACAAAAGTGATATAAAGGATTTCTTTTAGCGAAAAGTTTATTTCTGGAAAATCTCTAACTGAGAGAAACAACCATGAAATTGATGCAAGCAATGTTCCTAGTGCAAATGATTCTTTACTTTGAACAATAGCATAGCAAATGATATTAAAGATAAATCCTATAACAATCACTGTAATAAGCCTAGCAAAATATCTATTTTGCAAATGCCGTGCTTTATATAAATTTACATATACACTCTTGTTTATGATGTAAAACAATTGTGCTGCAAATAAGAAGAACATAACACTAGTCGCTTCTATATACTGTGTCAAATATATCTCAAGCACAAATTTACCCGGAAAAGCACAGGCAATTAATGCAGATGCAAACAAGATTATAACATTTCTAATTCTCTTAACTTGGTTATTTTCATTTACCTTACAGAAATAATTATATAAGGTCACAGTAATAGGTGTTACGGCAACATTAATAAAATTTTCCATAGAGCAAGCAAAAGAATACTGAGCAAATTCAATATTACTCATCAATGCTTTTATAAACCATCTGTCCATACTTGTCAGAATAATATTAGAGAAATTACCAAGCATAAGCAGAATTCCATCTTTCACGTTTTCAACTGCTTCTTTAAACGAAAACAGTATAATCTTCAATTTATATAAACAACTTTTTGCGAAATATATCTCTAGAACTATCCATATTAATATATTTAACGTAACATAACTCAAAAGATAATAGTGGTAATCATCTGTTTTCAATCCAAATAACAAAAGCATATTTATAATAAAAGTCGCACCAGTTGTTGTATTCATTACTCGACTATATTTTTTAAACTCACCAATTGATTGATATAATGAACGAAAGTATCCAGTCATATTTAATGGCAAAGTTGCAAAAGCAAATGATAATAAAATCATATCTCCAGAAAACGCTATAATTAATAACATTATGGCTACTATTGTAATTTGGAAAATACGAAACGTACTTAAATTACAGTTTAAATCTTTTTTATTAATATCCTTAAAATCAATACCACCATACTTTAAAAACATTCCGTCAACATATCCTAGTGATAAAACCCCAGCATATGCAACATACAAATAGTATGTCTTGATTGCAGCATATGAATCCACTGACAAATATTTAGGAAGCAAAAAATTTGTCAGTAAATTAATAATAAGATTTATTATATTTGCTATAAAAACATTTATAATTCCATGTCTTAATTTTTTTCCTATATTTTCACTCATTTTTATTATATAGTCCTTCCTTTATTAAAACTTCAAGTAATTCAATATCTTCCGATTGAATATCTTTTTGCAACAATTCTGCATGTTTTTTTATAAATTGAAGTGTGATTTTTGAATAATCAATGTTTATCAATTTTTCTATTATAGATTCCGAAAACCTATATTTAATAACTTTAGACGGTACGCCTCCAACAATTGCGTATGGTGGTACATCCTTATTTACGACAGCACCTGCAGCAATTACTGCACCTTGTCCAATTCTAACCCCAGATAGTATCACCGCACCATGTCCGATCCAAACATCATCTTCAACCAATATAGGTCCCTTCGAATCAGATTCTGGCATTCCATCAAGATATTTTGCCCTAAAAGGAAATGTGGATATAGACTTGATATTATGTTCTCCTGCAAGAAGAAATACTACATCTCGTGCAATTGAACAGTAGTGTCCAATTTTTAGCATAACATTATTATTATTTTTATGATCAAAAGTGTAGACATTTAATATTCCATAGGTTCCATTTCCAACATGAATGCATGTACAATCACAAATCTCACCGAGACTAGTTTTATTATGAGTATTTTTACTTCTCCATACCGAATTAAGACGACTAAGCTGAATTTCTTTCTTTATTTTTTTCAATAAATGCTTAAGTCCAAAATATTGCATATATCAGCCCTCCAAATTACTTTTTTCCCTAATATTTACATTTATATAAGACATCGAAGTCATTATTATGAATATGGTTAGTGGTGCAGATGTTGTCAATGATGGCTCAACTAATCCATGACTGCAATAAATCATTAATGTACTCATAGACACTTCAGCAAGTACTTTACTGTATAAATCAGTTGCCTGTGAATAGCACCTTTCAATTCTCTTGTAAATACTCACCAAGAAAAAGATAAAGCCTCCAAAACCAATCAAACCTGTAGAAGCCAAATAAGCTAAAATAAAATTATGTGGATCTCCAAAATTTATTCCATAAGCACTAAATTGCCAAAAGCCACAACCAATTATCGGGTGAGATTTGAACATATCCCAAGCTAAAACATATGACTCAATTCTTCCATTTGAAAAATCTCTATTTGCAAAATGCGAAATTCTAAATCGTCCAAAAAACATGGAAAAAAACTCGTCTGGAATGAAAAATGAAACAAATACACATACAATACCAATAATAGTAACCCAAATTACAACCTTGGATTTTTTATTTTTTGCAATAATCCATAGAATTGCAACCAAAATACCTAAATATGTTCCTCTACTCTGCACAGCTAAAATGATCATTGACATCATTATTAGACCAAGAGCTGATAATATTCTTGGAAGTACTTCTTTTGTTTTAATTAGGATGATTGCCGAACCAAAAGCAAATGGTGCCATAATACCAGTTAAAGTATTTGAATAAACACTGTAGTTTGAAATATAATAAACAAAAATATGAGCAGTGCTAAATAATTCTGATATTGTGTGTGTCATAAAATAGCCAAGTCCAAGTATAAAAGAGACCCAACTAAATATTAGGATACTTTTATCAGAATCAAGTTTACAACATTTACGCATAAAACCCAATCCGAGCACTAAACATAGTAATAAAAAATACACACCTATGTACAAATTAGCTGACTTACTATCGATCGAATTAAAAAATGAGGAAAGAAATCCACACAAACACATTACCAAAAAGGCCACTTCCTCTCGATCGAAAATTAATCTTTTCATTTTATGCATCTGGGAGATTGAGTAAATCAATGTTAAGACCAAGCCTGCATAAAGTAAAAAATTCTGACCAGCCAACAACATAATGAAAAGAAGTACTAACAAATCCGCAATTTGAACCCTATTCCTTGCTATCCTTCCAAAAATCCAACTTGAATATATGAGTAATATTAAATAACTCCAAATTGGTTCTAAACTTTGTGCAAATAAATATGTAAGAACTAGACATATTAAGTGAATAGCATAGTTCCACAAACTAGATATTGTAATTTTCATCATTACTTTCTCCTTAAAATGCACCAAAAAATACAGCTATATGATATAGCACATTTCTCCTAAAATAATTAGTCTTAATTCGACAATCGAAAAACAACTTTGCACGTGCTGAAATTCCATTTTTATAGTTAGCTACTTTCTCTGCAATTAATTTTTCTTCATCAGACATTAAATAACCATAACACTCTAGCAAAGATGCAATAGTCTTGCTTCTAATACACTCTTTATTCTTTAAGCTACTAAGACGCTGCTTAATTTTCTTAATCAGTGAATTCGAGCTACCTATTACATTCCCTCCATGTTGTCTATATAGTATGTGAACATCTTCATCATAATACAGATTCCCTCCAGCCACAATACATACCTTATGAAACCAACCATCATGCATTGCAATATAAGAAGGACTTTTTAACCTTACTAACTCAAGAAGTGCCCTGTTAAAAACCATAGTACAACCGGTAGCATTGCTATTAATCATAGAACTGTAGAAGTCAAGCATCTTATCATAAGAGCTTTTTGGAGATTTTATGAATTCAAGATTTTCATTAACCAACCTCGGATGCCCATAATATAAAGCTGGTTTATCAATTGGAAATTCTTCTAACTTCGAAATTGCAATTTTTAGCTTATCTGGTAACCATACATCGTCCTGATCACAAAAAGCATAATATTCACTTTGGGGTGCCTTCATTACTAAATCCATAAAACTCCATGCAGGTCGTTTATTTTCCCCAGTATACCATGTTAATAGATTTTGCCTCTGATTTTCATCAAGAATTTGATGAGTTTTATCTGTAGAACCATCATCTCTAACAATCAAATGTAGTTCAACTCCCTCTTGAGAATACAAACTGTTCAATTGTTCTTGTAAATACTTTTCACCATTGTAAGTAGATAGCAAAACTACAACTTTTTTCACTATTAAGCTCCTTTCTAAAAGCCTATGCTTCTATACCTTCAATTAATGTACTTACTGGCTCTATTTCTCAACAACTGTTTTTAATTTAATCATATCCCCAAATGTTTCATCAAATTCTTGAGGTTTAAACGACACAAATCCACTCGTCGGAAAAAATGTCATTTCACCAAAATAAACCTTATTATTACACTGATAAAAATCAATCCGAACAAACGGGATATCTTTTGAGAGTCTTTCAGCAATATAAACCATTTCATCATAACAAAATGGTTTGTCAATTTCTTTTGGATTTCGAGGATGTATTGACCGTTCAACATTAAGTGGTCTCCACAAATCATCGTAAAAATTTATATTCAGCCCTTTATCAGAATTTCGGTTTGAGCAAACATAAGTGCATTTAACTTTTCCATTAAAACACATAAGCTTATAATCTGATAATTCACATCCAGATTCATCAATCATATATTTTTCTATGATTATTCTAGGCTTTACATCTTTGTATGGCCACTCTCGCCCCATATAGTAGAAGTTCCTTTTTAGGCAAGTAGTAATTTTTCTTTTTACTGCCTTCTTATCAAATGTAGCTTTGTCCTTACAAATAAACAAACCGCCACTATCATGTGTACATTTCATAACAAATTGGCTAGGTAACGCATCAAAATCAATGTCATCAAAAGAATCCCATACCCCTATTGTTGGTATTATATAATCTTCACCAACCAAACCTGCTACCAATTTTTTAACTTCATATTTATCAACCATAGTTGTATACTCAGGCCTGCGATCATATAACTTTAGCCATTGTAATTTCTCACTAAACGTTTTAGGATTGTCCAAATTCAGCCGCTTACCGAAACAACAAAAATAAATAAACTTCAAATATGGTTCGTCTGGAATAATCTTGGAAAGGAAGGGAATCCTATAAATAATATTCATCGGAACCCGCCCTGGAGTTTTCAACGCTTTTTTTAGTAGTTTAATAACATTCATATTGTCATTCCTCCATATATTTGCATACATTATAAATCTGCAATCTGTTGACAATACTTTTCAACAACAATCTGACGATCAAACTCATTCTCAATTTTAAGACGTCCAGCCATCCCCATTTTTGCTCTTTCCTCATTTGACAAAGAAATAAAACACTCCATTTTTTCTATTAAATCCTTGGTGTCTCTTTCTTTAATCAAATAGCCAGTAACGCCATCAATCACTGTTTCTCTACATCCAGCACGATTAGTCGTGATAAGAGGTCTTCCGCAAGCAGCACCTTCTAACAAAACATTTGATATCCCTTCAGGATGAAAAGTTGGAAGAACAATACAATGTGAAAAAGCTACATATTTTGTCACATCATCAACAAGGCCATGATAAACCACTGTGCCACTATCCACTAGTTCTTGAATTTTTATTTTATAGTCTTCTTCACAAAAACCACAAATGTGAAATTCCACATTACTATATTTTCCCTTTAGATACTGTGCAGCTCCTAAATATTCTTCTATGCCTTTGGCCTTCATTACTCTGGCAATATATGTAAAAACAATTATTTCATCAGTAGGATAAGGTAATTGTTTAAATTTAGTTAAATTAACCCCAGATCCTGGTAATAAACAATAATTATCACACTTTATTCCTTTTTTTAAAAAAAATTCTCTGTCCTGTTCATTTTGAAAAAATATACACTTGGCTTTTTTTACTGCAAATCTATATAAATGTTTTGCGAGAAATGAAACCACGCCTCCTTCTACTAAGCCTTTTCCCAAACCGGTAATATTCGGCATAAATGCTTTATGTGTTAACCTACATGCTATCCCGCCATAGATATCACACTTTACTGTATATGCTAAAACAACATCAGGATCCACGCTCTTAATTAATTTAACATAACGATAAATCAATCTCAAATCCTCTATCGGATTTGTTCCTCTTCTATTCATAGGAATTTCAACAAATTCACATCCATATTGTCTACTAACTTCTTCGCCTTCTCCAAATGGTCCATTTGGAAATGAAACAGTTACCCTATACCCATCAGCCACCAACCGTTCTATCAATTCACCTCTAAATCCAAAAATAACTAAACGACTATTACCCAGCATAAGAACTTTTTTAGGTGTATTGCAATCAACCATATAATAATACCCCTTTATTCTAATTTAATCTCTTCCAAATAAATCCCTTGTATATACCTTTTCCTTCACATCATCCAGACATTTTTCATATCTGTTTGCTATGATGCAGTAACTTCTTTTCTTAAATTCATGCAAATCATTGACTACTTCACTACCAAAAAATGTTACCCCATTTTCCAATGAAGGTTCATAAATAATCACAGTAGCACCCTTTGCTTTAATGCGTTTCATGACCCCCTGAATAGAACTCTGACGGAAGTTATCTGAGTTTGCTTTCATAGTCAAGCGGTACACACCCACAACTACAGGCTTTTCTTTAGTTTTATCATAAGCACTAGATTCTCCATAATATCCAGCCATCTGAAGAACTCGATCAGCTATAAAGTCTTTTCTTGTACGATTTGCCTCAACAATAGCACCAACAAGGTTTGCCGGCACATCTGCATAATTTGCTAACATCTGCTTAGTGTCTTTCGGAAGACAATAGCCACCGTATCCAAAAGATGGGTTATTGTAAAAACTACCGATACGAGGATCAAGACACACACCATCAATAATTTGCTTCGTATTTAATCCCTTCATCTCTGCATATGTGTCAAGCTCATTGAAGAAAGAAACTCTAAGTGCAAGATATGTATTGGCAAACAGCTTTACAGCTTCTGCTTCTGTGAATCCCATGAACAATGTGTCTACATTTTCCTTTATAGCTCCTTCTTTTAGGAGCCCAGCAAAGGTATGTGCTGCTTCTAACAAAAATTTATCCTCTAAATCAGTACCGACAATAATACGGCTCGGATAGAGATTGTCGTACAGAGCACGTCCCTCACGAAGGAATTCCGGACTAAATATGATATTTTTGCTGCCAAATTTTTCTCTTATTGACTTTGTATATCCAACAGGAACCGTGGACTTTATAACCATGACAGCATTTGGATTATAATCCATAACCAACTTAATAACCTCTTCAACTGCAGAGGTATCGAAAAAGTTCTTCCTGCTGTCATAATTGGTTGGAGTAGCAATCACTACAAAATCAGCATTACTATAGGCCTCCTTTGCATCCATTGTTGCTGTTAAATTCAACTCTCTAGTAGCCAAATATTCTTCGATTTCTTTATCCACGATGGGAGATTTCTTGTTATTAATGAGATTAACTTTTTCCTCAACTATATCCACTGCATATACCTTATGGTGTTGGGAAAGCAGCGTGGCAATAGACAAGCCAACATAGCCTGTACCGGCAACTGCTATGACGACATCAGACCCCTTGTTCATTTCAATTTTATCCCCCTTATTCTTCTTGTTGAATTTCAAAACCATATTTTTAGCCAATCATAATCGTCATATATCTTACTTTTTCACATATAACATTCTTTATACCACTCTGCAAACCTTCTAAGACCTTCTCTTAGAGATGTGCTTGGCTTAAATCCAAAATCTTTTATCAAATCGTCCACATCAGCATATGTTATTTCTACATCACCAGGCTGCATTGGCACCAATTCTTTATGTGCTTCAAAATCATAATCCTCCGGCAACACACCTGCACGTATAAGCTCTTGCTGTAATATATCCACAAAATCCAGCAAACTTTCTGGCTGGTTATTTCCAATGTTATAGACCTTGTACTTTACACCATTTTCGTTTTCATCCGGAGTTTTCTGCATAACTTTGATTATTCCCATGACAATATCATCGATATATGTAAAGTCTCTCTTACAATTCCCATAATTGAAAATCTGAATTGTTTTACCGGCCAATAATTTATTAGTAAACCCGAAGTATGCCATATCGGGTCTACCTGCAGGACCATATACTGTGAAGAACCTAAGCCCTGTAGACGGAATACCATACAGCTTGGAATAAGCATGTGCCATAAGCTCATTGGATTTCTTTGTAGCCGCATACAATGAAACTGGGTTGTCCACTTTATCGTCTGTTGAATATGGAATCTTCTTGTTGTTTCCATAAATACTAGAACTGGATGCATATACTAAATGCTCCACATGATAATGTCGACAACCCTCTAGAATATTAAAAAACCCCACAAGGTTTGATTCAATGTAGGCATCCGGATTAGTGATTGAATAACGAACACCTGCCTGTGCTGCTAGATTGACAACAACCTGTGGCTTATACTGTTCAAAAATAGAAATAATAAGTTCCTTATCTGCAATATTTCCTTTAATGAATATAAAGTTTTGATTATTTAAAAGCTCCGCAAGACGAGCTTCTTTCAATCCCACATCATAGTAGTCATTCATATTGTCAATACCAACAATCTTCACACCTTTAACTGTAGCAATTAATTCCTTTGCCAAATAGGAACCTATAAATCCCGCTACACCTGTTATAAGGACTACTTTATTTTTCAATTCAATATTAGACATCTATTTCTGCCACCACTTTCTTTGAGTTGCTTTTCCTTACATGTAATTAACAAAGCAGTTTCTATTCTAATAAAATATTCATCATTTAAACATCTGAAATTATTTTACAATCGTAATCAGCAATATTTAATAATAACTATTAATAATAACTATGAGAAGACAATAGATTAGCTTTAAATCTATAGTTTTATGTACCACATCTTATTTTAAATTCATATCAATTAATTGTCAATAGCAAATCCCCCTAATATTTTACATTTTTTTCTTTTTGTATAATTTTATATTATTATTCATCAATTTTATCAACTACTATTTCCAATCTGTCAAAATAAAGATTTAATCTCTCTTTCAAAGGTTCACTAAGTACAAGAGTAATTACTGTACCCACAGATAAGTTTTTGAATGAATAAAAAACATTAGTATAATTGTTGTATGTCTGAATCTTCTTCTCATAAGGAATGTCCGATTTGATAATCATATGTTCGAAAAAGTTGTCCTTTTTATCACCACTTACAAGGCTGCCTAAATTATGCATTGATATCGGCAGCAGCTTCTCCTCCTTCTGACTCTCTGTTAGAGTAAGAATTATATCCCTTGAACGAACATATATATGACTATTATCAAAAGGAATATCATTTGCTTTTAAAGTATATTTCCACTGTGCCTTTTGCAGTGCCATTATTTCTTCTTTACTAAGAAGCTTGGTCAATTTATCTTCATAATACTTTTCATTAAGCTCATTAATTTTTTTATCAACCGCTTCAATTTTACTTGATAGCTCTTTATTTTTTTCCATATATGAGTTACTTACATCATTGGCTCTTTTGTCTGCTGCTCTATAGTCAAAATACAGTTTTACGGCAAATCCAAACATTAACATTAATGCAATAGACAGTACTATTATTATCTTCTTTTGTTTTCTATACATATTGATTCAATCCCCCAAATAATAAACAATCTCAAGAACAAGTAAGACTTGTTCTTGAGATTGGATAGATATTCATTTCTTTTATTTTGAAACAACTACTTCCTTAACATATGAAGCGATATGAGAACCAGAGTTTATATCCTTTACATTTACAATAATCTTGTAATTTCTTGCTTGCTTTGGTATCCATGTACAAGTATTGCTAGGTGAATAACCCTGTAATTGAATCCAGTCATAATTATCATGTTCTAACCCTATTTTGTACAATAGCTTATCTGATTTTGAAGCTTTTACAGTTATATTTTGAGCCATACCCACCTTCAAGCCACCTTCAATTATAACATCATCTATTGATACTTGTGGAATTGAAGGATCCAATATTGATTCCACTGCAATAACTCCTGTTAAAAACAGGTAATATCGATCTTTGAAAACTTCGCAAAACTATTGAAACTACTGGACTTCAAGGCGTTTTTGCGATATACTGTATGTAGAAAAATACTACATAT
>Ga0208825_1002780_pt1 | contig 11139 bp, 10 predicted proteins | sample AD_UKC113_MetaG_FD_184450 | JGI IMG/M metagenome (GOLD analysis project Ga0208825, IMG submission 184450) | Active sludge microbial communities of municipal wastewater-treating anaerobic digesters from Hong Kong - AD_UKC113_MetaG (SPAdes)... | ecosystem: Engineered > Bioreactor > Anaerobic >...
ATCGAGCAGGCGGTGCGCGGCGTGGGCGTCACCTGGGTGCGGCTGGTGCCGCGCACCTATGACGTGGGTCAGATGAAGCAGGCGCTGCACGACGCACTCACGTCGACCGAGCCCGGCCCCAAGGTGGTGATCGCGCAAAGCGAATGCATGCTCAACCGCCAGCGCCGCGAAAAGCCGCTCAAGGCCAAGGCCATCCAGGCCGGCGAGCGGGTGCTGAAGGAGCGCTTTGGCGTGGACGCCGCCGTGTGCTCGGGCGATCACGCCTGCATGCGCGTGTCGGGCTGCCCCAGCCTCACGCTGGCACCCAGCGGCGACGCGCTCAAGCCCGACCCGGTAGCCAGCGTCGACCAGGACTGCGTGGCCTGCGGCCACTGCGGCGAAGTGGCCGACGCCGCCGTGCTGTGCCCCTCGTTCTACAAGGCGCACAAGGTCAACAACCCCAGCGGCTGGGACCGCTTTGTCGCCGGCTGGCGCCGCGCCGGCGTGGGCTGGCTGCAGGGGCGCAGCGAACGCAAGCGCGCCGCACGCCAGCTCTACGCGCCCACCATCGACGAGGTGCGCCCATGAAGCCCCGCATGATCACCGTGGCCATCATGGCCCTGGGCGGCCAGGGCGGCGGCGTGCTGCAGGACTGGATCGTGCAGCTGGCCGAGAACGCCGGCTGGACCGCGCAGGCCACCTCGGTGGCCGGCGTGGCGCAGCGCACGGGGGCCACCATCTACTACGTCGAGCTGGTCGAGCCCACGCCCGGCCAGGTGCCGGTGCTGGCACAGATGGCCGTGCCCGGCGAGGTGGACATCCTGATCGCCGCCGAGCTGATGGAAGCCGGCCGCGCCGTGGCGCGCGGCCTGGTCACGCCCAACCGCACCTCCGTCATCACCAGCACGCACCGCACCTTCGCCGTGCAGGAAAAGGTGCAACCCGGCGACGGCGCGGCCGACAGCGCCGGCGTGCTCGAGCTACTGCGCAAGGCCGCGCGCCGCGTGGTGGCCGACGACATGCAGGCGCTGGCGGTCAAGCACCGCAGCGTCATCTCGGCCAGCCTGTTCGGCGCCCTGGCCGGCTGCGACGTGCTGCCGTTTCACCAGCAGGACTTTGAAAAAGTGGTGGAGAGCGGCGGCAAGGGCGTACAGGCCAGCCTGGCCGCCCTGCGAGCCGGCGCCGAGCTGGCACGCACGCGCACCATGCCACCGGCCCTGGTGGCGCGCGCCGAGGCCATGAAGACAGCCCCGCGCGCCCTGCCCGAGAAGGCCGCCAGCCCCGCGCTGGCGCCGCTGCTGGCGCGCATCCGCGCCGACTTCCCGCAGCCCGCCTGGCCCTGGCTGGGCGAGGGCCTGGCGCGCGTGGTCGACTGGCAGGACGTGGCCTACGGCAGCGAGTACCTCGACAACGTGGCGCGCTTTGCCCGGCGCGATCCGGCGCCCGAAACCGCCGACCTGACCGTGGCGGCCGCGCACTGGATCGCCGTGGCCATGTCCTACGACGACGTGATCCGCGTGGCCGCCCTCAAGACCCGGGCCGATCGCTTCATCCGTATCCGCGGCGAAGTCGGCGGCAAGGCGGGCGACGTGGTCGGCATGGAGGAATACTTTCATCCCCGCCTGGAAGAAGCCATGGGCCTGCTGCCCGCCGGCTGGGCCGACTGGCTGGACCGCTCGCCGCGCCTGAAGGCCTGGCTGGGCCCGCGCCTGAACAAGGGGCGGCGCATCCAGACCCACACCTTCAAGGGCCACCTGCAGCTGCATCTGGCAGCGGGTCTGGCGCGCTGGCGCCGCGGCAACCGCCGCCACGCCGAAGAAATGGCGCACTGGCAGGCCTGGCTGGCTATTGCCGAGAAGGCACTGGACATGGGCGATGCACCCCTGGCCGCCGAAGTGCTGCGCTGCCGCCAGCTCATCAAGGGCTACAGCGACACCCACACGCGCGGCACCGGCAAGTTCGACCGCCTGATGCTGGCCGTGCCGCAGCTCAGCGGCCAGCCCGAGGCCGGCGCCACCCTGGCCAGCCTGCGCGCCGCCGCCCTGCTGGACCCAAACGGCAAGGCCCTGGGCGAGCGCGAAGTTGCGCTGGGGCTGAAGACCAGCCTGCCCAAGACCTGACCCACCACGCGCACGACGAGACTTCCCGCGCGCAGAGCGGGAGGACTCCGACTGCGCCCACACATTCTGAAAGGACCCGCATGAGACCGAATCCAACGCCCCGCAAGGACCGCCAACACACGTCCAACTTGTCGACCCGGCGCGGTCTGCTGCTGGCCGGCACCGCCGCTGCGCTGCTGACCGCTGCACCCGCCTGGGCCCAAAAGCCCTGGCCCGCCAAGCCGGTGCGCCTGGTGGTGGCCTACCCGGCCGGCGGCCTGGCCGACGTGATGGCACGGGTGCTGCAGCCCTACCTCATCGACGCGCTGGGCCAACCCGTGATCATCGACAACCGCGGTGGCGCCGCCGGCAACATCGCCGGCGCCGAAGTGGCGCGCAACGGCGACGACCACAGCTTCCTGGTCACCACCACGACCACCGTCTCGGTCAACCCGGTGATGTTCGCCAAGATGCCCTTCGACGCGGCCCGCGACCTGCAGCCGGTGGGCCTGCTGGCCAACACACAACTTTTTCTGATCACGCGTCCTACGCTGGCGCCCAACACGCTGCGGGAGCTGGTGGCGTACATGAAGGCCAACCCCGGCAAGCTCAGCTACGGCTCGGCCGGCACTGGCACCACGCCGCACCTGGGCGGCGAGCTGTTCAAGCAAAGCGCAGAGGTGTTCGCCACCCATATCCCCTACCGCGGCGCCGCACCCGCCATCCAGGACGTGATGGCTGGCCAGATCGACTACGCGCTGGCGCCCGGCACGGTGTTTCCCACGGTGGACGCGGGCAAGCTCAAGCTGCTGGCCGTGGCCAGCCGCGAGCGCACCGCCAACCGACCCGACGCCCCCACCTTTGCCGAGCAGGGCGTGCCCAACGTGTTTGCCGACACGCTGTTTGGCGTGTGGGCGCCCAAGGCGATGCCACAAGAGAGCGTGGCGCGCTTCAACCAGGCGCTGAACCATGCGCTGGCGCAACCCGCCGTCAGGAAGCGCTTTGGCGAGCTGGGCGCGGACGCCGTGCCCATGAGCCCCAGCCAGTTCCAGGCCGCGGTACAGCAGGAAACCGTGCTGTTCACCGGCATCGTCAAGGCGCGCGGCATCACGGCCGAATGAACCCCGGCGGAGATCGCCCGCCACCCAACAGACCAAGCCCGCGATCGAACCACCCCAGAGGAGACACCCATGGCCCAAGCCCAAGTCGCCGACCGCATGGAAGACCATGCGCTCGAGTCCGTGCCCGATGACCAGCGCCAGAACTGGCTGCAGATCACCTGGGGCACGGCCGGCATCGTCACCACCCTGATCCAGCTGTTCATCGGCGCGCTCGTCACCTTCGTGGCGGGCCTCAAGCTCGGTGTACTGGCCGGCGTGCTGGTCACCGTCATCGGCGGCCTGCTCGGCTGGGGCGCGGGGCACATCGCCTACCGCACCGGCCTGTCCAGCAGCGTGATGGCGCGCCAGCACGGCTTCGGCACGCGCGGCTCGCTGCTGATCGCGGCCGTCTACGGCTTCATGATCATCGGCTTTCTGGCGCTGGAAAACGCCCTGCTCTACAAGGGCTTCCTGTTTTACTTCCAGCTGCAGGACACGCTGGCCAACCAGGTCATCATCTACGGCCTGTTGACGCTGGCCTGGATCCTGCTCACGGCCTTCGGCTTCAGCCTGGTGGCGCGCTTTTCGTCCTGGATGCTGATCGGCTTCCTGGCCGTGCTGATCTACATGGTGATCGACGTCATCGTCACCTCCGGCCAGTCCTGGGGCGACGTGCTGCGCTACGGCACGCAAATGCCGCCGCAGGTGCTGGCCGGCATGGGCGCCACCACGGACGCCGGCAAGTTCGCCTTTGCCGTCAATGTGCTGATCGGTTCGGCCGGCGCGCTGGCGCTGGTGGACGCCGATCTGGGCCGCTACGCCCGCACCTCGCGCGACATCGGTATCGCCGCCTTCCTGGGCAACATCGCCATGGACATCCTGATGCTGGCCATCGGCGGCATCGTGATGTACGCCGGCATGGGGCAGATCATCGAGTACCACGTCACCGTGGGCCACATGGCCAAGGAAGCCGCGCAGCAAATCGCGCTGCAAAGCCCCGACAGCGTGGCGGCCGCCTTCATCATCTTCGGTGGCCTGGTGGGGACGCTGCTGATGGTGCTGGCGCAGTCCAAGGCGCAGGTGCTCAACACCTACAGCGCGTCGCTCTCGCTCACGGCCTTCTTCGACGCCCTCTTCGGGTGGCGCCCGGGGCGCATCGCGTTCGTCGTCCTGTCCAACCTGATCGGCTGCCTGCTGCTCGTCGGCGCCATTCTCGATTGGGTCCAGTCGTTCCTGACGATTTTGGGCATCTTCACCACCTGCTTCGTGGGTGTGATGCTCGCCGACTACTTCATCGTCAAACCGAGGCAGCGTGCCAGCGGCCATGGTGCAGCCAAGACACCGCAGGTCAACTGGTCGGGCGTGATCACCGTGTTTGTCGCCTTCGTTCTGGCGCACTACGCGCTCAACAAGAGCATGCCGATCGAGTTCTTCACCTCGCTGCCGATCAGCGTGGTGCTGTATCCCATCCTTCGCCTGGGGTCTGGCGGCAGGCTCTGATCGCGACGCACGGCAACGCCGACGGCTGGCCGGGGGCTGTCGGATGCCGCATTGCACAAATCTCCGGCTGCATTGCTGAAGGTCGCTACATGCCGAATTCGAAAGTTGTTCAAACCGCGTCACACTGGGGCGTTTACAACGTTCATCTGAAAGACGGTGAAATTGCAGGCGTGACGGCTTTCAAGGATGACCCAGGGCCACCCGCCCTGATTCACGCATTGCCTCAAATGGTGCGCAGTCCACTGCGGATAGGGCAGCCACACGTCCGGTCCGGCTATCTGAAGCGCAGAGAAGCGTCTCGGGCCGGGCGGGGGTCGGAGCCGTTCGTCCCAGTCAGCTGGGAGACGGCGATGAACCTGGTGGAAGGAGGTCTGCGTCGGGTGAAATCCGAGTTTGGCAATGAAGCCATTTACGGCGGCTCCTACGGCTGGGCGAGCGCGGGCCGGCTGCACCACGCCCCCAGCGTTTTGAAGCGATTTTTGGGGTTGTTTGGGGGCTACGTCGACAAACGCGGCAATCACAGCTTTGACTCGGCGATGCACATCGCACCTTATGTGATCGGATCATCGAGCGTCACATTGATGGCGGTTCCATGGGTGCATATTGCCGAGCACACCGAGCTGGTCGTGATGTTCGGCGGCGCCCACGCCAAAAACATGCAGATCGACTCCGGTGGCGCGGCGATGCACGAGGCGCAGCCGTGGATGGAGCGCATTGCGCGCGCGAAGGTCGAGTTCATCAACATCAGCCCGGCCCGGGATAACGCCCCCGATGTGCTGAACGCCGATTGGCTGCCCATCGTGCCCAACACGGATACGGCCATGATGCTCGGACTCGCCCATGTTCTGGTGAGCGAAGACCTGCATGACAAACGATTTCTGGCGCTCTATTGCGAGGGCTTCGAACCGTTTCGGCGTTATTTGATGGGCGAGGCCGACGGGGTGCCCAAGGATGCCGCGTGGGCGGCCCGCATTTGCGGCGTTGATGCGGACACGATTCGCAACCTCGCTCGCCGCATGGCGGCAAAGAAAACGCTGGTCACCACGGCCTGGGCGGTTCAGCGGGTGGATCATGGTGAGCAGCCGGTGTGGATGACCATCGCGCTGGCCAGCCTGCTTGGCCGGATTGGCGAGCCCGGTTGCGGCTTCAGCTTTGGTCTTGGTGGTGTCGCAGGGATCGGCGTGCGTCGGCCCCGGGGGATTCCCAGGCCGACGTTCTCGCTCGGGCCCAATCCCATCCGGACGGTCGTGCCGGTCGATCGCATGGCGGACATGTTTCTCCATCCAGGCTCCGAGATCGAATACGACGGCACCACGATGCGGATGCCCGACATCAAGCTGATCTATTCGGCGGGCAGCAACCCGTTCCATCACAACTCCAACTTGAATCGGTACGTGCGCGCCTGGCGGCAGCCTGACTTCGTGGTGGTGCATGAACCGTGGTGGAATCCTCCGGCGAAGTACGCCGATGTCGTCCTGCCGGCGACGATCACCATGGAGCGCAACGACATCATGGCGGCCGAGTTGCAGCGGCACTGGGCGGCCATGCATCAGGTCATCCCGCCCGTGGCTCAATCGCGCAACGACCTCGATGTCTTCGCGGAACTGCGGAGCGGATGGGATTCAAGGAAGCGTACACTGAAGGGCGCAGCGAAATGGAGTGGTTGCGCCACATGTACGAGCCGGCTCGCGCACGGGCGATCGAACTGGGTTATGCGCCACCGGACTTCGACACGTTCTGGGAGCAGGGGTCGTACGAGTTTCCGTCCGACGGGAATTCCCTGGAGCCGGTGATGCTGTCCGAGTTCCGCGCCGATCCTACGGCACATCCCCTCAAGACGCCCTCTGGAAAGATCGAACTCTTTTCCCAGCGCATCGCGGAATACGGATATGAAGATTGTCCGCCGCACCCGACCTGGCTGGAGCCGGCGGAATGGCTCGGCGGCGCCAAAGCCAAGGAGTTCCCGCTGCATCTGCTGTCGCACCAGCCCGCCGGCAAACTTCACAGCCAGCTGGACCCCAGCGAGGTCAGCGTTCAATTCAAACGTGACGGCCGGGAGGTGCTGAATCTCTCGCCGCGCGACGCCGCCGCGCGCGGCATTGGGGATGGCGATAGCGTCAGGGTCTACAACGACCGCGGGGCATTTGTCGCATCGGCGCGTGTCAACGGCGGCCTAATGAACGGTGTGGCGCAGGTGCCGACCGGGGCGTGGTTCGACCCGGAAGAGCCGGGCGCCGCGGCTTCACTGGAAAAACATGGCAACCCCAACGTCGTGACGCTGGATAAGGGCACATCGCGCCTGGGGCAAGGGTCTGTGGCGCAGACGGTGTTGGTGCAGGTCGAGAAATTTGCGAATCCGCCCCGTGTCACGGCGTTTGACCTGCCCCGTTTTTCCGGCGAATAGCGGCCCTCCAGATGGGCATGCCGATCCCGTATGGGTCATAAAGAAGTCGCAGCCCTGAGCCGCAGCGGGATGCTGTAACCCGCCCCACGCCCATCACCCCTGTAGCGCGGCCAAGCCGCGGAGCGCGCCTACGCACAGAAAGCCTGGGGCGCGCCATCCGCCGCCCGCTGTTATCCGGCGCTGGAATCCGGCCCCGGCGGCAACTGCATCAGGCGATGCAGCGCGCCGATCAGCCACTGCGCTTCCTGCGGGTCGATGGGCTGCAGAACCTGCGCCTGATGGCCGAGCGCGCGCCGCAGGTGCCGCCGGGCCACTTTCTGTCCTTGCGGGGTCAGCGCCACCAGCGTCTGGCGCCTGTCCGACGCCATGTTGCCGCGCATCACCAGGCCCTGGCGCTCCATGCGCTGCACGATCTTGCTGAGCGTTGGCTGCTTGGTGAGGGTCAACTGGCTCAGGGTACCGATGGTTTCGCGCGCGCCGTCCGCCAGGCTCGCCAATACGCGCCATTCGGTCACCGACAGGCCGGCCGCCTCGACCTCGCGGTGGAACTCCCCCGAAATCCGATGGCTCGCCTGCGCCAGCAGATAGGCCAGGTAGCCGTCGATGAAACGGGCGGGCTCTGGAGACGTCGCCGGGGGCTGGGCATTGGCACGAAAGGATCGTTGGGTCACCATCCGAGCATAGCGCGGGCCGCCATCGAAACCGGGCTTGATCGCACGTGGACTGGGGTTTTCCCTTGTATTTGCATGAATTTTGATGAATGTAGTTGACATCTAAATCAATCATTTCTACATTGACCATCAGGCCATCGAGAAGCGGGCTTTCCTGCACCCACCGGCCCCCACCGACTTCAACAATCCGACCATGACCGGCTCCACCCTCATCGTCTCCGAAGTGCGCACCGAGACGCCGCTGATCCGCCGCATTCGCCTGACCCACCCGCAGGGGCAGGCGCTGGCGCCGCTGGCCTCGGGGGCGCACCTGCAGGTCATGGTGCCGGGCCTGCCCGAGCGGCGCTGCTACTCCATCGTCCAGCTGCGCGAGCGCGGCCGCACCCCCGCCACCTGGGACCGCGAGGCGGCCGGTATCAAGGTCAAGCGCTGACCCCTTTTCCCCAACGAACCACGATGAAACCTTTCAGATTCCTTTGTACTCTGCTTTGCGGCGCACTCCTGGCGCTGGGCGCTTCTGCCCAGGGCACATACCCCAGCAAATCCATCCGCATCATCGTCCCCTTCCCCCCAGGCGGTGGAAGTGATCTGGTGGCACGTACCGTCTCGGCCCGCCTGACCGAACGCTGGAAGGTGCCCGTCGTAGTGGACAACAAGCCAGGCGGCAATACCATCATCGCCGCCGAAGCCGCGGCCAAGGCACCGGCCGACGGCTATACCTTGTTCGTGGTGATCGACTCCACGCTGGCCATGAACCAGAGTCTGTACACCAAGCTGCCGTATGACCCTGTCAAGAGCTTCTCGCCCATCACGCTGGCAGTTTCGCAGCCGATGGTATTGGCGGTTCATCCTCAATTCCAGGCGCGCAACGTGGAAGAATTGCTGACCATGGCACGGGCACAACCCGGCAAGCTGGCCTATGCGTTTGGCGCCATGCCAGGGCAAGTAGCCGGCGAAGCATTCAAATCGGCAACCCATGCAGACATGCTGGCCGTAGCCTACAAGGGCAGCGCTCCGGCGATGATGGATACGGTCGCGGGTCAAGTACCCATCATCTTTGATGCATTGGGCCCGGCCATGTCGTACGTCAAGAGCGGAAAAGTGCGTGCGCTGGCCGTGACCAGTGCGACGCGCAACGCACTGTTGCCCGATGTACCGACCTTGGGCGAGGCCGGCGCAAAGGGAGTGAACCTGGAGACCTGGATCGGCTTCGTGGCACCCGCCGGGGTTGACAAGGCCATCATTGCCAAGCTGCACGACGAACTGACTGCAATCCTGCGGATGCCTGAAACGCAGCAGGTGTTTTTGGGCGTGGGCATGCGCGTGATTGCCAGTACGCCGGAACAATTCGCACAAACCATTCACGACGACACGGAAAAGTTCGGCCGCATCATCAAGGCTGCGGGCATCAAGCTCGATTGACCATGGCAGCCTACCTCCAGCGCAAGAGCTACGAAGGCGTGGCGCACCAGTTGCTGCTCGCCGCCTGGGCGACGCATGAGCTGGTGGTGGTCGACGGCCAATTGCGCATCAAGCTCAAGCGCGTGGATCTGGTCAATTGCGACGCGGCCCTGCCCAACATCCAGTGTTTCATGTAAGCCATCCATGAGCGACGCTATTGCCCGCTTCGATCCTGCGGCACGCACGCTGCCGGCGATGCTCGCGCACCAGTGCGAGCGCTTTGCCGAGCGCACCTTGCTGGTGGCCGGCGACAGCCGCTGGCGCTATGCCGATGCGCTGCGCACCGCGCGCGCGATGGGCGCGCTGCTGCAGGCACACGGCATCCGCGCGGGCGACCGCGTGGCGCTGATGTGCAGCAACCGCCCCGAGTTTTTGCAGGTCTTTCTCGGCTGCGCCTGGATCGGCGCCGTCACGGTGCCGATCAACACCGCCGCGCGCGGCGCCAATTTGCGCCACATCCTCAGCAACTCAGGCGCGCGCCTGTTCATTGGCGAAGCTGCCACGCTGCCGGCCCTGGCGGGGCTGGAAGATCGCGCGGCGTTGCCGCTGGAACGCGTCTGGAGCGTGGACGCGTCGGATGCCGGGGGCACCGAGCCCATGCCCGCGCTCGGCGGCACGCTGGCTGAAGCCGCGGCCATCCAGCCCGGTGACACGCTCGCCATCCTCTATACCTCGGGCACGACCGGTTTGTCCAAAGGCGTGTGCTGCCCGCATGCGCAGTACTACTGGTGGGGCCGCTATTCGTCGCAACTGCTCGGCATGCAGGACGGCGACGTGCTGCTCACGACGCTGCCGCTGTTTCACACCAATGCGCTGAACGCATTTTTCCAGGCCTTGCTGACGGGTTCGACGCTGGTGGTCGAGCCGCGCTTTTCGGCCTCCGATTTCTGGGCCGCGCTGGTGCGCCACCAGGCCACCATCACCTACGTGCTCGGGGCCATGGTGCCGATCCTGCTGTCGCGCGAGCCTTCGCCCGACGACCGCGCTCACCAGGTCCGCATCGCGCTGGCACCCGCCATCCCCACGCGCTTTCACGACACCTTCAGCCAGCGCTTCGGCATGGCGCTGCTCGACGGCTACGGCTCGACCGAGAGCAACTTCGTCATCGGGCTCGACGCCGAGCAAAAGCCCGGCAGCATGGGCCGCATCGTGGCGGGCTTTCAGGCGCGCGTGGCCGACGAATGGGACGAGGCCGTGCCCGACGGCACGCCGGGCGAGCTGCTGCTGCGCGCCGACGAACCGTTCGCCTTCGCCTCGGGCTACTTCGGCATGCCCGACAAGACGGTGGAGGCCTGGCGCAACCTGTGGTTCCACACCGGCGACCGCGTGGTGCGCGACGCCGACGGTTTCTACACCTTCCTCGACCGCCTGAAGGACGCCATCCGCCGCCGGGGCGAGAACATCTCCTCCTACGAGGTCGAGCAGGTGCTGCTCAGCCACCCGGCCGTGGCGCTGGCGGCGGTGTTCCCCGTGCAGAGCGAGCTGGCCGAGGACGAGGTGATGGCCGCGCTCGTGCCGCGCGAAGGCATGGCGCTCGACCCGGTCGAACTGATCCGCTTTTGCGAGCCGCGCATGGCCTACTTTGCCGTGCCGCGCTTTCTCGAATTCATGAAGGAACTGCCCACCACCGAAAACGGCAAGGTGCAGAAATTCAAGCTGCGCGAGCGCGGCCGCACCCCCGCCACCTGGGACCGCGAGGCGGCCGGTATCAAGGTCAAGCGCTGACCCCTTTTCCCCAACGAACCACGATGGAACCACGATGAAACCTTTCAGATTCCTTTGTACTCTGCTTTGCGGTGCACTCCTGGCGCTGGGCGCTTCTGCCCAGGGCACATACCCCAGCAAATCCATCCGCATCATCGTCCCCTTCCCCCCAGGCGGTGGAAGTGATCTGGTGGCACGTACCGTCTCGGCCCGCCTGACCG